>AMZC01001461.1_pt1 | contig 47446 bp, 43 predicted proteins | sample 948551 | NCBI WGS metagenome assembly AMZC01 (sample SAMN01120625, study PRJNA171369) | bioreactor sludge metagenome | biome: sludge; isolation source: anaerobic thermophilic cellulolytic sludge from lab reactor | place: China: Hong Kong, Shek Wu Hui wastewater treatment plant | collected... | reverse complement strand
TTCCACATTGTGACCACGGGCGCGCTGATATGGCGCAAGGGCTACGAGTATGCGCTGCTGGCCATGCGCAGGCTAGTGGACAGCGGCCTGGATGTCCGCTTCGAGATCATCGGCAGCGGGCCAGAGCAGCAGCGCGTACTGTACACGATGGATGACCTTGGCTTGAAGGAGCACGTGCATCTGCTTGGACAGCTTCCGCCAGAGCGCGTGCGCGATCACCTGCAGCAGGCGGACGTCTTCCTGCTGGCGAGCCTGAGCGAAGGGATCGCCAATGCCGCCCTGGAAGCGATGGCCTGCGGGCTGCCGGTAGTGACGACCGATTGCGGCGGCATGCGTGAGGCCGTCACCGATGGCGTCGAGGGATTTGTCGTGCCTGTGCGTGACCCGGCGGCAATGGCTGAAGCGCTGAGGAAGTTGGCGCTGGACGAAGATTTGCGCACGACGATGGGCGAACGAGCCAGAGAGCGGATTCTGCGCGAATTCACCCTTGAACAGCAGACTGAGCAGTTTTTGAGTCTCTATCGTGAAGTCCTTGAGCACAGGCAAACATGAGGCCTCGACTCGCGCTAGTCGTCCCAGTTTTCCCTACCCTATCCGAAACCTTCATCGTCAGCAAATTCCTGGGATTGCTGGATCGCGGTTATGACGTACACATTGTGTGTGGTCGTCATGCCAGAGAGAATTGGACGCTATTCCCAGAACTCAAAGCAAGCCAAGGTATAGCCTGGCGCATTCATACTGTTTGGCCGACATGGAACAAAGGCCTAGCTGTACTGTTACTGCCACTGGCAATCCTTCTTGCTCTGTTTCGCAGCCCTAAGATTACGCTCCAATATCTAAACCGGGGTATTCGGCGTTTCGGGATTGGTGTATTCCGCCACTTTTATCTGGACTTACCGCTCATTTTGACTGGGCCGGCCATAGTGCATTTCGAGTTTGGAGCGCTGGCTGTTGGCCGGATGCACTTGCGTGAATTGCTCAGTTGTCGGGTTACTATCAGTTTTCGGGGGCATGACCTGAATTTCTCAGGCCTCGACCAACAAGGTTGTTACCTAGATGTCTGGAGTACCGCCGATGCACTGCACTTCTTGGGCGAAAGCTTATGGCGACGCGCTCAGCACCGTGGCTGTCCACCGGACAAGCCTCATGTCCTCATTCCTCCAGCGATCGACACGGACTTCTTCGCCCCAGTGGATCGGCAAACTCCCGCAAACGATGGGTCATCAGAGCGTCCTATTCGTATTCTTAGCGTAGGGCGGTTGCATTGGGCAAAGGGCTACGAATATGCCCTGCAGGCAATCAGGCTCGTGCGCGACTGCGGCCTGAATGTGGAGTACCATATAGTTGGTGACGGCCAACATCTGGAAGCAGTTGCTTTTTGTTGTCATCAGCTGGGGTTAGAAGATTGCGTACGTCTGCTGGGTGCTCTACATCACGGACGTGTGCGTGAGGAAATGCTGTGGGCGGATATTTTCCTTCATGCAGCCGTGTCGGAAGGTTTCTCCAACGCTGTGCTCGAGGCGCAGGCAATGCGGTTGCCGGTAGTGTGTACCGATGCGAATGGGCTGCCCGAAAATGTAGTGAACGGCGTGACCGGCTTTGTGGTTCCACGCCGTGATCCCGTTGCACTGGCGGAGAAGTTGTTGACCCTTACAAATGATCCTGCCCTGCGAGCACAGTTTGGACGAGCTGGACGAGAACGTGTCCTCAGATATTTCGATTTGAAACAGCAACTCAACGCAGTTTCGGCATTTTATGATGCCGTATGGTCATCATGAGTGAAAACAGTGCTGTTGATCTGGTTTGGCTGGGTGCAACCTGGCCTGTCCCCGAGTGGCCATTGGGTCAGGTATACCCGCTAGAGGCCACTCTGTGCGCCGTTCAGGCCCTCATCGAGCGGCAGCTTACTGGCTCAAAGGCGAGAGCTTGGCTGTTTTGGGATGCTCGGCTAGGGGCCCCGAATCCGGCTTCTGTAACATCGTTGTTGGAACTGCCAGGTAATGTGTTTCATGCTGGACTTCGTCTCGGTATGGGCGGCAAGCCAGGAATTGTCGACTTCGTACACCCAACCTGGATGTTTAATAGGGATCCAGACGTAGCTATTGAAGCTACTTCGTGGCGGATGTCGCTGTCAGCGTGTTTGATTCCAACCGATGTTCTGCGCCAAATGGGAGGGGTTGATCCAGGGTTTGCAACATTGGAATGCGCTGCGCTTGAGATGGGACATCGTTACCTGGTTCGGGGGGTCTTTGTCCGACATGTACCGTGGATGATCCCTGATAATACGAAATTGCCTGTTCCCCAGATCCCCTTTGCAGACGAAGTGCGTTTTCTGCGTTGTCGCTTCCGTCGCTGGCAGGTGTACTGGGCATTAGCCCGTGCGCTGCTAACGCGCTATGCTTCACCGCTTGCCATAGTGAGGGGCTGGCGTGCTACGGCAGCAAGTGTTCCTTTGTTCACGCCTCCTCCGTACAAACACGTTATCTCCAAAAGCGCTCGGCGTCCCAAGGATGCGCGGGTATCGGTTCTGATTCCTACCCTGGATCGCTATCCTTATCTGAGGACAGTCTTGGCCCAGTTGCGTACGCAGACAGTTTTGCCGTTCGAAGTCATCGTCATCGATCAGACTGATAAAGAGAACCGAGACTTATTACTGCTTCAGGATTTTGCCGATTTACCTCTGAGAATTATCTATCTTGACGAACCTGGACAATGTTCTGCGCGCAATGCAGGGCTGCAGATCGCGCGGGGGGACTACATATTGTTCATTGATGACGACGATGAGATCGAGAACGACCTTATTGAGCGGCACTGGAATTGCCTAAGCATCTTTAGGGGAAGTGTATCCAGCGGGTACGCGCGCATACGTATCGAAGAGCCACAGCCAGAGAACTTTTCGTTTATCAGGGCAAGCGACGTCTTTCCAACCGGTAATACCTTGATCAAACGTTGTGTTCTGCAACGTTCCGGCCTCTTTGATCTTGCCTACGATCGCGGACAGAACGAAGATCATGATTTGGGCATGCGCGTCTATTTGAGCGGGCAACTGATGGTGTACAATCCTGCGATCACTGTTCTGCACCATCACGCACCGCGCGGTGGCCTGCGCGCGCACAGGGCTCGCGTGATCACGTACGCCGGCAGCCGCCATTCCTTGATTCAGCGGCATCTGCCCAGTGTCTCCGAAATCTACCTGGCCAAACGCTACTTTTCAGAACGACAGGTGCGTGAGAGTTTGTGGCTTCGAGCGTTTGGTACGTTCGTTTTAAGGGGCAGTATGTGGCGCAAGATGCTGAAGGTGATAATTTCCGGGGTTCTGTTGCCGAACACAATCTGGCGCATACACAAGGCAGTTCAACAGGCTGATAAGTTGTTGGAAGAGTACCCTCAAATTCCTACTCTAGATTGATGGGCGGGGGAGAGCATTTGTGTTGTTCGATGCCATCATGTCGCGGCTAAAAATCGATCATGAGTTATCCATTCCCGACTGACCGCCACTTTTCCAATTCAGTGGTTTCTGTCAAGGGAGGGGAATCCCTGACAAGAGGAAGCCTCATTCTTCCAGCCTATTTGTTGTTCTGGGTGTTACATATTCCTCTTGGGATTTGGGCCGCCTCGTCCCCGCAACTTGCTACTTTGCATGCCCTCGGGACGCTTGTTGTGGGTATCTGGTTTGCCGTAACAAGGGCCCCCTTGGAACGTGTGATTTATGTAACCGTATATATTGTTGGTGCAGAGGTCTTCTGGCGTGCGACAGGGGCCAATGTCTTCTGGGAATATGGCAAGTACGCGATGGTACTGCTCATAATGTTAGCAAGTCTTCGTTTACGCCCCCTGAGAATATCGCGTTGCCTCCTTACATATTTCGTCTTTCTCCTACCAGCGGTTGTCCCCACTCTGCTCCAACTGCCGATAGAGCCTGCCAGAGAGCAGATCAGCTTTAATCTCTCAGGCCATGTAGTGTTTTTTACGGCTGCGGTATTCTTCTCTAATTTCACCATTTCTAAGGAGGTGTTGAAAAATAGTCTGACGATTCTCATCGCACCTGCTATAGCTCTGGCTACGGTAGCGCTCCATAGTCTTCTTTCTTCGGAGATTACTTGGTCTCGCTCGTCGAATTTCATGGCCAGTGGTGGATTTGGACCGAATCAAGTCTCGACTGCCCTTAGTAGCGGGGCGTTAGCAGCGCTATTGTTGTTATGGTTGTTTGATTCCTCTGCCATCAAAAGGTTCCTTTTGGTGGGTTTGGTGTTATGGTTTACCGTTCACGGTCTTTTGACGTTTTCTCGGGGGGGAATCGTCATCTTGGTGGGTTCAGTCGGAGTGGTAGTTCTAAGCCTTTTGCTTGTCCCTGGCCAGGCACGTCGGTTCCGCTTGAGCATTACGCTCATGTTTTTCTCGCTAGCGCTTCTGTTGTGGTTATATCCGCAACTTAATGATCTAACTGCCGGAAACCTGGCTCTTCGCTTTTCCGATACAGACTTGACTGGGCGAGATAAGATCGCTCAGGCCAGTTGGCGGGTGTTCTTAGAGCATCCTCTGACTGGTGTGGGGATCGGTCTGGCACCCGATTACATTGCGCCTTTGTATGGCCGGCGTGCTGCAGCACACACCGAGTTTGCCCGTTTGCTCGCCGAACATGGTTTGATGGGGGTTCTTTCGTTGATCTTATTTGCATGGGCCTATTTGCATAAGCTACGACAGACCTTGAAACTACCTTTTCTGAGGCATGTGAGTTTGGCATGGGCCACCTGGTCAGTGGGTTATATGCTGGGCAATGCCATGCGCACTGCGGCACCCTCATTCTTCTTGGCTTTCACTTTTGTCGGCCTGGTTTCCGAAGCAGACTCACAAGAAGACCTGTCTCACCAGGGTACGTGATATTCCCATCCCTATGCGTCTACTCTTGCTCTCAACCGAATTTCCCCCCGGTCCAGGGGGGATAGGAACACACGCTTATCAGCTCGCGCGACACTTGCGTCAACTAGGGTGGGATGTTACTGTTGTTACTGTTCAGGACTATGTCCCTGACCAGGAAACTCGCAACTTCAACTCGCAACAAGATTTTCCGATTATCAGACTTCCCTCATTCCCTGTTATTCCTTTCAAGCTCTTGCTGCGCACAGGTGTTGTGTGGCGTCAAATCCGAAAGTCAAGGCCGACTGTCATCTTGGCCTCGGGGGAACGTGCAGTATGGGTGGCAGCCCTACTCAAGCGTCGCACTCCAACTGTAGCAGTCGGTCATGGCACTGAATTTGGGCTGAGGGGGTGGCAGTATAGACTTAACAGGTGGGCTTTTGCCCAGGTAGATCATGTTGTTTGCGTGAGCCAGTTTACCTGGCAGACAATGAGTCGAGTCGGGATCCGCCCTCGTGAGGTCTGCGTTATCCCTAATGGTGCGGATAACACGGATTTCGGGGTCTTAGACAACAAAGTAATTCGGGCGTATCGCACTCGACTTGGGTTTGATACTGAACCTCTTATGCTCACTGTAGGCAACGTGACCGAGCGCAAAGGACAACATGTTGTAATTCGTGCCTTGCCTTATATCCTTCGCGAAGTGCCAAATGTTCACTATCTGATTGCCGGTCTTCCTACTATGAAAGAGCAGTTTAGGGCACTGGCAGCGGCACTGGGTGTGGCAGATCATGTTCATTTCCTGGGACGAGTTCCTCAGGAAGACTTGCCCTTATTGATGAACGCCTGTGATGCGTTTGTCATGACTAGCGTCAACACCCCAAGCGGGGATGTTGAAGGGTATGGGATTGCTGTAGTCGAGGCAGCTTTGTGTGGCAAACCCGCTGTAGTATCGGACAGAACGGGTTTGGCCGAAGCAGTGTTGGACAGGGTGACAGGTCTGGTCGTTCCCCAGAACGATCCCAAACAGACTGCGGAAGCATTGATCACCTTGCTGACAGACGAATTCCTACGTCAGCGCCTAGGTGCTGCGGCCAAGCAGCGCGCTCTGGCAGAGCAAACATGGTCGGCCAGAGCGAAGGCTTACGATCTCGTCCTTCGAAAGTACCTTTGCTGATGCGTTTGCTAATTATTTCTCATACCCCCCACTACTTCTCAGGGCAACAGATAGTTGGTCTCGCAGCAACTGTTCGTGAAATAGATCACTTATCCAGTTTGTTCGATTCAGTGATTCACCTAGCACCGCTGCATCTAGGAACTCCTCCGCTCAATACGTTGCTCTATGGCTCCCTGAATGTCACTCTTCGACTCGTCGCACCAGCAGGGGGACAGCACGTCCTGGACAAACTCAAGATTCTGTATCGGCTACCAAGCTACGTGAAAGCTATTGCTCAGGAACTACCCAGGGCTGATGTCGTTCATGTCCGCTGCCCAGCAAATATCAGCCTACTGGCAATCGTCATGCTGGCTTTCGTCCGTCAACCTCACCTGCGCTGGGTCAAATATGCTGGCAACTGGCAACCCACGCGCCGTGAGCCCTGGTCATATTCGTTTCAGCGCTGGTGGCTGAGAAAGGGCTTTCACCGGGGCTTTGTCACGGTCAATGGGGAGTGGCCCAATCAACCTGCCCATGTACGCCCCTTCGTCAACCCTTGCATCACGGATGAAGAGCTGTGCACCGCGGCAGAAGTTGCTCGTTCGAAGACTCTATCCGATCCGTTGCGATTGCTCTTCGTGGGGGCACTCAATGAGGCTAAGGGGGTTGGACGGGCATTGCACATCGTTCAACGGCTGCACCAACGGAATCTGCCAATATTACTGGACGTCGTCGGGGATGGCTCTGCAAGAGGCAAATTCGAGCGGTTAGCACACGAACTTGGGGTCGCACACTGTGTGCGTTTCCATGGTGCTCAATCACGGGAGATATTAAGCAGATATTATGCTGAGGCGCACCTGATGCTCTTCCCGACAGGTAGTAGTGAAGGGTGGCCCAAAGTTCTTAGCGAAGGCATGGCTTACGGCGTTGTGCCAGTGAGCGGCAATGTCAGCAGTATTCCCCATTACCTCAGTCGCTTTCGGATCGGTCGCGCTCTCGATCCCTACAATATCGACGCTTTTGTCGATGCCATTGAGCAGTACTGGTCACAGCCAGACCTATGGGAACAGGAAGCCCAGCGCGGCCCTGATGCTGCCCAGCACTTCACTTACAGCGCTTATTTGCGCGATGTACGAAAGATGTTAGGGCTGAGTGAGAGCGTTGGTTCACAGCCACAAATTCGTGACTGACAATACTGTGCCAGGTGTGCTCCTTATTGGCAACTTCCTCTCCGCGCACGGCAGTTCTCGTGGGGTGTGCGAAGATCTGGCATTGCGCTTGCAAGCGCGCGGTTGGATGGTTAGCACTGCCTCGTCACTTCGACCGCGGCTCTTGCGCTTGCTAGACATGTGTCTCGTCGCGTTTCGCGCACGCGCGCACTATAACGTGGTTCAGGTCGATGTTTATAGCGGCCCAGCATTCTTGTGGGCAGAGGTAATAACCACTGTACTGCGTCTGCTGCGCAAACCGTACATTTTGACCTTGCACGGTGGCAACCTGCCCGCTTTTGCCAAACGCTGGCCTCGGCGCGTTCACCGACTGCTTGCATCTGCTGCAGCAGTCACCACACCCTCGCGTTATCTATTGGAGCAGATGGCACCCTATCGTGCAGACATTGTGTTATTGCCCAATGCACTTGACTTGAGCCTCTATGGCCCTCGATTAGCCGATCATGCGATGACACCACATTTGGTCTGGCTGCGCGCCTTTCACCGTATTTACAATCCCGTTCTGGCCGCTCAGGTGATAGTACGCCTGCGCCGCGATTGGCCGGATGTGCACTTGACTATTGTCGGGCCTGACAAGGGAGATGGGGTACTGGATGAGTTCAAGCGTTTTGTCTCGGACAATGACCTGGACGCACATGTGACCCGTGTCGGTGGAGTGCCGAAAACAGAAGTTCCAACGTGGTTGCGGCGTGGGGATATTTTCCTCAACACAACGAACGTAGACAACACGCCCGTCAGTGTGATCGAAGCCATGGCGTGTGGGCTATGTGTTGTCAGTACGAATGTCGGTGGGATCCCCTATCTACTTGAGCACGAAGTGGACGCCCTCCTCGTTCCCCCGAATGACCCCGACGCAATGGCCGACGCTGTGCGCCGCATCCTGACTGAGCCGGACTTGGCCGCACGCCTCTCGCGCAATGCCCGCCGCAAGGCCGAGCAATTTGATTGGGAGACTATCCTGCCGCAGTGGGAACGCCTGCTGACTGAGGTTGCCCAACGAGGATAGCATGAGCCGCTTGTTGAATCTCTGCCACCATCTTCCTCCGCCCGCGCGCAACCTGGCTGCCACCCTGCGCGGTCACTATCTGCGCTCGTGGCGCTATACGGTCTCGAGAGAGTGTCCTTGGTCGAGGGGATGTTGGAGTATGGAAATTGGTTACCAGAGAAGTGGAATATAGGACAAACGCCTGAATCGAGTGGGTGAGGTCGCGAATGTATTCGTGGTTGTTACGCCGCGTTTTGTTGCCATTGGGCGACTATGTAGTTGGCCAGCGCATGATGCACCGTCTATCTTTGCTTGAAGAGGTGCAGTGGTGGCCCAGAGAGCGTTTACATTCTTACCGGGATCAGTTACTGCGTCAGTTAATAGGGACTGTTTATCGAGAGGTGCCACTGTATAGAGAGCTCATGGATCGTGCTCGTGTTTCACCTGATGATATCCACGGCGCGTGTGATTTGCCAAGATTGCCAATAGTCTCCAAGGATATCCTTCGTGCAGGATTTCCGGAGAAAGTGACGCGGAGTACTGGTCAGAAGACGTACTTATCCTGCTCTTCAGGCTCCACTGGCCGACCATTCTGTGTTGTAGAAGACAATGAGACGGCGGGCTGGTATCGGGCTTCTTTCCTGCTCGCCCTGGAATGGGCTGGTTGGCGACTGGGAGAGCCACATCTCCAAACCGGAATGACTCTCAAGCGACAGCAGGGCCGTCGAATCAAAGACTGGTTGTTGCGATGCCACTATCGTTCGGCTTATGATTTGAGAGACGAGACCCTGGACCGCCATCTTGAGCTCATCGAGCAGCGTAACATCCAGCATGTCTGGGGCTATCCAGGTAGCCTCTACTACCTCGCCAAGCGAGCACTTCAGCGTGGTTGGAATCGCTCTCTTCGTTCAGTTGTGACCTGGGGAGATATGTTGTATCCACGCTATCGAAGTGTTATCGAACAGGCTTTTGGTGTACGAGTGACTGACACTTATGGCTGCGCTGAAGGGATGCAGATCGCTGCACAATGCGAAGAGGGTGTTTACCATATTCACACCCTGGATGCTGTGGTTGAGTTCGTGAATGAGGATGGGGTTCCTGCTACCTCTGGAGATCGAGCGCACTTGGTGGTTACCCGACTCCACGCGGGCCCGATGCCGCTGATACGGTACAGCGTGGGGGATATCGGAGTCCAAGGTAGCAATAACTTGTGTCAATGTGGACGCGGTTACGATACGATGCTATCGATCGAAGGGCGTGATACCGACGTAGTCGTCACGCCTTCAGGTAACAGGCTAATCGTCCACTACTTCACAGGCATTCTTGAGTTCTTCTCGGAAGTTGATTCGTTTCAGGTTGTTCAATATGCTCCTGATGCCATAGCGCTGAGGCTGGTGGTCAGACAGGACTTCTCGGCTGATACTGCACAACGCATTGTTGATTTGCTTAAGGGCCACGGGGCTGAAGACTTGAGAATTGAGATCGAACTGGTTGATGAGATACCACTCACGCCTGCTGGTAAACGAAGATTTGTAATCAATCAGGTAGCACGAGGTGACTAGCGTGTCTTCAATTAGATCAGTAGCAAATCTCGCGCGGTCATCTGCCAGCTTTCGCCGGAAGAACGAGAGCGCGTCACGGAACATGGGTGATACCCTCCCCTTCGTCTCCGTTATCATGCCCATTCGTAATGAAGCGGCGTTCATTGAGCGCAGCCTGGGTGCAGTGCTCGCTCAGGACTACCCGCACGATCGCATGGAGGTGCTGGTTGCGGACGGCATGTCTACCGACGGTACCCGTGCTGTTGTCGAGCGGCTTGTTGCTCAACACGCCGACATCCCGGTGCATCTCGTTGATAACCCTGGTCAGATAGTCCCAACTGGTTTCAACGCAGCCCTGGCTAGAGCGCGTGGAGACGTGATCGTGCGGGTAGACGGGCACACAATTGTGGCTCCCAACTACGTGCGTGAATGTGTGGCGGCCATCGAACGATCGGGGGCGGACAACGTTGGCGGCCCGATGAGGGCGGTTGGCACCACTGCTTTCGGACAGGCGGTGGCGCTGGCAACCAGTTCCCCATTTGGAGTAGGGGGAGCACGATTCCACTACTCTGATCGCGAAGAGTGGGTTGATACGGTCTATATGGGAGCTTGGCCCCGCCGCGTGTTCGAGAACCTTGGAGGCTTTGACCCCGAACTTGTGCGCAACCAAGACGACGAGTTCAATTATCGACTGCGCGCGCACGGCGGACGTATCTTGCTCAGTCCACGCATCAGATCGCAGTACTACAATCGGACTTCTACCCGATCGCTCTGGCGGCAATACTATCAGTATGGCTTCTATAAGGTGCGCGTGTTACAAAAGCACCCGCGTCAGATGCGCGTGCGGCAATTTGTGCCACCCGCCTTTGTAGCGGCAATCCTGGGGGGAGCGCTTCTGTCGCCGCTGAGCAAGAAGATCCGGGCAGTGTGGCAGTTGGTGGTAATCGCCTACACGGGGGCGAACTTGGCGGTAAGCTGGCGGATTGCCCGTAAGCATGGGTGGACACATATCTGGCGGCTACCGGTTGTATTCGCAATTCTGCATTTCAGCTACGGCCTGGGCTTTCTGCACGGCCTGATTCATTTTCGTGGTCGATGGAAACAATGAGCGTTACGCGGAACACGTATTCTTTTTACATTCGCCCGCTTACTATTGAAGATCTGCCCAACGTGGCACAGGTTCACATGCAGGCATTCCCCAATAGCGCCTTGACAAAGCTGGGACGGGAAGCTGTCCGCCGTTACTACGAGTGGCAAATCACGGGGCCGCATGAAGCGCTCAATATCGGAGTGTATGATGAGGATACCCTCTTAGGGTTTTGCTGTGGAGGTATATTCCGGGGTGCCCTAGGTGGTTTTCTGGAGAAGAACCGCGCATTCCTGATCCGCCGAGTGATCTCCCGTCCCTGGCTGCTCTTGAATCCACTATTTCGTGAGCGTGCTTGGTTTGCGATAAGCCGTCTCTGTAGAAGGTTCTTGCCAAGATACAAACGCAGTGTTGCCCAGTCCACGGCGGCGAGGCCGAAGCCGATCCCCTCCTTTGGTATCCTATCGATTGCAGTTGCACCACAATACCAGGGCAGCGGTGCAGCTCAACTTCTAATGGAATATTCGGAACGAGTTGCGGTTGAGCGCGGGTTTACCCGTATGAACCTGACAGTGCATCCGTCTAACAAGCGAGCGGTGCGTTTCTACGAGAAGATGGGCTGGCGGCGTGACATGAAGGATGGCAGATGGGATGGCCACATGAGCAAAGTGATCGGAGATACTAGCATCCCAGAGGCGCATCCCTTAAACGGAGGGAATAATGACTGAGCCAGTCAATCGAGTTCGCTCCACTTTTCTCCCCTTCTCGCCGCCCGCAATCTCCGAAGAAGAGATCGCCGCCGTCGCGGATACGTTGCGCTCGGCCTGGATCACCACTGGGCCAAAAACCAAGCGTTTCGAGAGCGAATTCGCGCAGTATCTAGGCGCTCCGGCGGCGCTGGCACTCAACTCTTGCACGGCGGGACTGCACCTGGCCCTGGTGACGCTTGACCTTGGCCCCGGCGACGAAGTCATCACCACGCCGATGACGTTCTGCTCCTCGGTCCACGTCATCGAGCACGTCGGTGCGCGCCCCGTGTTGGCGGACATCGAACCGGACACGTTGACCATTGATCCCACCCGTGTCGCAGAAGCGATCACCCCGCGCACGCGAGCGATCATGCCTGTGCACTATGCCGGTCATCCGGCGGATATGGCTCCTTTGCTTGAGATTGCCCGTCAGCATGGGCTGTACGTGATTGAGGACGCCGCTCACGCACTGCCCGCCTCGTATCGCGGGCAGCGAATTGGGACTATCGGCGATCTGACAGCGTTTAGCTTCTATGCCACTAAGAACCTGACCACTGCCGAAGGGGGGATGCTCACTGGTGCGCCGGAGTTGATTGACCGCGCTCGCATCCTCAGCCTGCACGGCATGAGCCGCGATGCCTGGAAGCGCTACGACGCCAATGGCTCGTGGTACTACGAGGTTGTCGAGGCCGGTTGGAAGTACAACATGACCGACATCCAGGCGGCCATTGGCCTGGTGCAACTCCAGCGCCTGCCGACTATGCAGCAACGACGGCGCGAGATCGTCGCTCGCTATAACGAGGCTTTTGGGCTGATTGATGCGTTGCAGACTCCTACCGAACGTCCCGACTCAGAGTCGGCTTGGCATCTGTATGTGCTGCGCCTGAACCTGGATCGGTTGACGATTGACCGGGCGCGCTTCATCGAGGAATTGCGTGTTCGTAATATTGGCACCAGCGTACACTTTATCCCCATTCACCTGCACCCCTACTATCGTGACAAATACGGTTTCCAGCCGGAGGATTTCCCCGTCGCTTACCGGGAGTATCAGCGCCTCATCTCTCTGCCGCTGCATCCTGGTCTGAGCGACGAAGATGTACAGGATGTGATCGCGGCGGTGAAGGACGTGGTCGCGCGTTATCAAAACCAAAGATATCCGTTGTCGGATTCCATGTGATATTGAGGGCATGAAATGTCACGGTATTGTTTCTTCATCGCGGCGTCTTGGGGAGACGCAGCTGTTGCCAAGCACTTTAAGGCTCTCGCGAACCTCTTGGTCCACCGAGGTCATCTGGTTGTTTATTTAACTCATGGCCAACAAGTAAATCTAGATGAAGGGCATCTTCATGTTCGTAGTTTTCCCTCCAGACGGCCTACAAAACCTAGAGATTTCATGTTTCTTGATCGACTTATTCGAACATATCGTCCTGATTGTATGATTGCGAACTTTGGCGCAGTCAATGTTATGACCATAATGGGCTGGTTACATAAGGTTCCCTGTCGTGTAGACTGGTATCATTCCTTTAGCAAGGCCTTCGAATTAGGTGACGAGCGATCGCGATGGGTTCGACATGCTCTAATACTACGGAAGCGTTTAGTCTATGGATTGGCCTCACACGTTGTAGCTGTGTCTCAGGCAACCCGTGATGATCTGCTCTCTACCTACAAGATAGATATGGCAAAGACTCATGTCATCTACAACACTCTGGCTGATCCGCTTGAGCATCTCAAGGCTCCAAGTGCCATGCGCCCTGAACCTGTTGTCGTTTGTGCCGGCGGTTTTCATCCTTGGAAGGGTCAGGATGTGCTAATTCGAGCCTTCTCAAAAGCTGGCCGATCGTTTCCGCACGTACGCCTAGAACTGATCGGTGATGGTCCTCAATCCAGCAAGTATCGTCAATTGATCCAAGAGGAAGCACTTGAGGACCGTTGCTTTCTGGCTGGGCGTTTAAGTCACTATCAGGTTCTCCAGAAAATGCACAAATCCTGGGTTGTTGTGGTACCAAGTCGATATGACTCTTTTCCCTACGTTGTCATAGAGGCCCTTGCTGTAGGGGTGCCTGTGATTGCATCTCAAGTTGGGGGAATCCCAGAGGCCGTCCGCGACGGCCAGGACGGCTTTCTAGTGCCTCCGGACGATCCCCAGGCTCTAGCAGACAGGCTGCGCCTTATCCTGAGCGATCCCGCTCTGCGCGATCAGATGGGCCAGAATGCCCGTCGGCATTTCCTCGAGTGCTTTGAGCAGCGAGCCAACATTGTCAAGCAGGCTGATTGGTTTGAAGCGCTGGTTGCGAGCAGCAAGTAGTAGTCACCAATTAGCCAACCATGTTGAAACGCCTTTTTGATCTTATCGCCAGTGCCCTTGGTCTAGTTATCCTCTCTCCTTTGCTGGCGCTGATCGCTCTGCTCGTCTGCCTCACTTCACCGGGGCCGGTGTTCTACCGGGCGCGGCGCGTCGGGCGGGGCGGGCGCGAGTTCACGCTCTACAAGTTCCGCTCGATGGTCGCTGATGCGGATCGCCGAGGCCCAGGTATCACGACGGCAGGCGATCCGCGTGTAACTCCTCTGGGACGTATCTTGCGCCGCACCAAGCTCGACGAACTGCCGCAGTTGTGGAACGTCCTGCGCGGCGATATGAGTCTGGTCGGTCCGCGCCCCGAAGACCCCCGCTACGTCGCGCTCTACACGCCAGAACAGCGTCGCGTATTGGATGTGCGTCCGGGCATCACCAGCCTGGCCTCGCTGGAATATCGTAACGAAGAAGCGATCCTGCGCGGCCCTGACTGGGAGCAGCGCTACATTCACGAGGTCATGCCCGCCAAGCTGGCCATTGACCTGCGCTATGTGCAGGGCGCGACCCTCTTCAGTGACATCCTGATCATCCTCCGCACCCTCCTCGCTCTTTTCCGCTAGCCTTTCCTCTTCCCTACTAACGCATCTCAGGCACTTCCCTTACGTTGTTTCGGCATTGTACAATAGAACATATGTCCGAGCGAGTTTCCCGCCGCGAAGCTGAGCTTTCCCCGGAACTCGTGCGCGCCTATGCCGACACCTTCGTCCCCCGCTATGATCTGTATCCCCTCCAGCTCCGCGATGGGCGCTATGTGACGGTCAAGAAGCCGCTGGAACTGGCGCTCGTGCAGAAGCACCTGCGTGGAGCGCTGACCCTGGGCGCATATGCGCTCTCCCCTACCAGCATGGCTCGCTGGATCTGTCTGGATGCCGACGACGAGGATGGCTGGCAACACCTGATGGAGATGGCCAGAGCGCTGTCGATTCCGCGCGTCCCTGCCTACCTGGAACTGTCGCGGCGGGGTGGGCACCTGTGGCTGTTCTTCGAGCAGCCCGTCCCTGGCGGAGACGCCCGCCGGTTCGGCCAGCAGTTGATGCGCGACTTCGGCGTGGACGCGGTCGAGCTATACCCCAAGCAGGATGTTTTGCGCACCGGCCCTGGCTCGCTGGTCAGATTGCCGCTGGGGCGTCACCGGCTCACCGGTCAGCGCTACCCTTTTGTAGACCTTGACGGCAACCCGCTGGCTTCCACAGTGCGCGAGCAGGTACGGCTGCTGGCCTCGCCGCAGCCTGTCCCGCGCTGGTTTCTCGACGAATACCTGGCTTCCGCACCAGTCAGCGCGCCGTCTGTGGACACTTCGCCCATCGCACAGCGGGATGGCGAACCGCTTTCAGAGCGGCTCAAGCGGAGCATTTCCGTCTACGACTTTGTGGGCCAGTACGTGGAACTGGACGAGCATGGGCGGGGGCACTGTCCCTTTCACGACGACGCGCATCAGAGCTTCAGCGTGAACCGGGAAGGCAATTACTGGCACTGCTTCGCTGGTTGCGGCGGCGGCAGCCTCATCGACTTCTGGATGAAGTGGCGCGAGCAACACGGGCAAGACCCTGCCTTTGTCCCGACTATCACGGAGCTGGCAGAAATGCTGCTGTGACGCGCTGTGAGCGATTCTGAAGGGCCTTTGGGCCAGGAGACGACATTCTCATTGTCCCGCGCCGTTTTGCCTCTTGATTTTCCCCTACAGCGCTGCTAAGGTGACTGTAGATGAAAGAAACTCTTATCCCCTCATCGGATGCCTTCTCAGGCGGCGAACCGCCTGACGCTAGCCCGCGCCAGTACAACATGTTCACGGGGGAGCTAGACGACACGCGCACCCGCCGCCAGAGACAACTCGATCGCGAGCGCCAGCAGTTCAAACAACAGCCTCTCTTCTCCCAGCGTGAGATCGCTCAGTTCGGGGTGCGCAAGACCCAGATTCCCCTATCTCCACATACAAGACTGGTGCTGATCAGCGAGGACCCGCGCACACCGGAAGAAAAAGAACGCGATTTGCAGCGCGCCGCCGAAGAGCAGACCTGCCGCATGTTTGGCCAGGAAGATGCTCCGGACGACGCACAGGATGGCGGCCCATGAACAAAGAGCACGAACCCCGTCGTGATGAACTGACTCTGCAGGAAGTGACCCGCCTGGCGCAAGAAGTGATCCTGCGCGAGGGCGCGCACCTTCCAACGGTGATCGCCGAGGGCAGCGAGCAGACGGCCATTACTCAGATTGCCTATCCGGCAGGCACGCACGAGGAACGCGCCCAGCAACTGTTCATCGCCGGGTTCATGCTGGCCCAGAGCAGGCTGGTGGGCAGGCTGGAGCAGGTGTTCTTCATCGCCGAAGGCTGGATGAGCGAAGCCGAAGAAGGCAGGCTCCCGGAGTACCCTCCCTCACGCGATCCGCGGCGCAAAGAGATCCTCTTTATTTCCAGCCTGAAGCTCAGGAGCCACGAGTCTGACCTCGCCTTGTTCGAGATGCTGCGCGACGGGCAAGGTCAGCTGATCGAACTGCGTGCGCATCAGCCGCCCGCCGATCATGTCACTGTCGAAAGCCCTCTGCTGACGGCTTTCGTCGCCGGTTTCTATGCCGCGACAGAGGGCTGATTGACTGTCCCCTTCTGCCGGATATGGCGCGTTTGCCTCTTGACGGGAACAGGCCCGTGTTCTATCGTGAAAGGGCCAATTCGCCGAAAGACCCCATCTGGGCTTTGGGTGAATTCACGAAGCTATGGTCATTGCGATCGCCTCCCAGAAAGGAGGGACGGGAAAGACTACCACATCCATTTCGCTGGCCGCCGGAGTCGCCCGCAAGGGCAAACGAGCGCTGCTGGTAGACGCGGACAGCCAGGCCAATGCCTCCAAGGTGCTGCTGCCCGACTACCTGCGCCTGCGGCCTGAGGAAACGCTCTACACCACCATTCTCGAACGCAAACCCCTTCCCATTCACCCGACCCCCATTCCCAACCTGGATATCGTCCCCTCGCATATCCTGCTGTCCAATACGGACGTGGAACTGACCACGGCCATCGATCACCGCGAAGCCCGGCTCAAGAGCAAGCTGGACGACGTGAAGGCGCGCTATGATTTCGTCTTCATTGATCGCTGTCCGAGGGAGTAGCGAGCTAAAAGCTCGCACCTCATGCGCTGGTGAGGCTGGCGTGCTGCACGCCATGCGCGGCACCCCTGCGCGGGATAGAGCACCCGCGCAGCGGCTCAGCCTGGGTTCCCAGGGAGAGGTCGCACCCCGCGGCGTGCCCACTGGCAGCGCCGTATTTTAGGTGCGACGGTCGCGTGTCCGTGACCAAATGCGTTGCGACTTCTGCCAATCTCGCGCATAATGACACTTGCATAGTTTTATAAGCAGTTTTGCGAACGAGAGCGGGTTATGGCACGTATTTTTATCTCCTACCGCCGCAAGAGCTGGCCGTTCACGCACCGCCTAGCCGAGGAACTGGGTCGGCGGCTGGATGCCGAAATCTTCGAGGACTTCACCGGCGTAGATGAAGCCGATTTTGAGCAGTCCATCCTGCGGAATCTGCGTGAAAGCGATGCCGTGCTGCTGGTTATTTCCGAGCACACCTTTGCCGACCGGATTCACCGCGATGATGACTGGGTGCGGCGGGAGATCCGCGAGGCCCTGACCTGCCGGATACCGCTGATCCTGGTGTGCGTGGACGGAATGCTGCCGCCGCCGGGCCTGCCGGATGACATCAAAGATGTGGCGCGGATGCAGGGCATCAACTTCTACCCGGAGTATTTCTCGGCAGCGGTGGACCGGCTGGCGGAATTTGTGGTGAAGATAGGCGCGGCTCCCCTCCGCGCGGTGATGGAAAGTCCACCCCCCGCAGCCCCTGCCGATGAAGAGAAACAGATCGGCGGCGTGACCACGCTGGATGAGGCGCTGGATTTGCTGAACGCCGAGGATTACAACAAGGCGATCTTCCTGCTGGAATCGCTGCTTCAAGCCGGGTACACGTCGCGCTACGTGAATATTGCGGAGGTGCTGGCACAGGCGCGGCAGGCCGCCGAAAAAGCAGAGCAGCGGCGGCAGCTCATGCTGGATTATGCCGAGATTGCGGCGCTGGCACGGCGCAAGGTGACCGAAGCCCATGCACGCAAAGCATTTGAGGCGTGGTGCAAGGACTGTCCGCCGGAGTGGGTGGACCAACTGGACGCCGAGAACCTGCGCGAGCGGTTCAAGCCCGAGCTGTCGCCGAAGGAGAAAAAGAAGCTCTCCATCTCGCGCGTGCCGGATATATTGCCTCCGCCATTTGCGTGGATCGAAATCCCGGCGGGAAAAGTCACACTCGAAGCAGGCGGTTATATCGAGAAGGGCAAGGTTTTTGACGTACCCGCGTTCATGATCGCCAAATACCCGATCACTAACGCGCAGTACGCGCTGTTTGTGAAGTCGGGCGGCTACCGCGAGAAAGAGTGGTGGACAGCGGCGGGATGGAAAGCGCGACAGGAAAATAACTGGACGGAGCCGCGCTACTGGCAAGATGAACTGTGGAATGGTGCGGATTGCCCGGTAATCGGGGTATCCTGGTACGAAGCGGTGGCGTTTTGCCGATGGCTGAGCGAGGTGAGCGGCGAGCCGATTATGCTGCCGACCGAGCAGCAGTGGCAGCGCGCGGTGCAGGGCGACGATGGGCGGACCTATCCCTGGGGAAATAAGTGGGACGGCTCGCGCTGTAATAACTCGGTCAAACCGTATAACAGTCACGGGACTACATCGGTGCAGCAGTATGAAGGGGTGGGCGACAGCCCGTTTGGGGTGGTGGATATGGCGGGTAACGTGTGGGAATGGTGCCTGACGGATTACGATAACGGGACCAGTGATACTAATAAATATGCTACTCGGTGTATATTACGGGGCGGCTCGTGGAGCAATATTTTCTCCGACGACTTCCGCTGCGGCTACCGGTACGGGGACAACTCTGACCGCAGGGACGACTACAGGGGGTTTCGGGTCTCCCGCTCTTTGTCCTGAATGCTGGGTTTCTGTTTTCTGGTTTCTGCATCCTGGGGGTGCAGGGGGCGAAGCCCCCGCAAGCTTTTCTCGCTGAAGGCGAGGCGATTTTTTTAGAATCGGGTTTCTATGAAAACACACAAGAATCTGTATCCACATATCATCGACTTCAACACTCTGTACGAGGCGTGGCGCAAGGCGCGACGTGGCAAACGCTATCAACCAGCGGCGGCCAGGTTTGAGCGGAATCTTGACGTGGAACTGACGACGTTGCACGCCGAACTGTGTGATGAAAGCTGGCAGCCGGGCGGCACATGTACGTCATCGGCGTCACTGGCAAGGGCAAGTCGAAGCTGCTGGAGTACTGTCTGTTCCAGGACATTCGGGCGGGGCGGGGCTGCGTCCTCATTGACCCGCATGGCGACCTGGCGCTGGACATCTTGCGCCTGTGTCTCACCCGCCGGGTGTTGACTCCCGACGATGCGCGCCTGATCTACTTCGACCCGTCGCGCCGCGATTACGTCGTTCCCTTCAACGTGCTCAACGCGGCGGGCACTCCCTATGAAATCGCGCAGCGGGTGGTAGAGGCTTTCCGCCGCACCTGGCCGGAGAGCCTGAACGAAGCGCCTCACTTCTCCAATGTGGCGTCGGCGGCGCTCATGACTCTGGCGGCTCACCGGCTGACCCTCATTGACATGCACCGCCTGCTGGTGGACAGGGAATGGCGGGAAGCGTTGCTGGAGCGCGTGGAGGATCGGGAAGTGGTGAGCTTCTTCCGCGAGCGCTACGACCGCTGGGGGCGCGACGCGCCGCTCCTGCGCGAGAGCACGCTCAACAAGGTGGCCGCCTTTACCTTCAACCCCGCTCTGCGGCTGGTGTTGGGACAGCGCGAGAATCACCTCGACCTGCGCCGCATTATGGACGAAGGCCAGGTGCTCCTGGTTGACCTGGGGCGCTGCGATGGGGAGACGCGGCGACTGCTGGGGTCGCTGCTGGTGACCGGCCTGGAGCAGGCGGCGGTGAGTCGCCAGGACGTGCCCTCTGCCGCCCGCAGGCCGTGCTACGCCTATATAGACGAGTTCCAGGACTTCGCCGCCAACCCCGGTTCGGTCAAGAGCCTGGCGCAGATTCTCTCCGAATGCCGCAAGTTCGGGCTGCACCTGACGCTGGCGCACCAGAACCTGAGTCAGTTGAGTGAGCGCATGTGGGGAGCGATCGGCAACATTCAGACGCGGATCGTCTTCGGCGTAGCCCGCCAGGATGCCGAATGGTTCGCCCGCGAGGTAGGCCGTGTGGATACGCAGGCGGTCAAGCACGAAGCGCAGACCGAGACACAGCACCCGCTCTTCGCGCCGCTGGCCGAGCAGTGGGAAGAGTGGACGGTGCGCCTGCGCGAGCTACCCCCGCGCCAGGCGTTTGTCTCCGCTCCGGACGGGAGCGCAACGCGCATCTGGACAATCCCCATCCCGCCCTACACGGTGACGGATGAGCAGGTCGAGGAGCTGTGTCAGGCCAGTCTGCGGCGCTACGGTGTGCCCCGCCAGGTCGCCGAACGCGCTCTGCGCGCCCGGCAGGAGCAGGGCAGAGCGGATACGTTCACGCCCCCGTTCAGCGAGGCGGTGTCTTCGAATAGTGGGCTGCGGCGGGCTGCTTAGGCGGTTGACTGGCGCTGACGTGACCTGCTATGCTGGGACGACATGGCCGAACGCGAGTCTCAGCCACTCAGCCCAGAAGACCTGCTCTGCCTGAAGGACGAGATCACCGCGCGCTGGCGGCAGTTGCCGCCCGAACACCAGGCGACGGTAGCCCTGGTGCTCTATCAGCAGGTGCTCGAAGGCGAGTATGGCCCCTGGCTGCGTGCGGCGGCTAAGACGTTGGCCTCACCAGAGTTTGAAAGTCCGTTCCGCTTTCTGCCGGTGATACGGATAAGTCGCTCGCATCTGGCCCAGGCCAACCTGAGCGCAGAAGAGATGGCCGGGCTGGACGAAGAGGACTTGCTGCAGATCAGCCGGGCCATCGTGCGGCGCTACACTCACCAGGTCTTCTGGGAAGAACTTGCCTCTCTGGCGCGCCAGGCGCTCGCTGAGAAGCGCTCTGGGGGAGCTTTCCGTTGAGGGCCCCTATCGAGTTTCACGAGAAGGCCTATGTATGCAGCAGCATAGCCTCTGAGAACGGTTTCGTTACTAAATCATTCTCACATGGGAGAAGATTTCTACGTTTCAGGTGATATTCGCTCGAAATGTCGTCATTCGACGAAGCTAGCGTGCGTGTAAGGCGTGTTCTCGGATCAGTCTTATGGCCCGTTTCACTCGGTCATCTTCTAGATCGATGCCGCCTCCGTAAACTGCAGCTTGAACTATACGTATCGCCGTCACAAGCTCTTTATTCGGTTCCCAAAGCTCATACAAATCGCTTAGGCGATACATGATCTCAAGCTGAATCCCCTTCTGCTCCCACAATCGGTACTGACTCCCCGGGGGAATGATGTCGTTAAAAACAAGAACCACGAACTTGGTGGGGGAAAAGTTTGTCTCAACAGCGTTCCTTAACCAATACCTCAGGGTCGATCCTCTGTTGAATGTCACATCAAAAAGAACCGGTTTTGACTTGGGCTTCTCTGAATCATATGGTGTGGCGGAGTCGTACAATGTTGGCCCCAAATCTTGAAACACCTTCTTCTCTAGAAGATCTTTTAAGAAATGGTCTGCATGAGTTGAGATAGCAAAGACGTACCAATCAGGTAATTCATCCTTGTATAATTCTATGAATTGATCAGTGACAGCCTTAATGAATCGCTGGCCCTCTGTTTCTTCCTTCACTCGCCCCCATTGAAGCTGCAGAGCAGGCACTGTCACGGACCAGTCATTCATGCGCAAGGGGTAATTTCCCCAGAGATAGATTGGGTTATGAATGGGAACATCATTTAGTGCTTTAATATTCCCTTTAGAAGGCAGTTGTCTTACGATAAAATCTGGTGTAGGGATGAAATCCCTTAACGGCTTCTTTGAGAGTACCTCGTAGATACTGCTCAGAGCGGTCAAGGTAGCGGAAATTAGGGCGAATGCAGCCACCAACTCATAGTTCATGTCTAATCTCTCCTGTCCGTCCAAAACGCCTCGCATGGCAGGTTCTTGCGAATATAATTGTTCCAAGAGCGAAATATATGTGAAATAAGAAATAATCCGATAATAATAAATGCAATAAGTCTTAAATCGCTAGCTGATAACTTACTGTCCGGTTTTCTGCCTATGAGGATCAACAGCAGCGCGATTGCTGTCAAAATCGCAAAAGTGCCTGTATGTCGAGCTCGACAGCCTGAAGCAAAAGTTAATGAGTACATCGTTGCTACTAGGGTTGCCTTCTCTGGGTCTACTTGGAACCCATTGTTAACGAACTCCGGTATGAGGGTAAAGAGCGGGAGAATCCCATAGGTAGCCAAGCATGGAAGGAACTCTCGTTTCAACTTTGAAAACTTCTTAAGTTCTCCATTTGGGGACTTGATTTCAGCACTCAACTCTGATCCTCGCCTGGGCGATTTGCCTGCCCCATATGGACTTCTAGCTCAAGGTACCCCTTATTGGACATAAGTGCTGTCTGCCGCGGTTGAAAACCTATTTAGGCTCACAAGACTGGCGGTCCCTCTGATGTTGCTTGTGTGGAGAACGCTGCATGAACACTTATCTGAGCTGGCCTTCAATGGACTTATTATATTTATACTACGAGTGTGTGCAAATGTGTGCAAAGAGTGTGTGCTCCGTAAGAGGGTATCTCGCCATCGTGGGGAACTGGACTTACCCGTTCATCTGTATAGCCTTGGTTTCGTCGTCAAATCACGGTTATGCGTCTTAAAAGGCGCGCGCGGGGCCTGTTTCGTGCTGCTAAGTGGGGGTCAAATGGCTGGTTTGACGACGGTATGTTGGACATGCTATGCTGAAACGGCATGTCAGAACTATATTGGGGTCTTTATCTCAATCGGCTGCTCCATCGCCCTGACGGTGCTCACGCAACGCCTATTGTTTAGCACCGGACAGGCCACTCCCTGAAATCAACTGATAGCCGCTGGTACTCCAGACCCGGTCTTCATCTACCATAAGACAAACTGCGTTTCTGCCGCTTGATCTTCCCGTGTTGATGAGCGATAATTCTGATACTCATATTTTATGAATTTATGAGTAAGGAGACGTATGGAAGTGAAACGGGCATACACGATCCAGGAAAACGGCCAGGTGACGCTCCCGGTGGAGTGGCGCGAGAAGTACGGCCTGAAAAAAGGCGATATCGTCTCGTTTGTCGAAACCGAGCAGGGGTTGCTGGTGGTACCGCATGTGGTGCTGGCCATGAAACTCCTCGATGAGATTGGCGAAGAACTGAAGAAACGGGGGGTGACCCTTGAGCAGTTGATGGAAGACAGCGAGCAAATCCGCCAGGAGATTTACGAAGAGCGCTACAGCAAGAGAAGGCAGCCATGATCCGAGTGTTCATGGATGCCAGTGTGTTCTTTGCTGCCTTGTATTCTTCTCAAGGGGCGGCACGGGACCTGATTCGATTAGCCTTTGAGGAGAAAGTCAGACTGATCGTCAGCCAAGACATCCTTGATGAAGTTGCGCGCAACATCCTTAAGAAAGCGCCCCATATGGCCACTCTCTATGACTTGCTGCTGACCACCATGGATCTGGAGATAGTAGATGCTCCACCACAGGATATTGTCGAACAGGCTGTGGAATATGTCACCGAAAAAGACGCGCATGTCATTGCTGCTGCGCTTGAAGCCAAGCCGGATTATTTGGTGACTTACGACCAGAAACACCTGTTAGGCCGTCCTGAAGTTGCTGAACGATCAGGCTTGAAGATTGTGACTCCTGATGTTGTTGTGCGTACCATTCAGGGAATGGGCAACCCTAATCCACCTGGCTCCCCGCAATGGTGATGGGCCGCTCCCCGTCGAGTCAAATGAGTCAAATGGCTGGTTTGACGACGGTATGTTGGACATGCTATGCTGAGACAGCATGCCAGATACCCTCGGTAAAGATACCATCGCTGAATGGGCGCGTAGGGGAGAGAAGGTCTCGCTGGATCAGGCCCTGGCGTTGTTTGAGACGGTCTACATGCCCAGCCGCAACCTCAGTGCGCGCACCAGGGCCGAGTACAAGACGGACCTGACCCAACTGACTGAGTTCTTGCAGGCGCGCGGAATCAGCAGGGCCGAAGAGATAAGCCTGTCGCACCTCCAGGCTTTCCTGGCGCACCTGGACGCCAGGGGACTGACCGGCGTCACCCGCAGGCGCAAGACCGCGTCTATCAAGGCCCTGTTCGGTTTTCTTGCCACATCCGGCCTGATCGAGCACAACCCTGCCCGCGAACTGATTCCCCCGGAACGCGAATACAAGGAACCGCGCTTCCTTTCGACTCAGGAATACCGCGCCTTGCTCAGGGCCTGCGCCCATGAGACGCGCGACGCGGCCATCGTCGAGCTGATCCTGCAGACGGGCATTCGCTTATCCGAAGTTGCCCGACTGACCATTCACGATATCGAGCTGCCGTTGCGCATCAACCGCGATCCCGCCAATACGGGCAGCATCGTCATCCAGGGAAAAGGCAGAAAGCAGCGCACGCTCCCGCTCAACTACAAGGCGTGCCGGGCGATCAAGGCGTGGCTGGCCATCCGCCCGGATATCCCGGATCCAGCGTTGTTCGTGACCAAGTTCCGCGAGCCGATGGGGCCGCGCGCCATTCAGCGCGCCGTGCAGAAGTACCTGCGAGAGGCCGGGATCAAGCATGCCTCCGTGCACAGTCTTCGCCATACCTTTGCCACACATCACGTCGCCAGGGGGACTGATCTGCGCACCGTCCAGGAAGCGCTGGGCCATGCCGATTTGAAGAGCACGTCTATCTACGTCTCCACCGCGAAAGCAGCCCTGAAGCGCGACCTGCAGGAGCATGCCCTGTAGGGTCAGTACACCCTGGCACCAGGGCGGCGACTTTCTCCGTTACTGGGCTTACCCTGAATCCTCTTCCCACCAGCCTGCCAGGTCTTCCAGGTCCTGCAAGTCTGCGTATGCGCCGTCCTCGTCTGTGAGGTCTGCCAGCATCTCAAACAGCCTGCCGCGCGGCGATTGCGTGGACTGCCGGGCGGCGGCCCGGAGCAGGCGGTGCCGCTCCGCGAGGAGCCTGTTCACCTCTTCCTTTTCCAGCACCTGCTCGTCGTCGCCAGGAAGCGCGTTGGAGTGATGGTAGAACCACTCATCTACCAACCAGCGTTCACGATACTCGTGGTAGCCCAGCCCCCAGAAAGTGACCCATATCCGCTGTGCCCGACCCGGTCGGCTGACTTTCAGAAACACGAACTCGCCGAAAGCGTTGTGGTCTTCGTGCATCCCGTGCACGACCGTCTGCGGATCGGCCAGCAATGCCAGCAACCGCTTGTGAGTGATGCGCGCATAAAGCTGTTCGCGCTCGGTGAAGCCGAACTCATCCGTGGGGGAGGGCTGTTCGGGCGGTGATTCTGGCTCACGTTCCATGCCTCGAAAGTCATCGTTGGTCGCGCCAGCGTTCGTGCTGCTCTTTGAGTTCGCGCAGGCTGGTTGGCTCGAAGTCCAGATCGCGTTCTACCAGCCGTCCCAATGGCCCGCGCACCTGGCGCAATTCCGCCAAAGACCAGTATCCCAGTTCGATCTCGTGTCCTATCACCAGCCCGAAGAGGGTATCTTCCCCATCAAATTCGCTCGCGTACCACGACCAGTGAGAGTCCGGAGTGAAGAACTTCACCTGGGCCATGGCCTCCAGGCCCAGTTCTTCCCCGCTATACAGAGGCGGCAGGCGTTTTTTGGTTTCCTCGTCCAGGAGCTTGTGTCCGCGCTCCAGGTCCAGTGCTTCGGGGTCTGCGAAGGGAGCATCTCTTTCGGTCATACTCTCCGCAGCTTAGCACAAGGGAAGACGAAAAATCAACAGGGAGCTGTCCTTCGCTTCTGAGGTTGATCGCAGTCGCTGCGGAACCTGTGTGGCTCCGCTTCGCTTTCCCTTATCCCTTTCCTCGTTGTAAACTGTCTACATGCCTGATGAACCGGACGAGGCCGCTGTGGAAGAAGCTGCTCAGAAGCTGATTACTCTATCCCAAGCCGCCAAAATCAGTGGCCTGTCGCACAGTCATCTTCGCTTGCTTGTGCGTCAGGGGAAAATCTGGGGAACCAGAGTGGGCTTCGGCTGGGTGACTACTGAAGCAGCGGTGAGAAAGTACCTTGCCTCCGAGAGACGACCGGGGCCTAGGAAAAAGGAAGGGAAATAGGGGGAGATGAACTTCCTGGGCCCAAACATTTGTGTGTCTTGACATTACAATCACCCTCGATTATAATTATGGCAATCACGCAAATTGTGGTTGCCATTTCGCTTATGAACACGAGCGCACAAGGAGGAGGACGATGGGCGGGGGCAGCACCTGAGACGACCAGGGGACCGCTACCATGTCCACTTGAGGGTGTAGGTCTCGAAGAGCCGGGGGTTGGTCGTCTCCCAGAACACGCGGTGACGACCGTCGGCCAGCACTTCGGTGTTGCTTGCACCCAGGGGCGTGGTGCGGTTCCCGTTGGCCTGCAGCAAGGCAACACTCTGCGGGGGACGTTCTACGGGGAAGGTGACAGCGATAAGCAAACGGCGCGTGCGATGGAGCACCGCCGTTTCGCTCCAACCGGTGCGCAGATCGAAGCCGTTGCGCACCGTCCGGTCAATATGGATGCGCAGGATATCGCCCCGGCGGTAGGCCTGGCGCAGCGAGATCAGGACACAGTGCCGATGACCCCGACGATACCGGTCGACAGCCACTCCAGGGCTACAGCGGTAGTCGGCGAAAATCTCGCCTCGCCCCCACGCTTCATCCACGTATGCCGCCACATGATCTTGCAGCAGGCGGACAGTCTCCCGTTTGTGGTAGACGGCGTGTTTTCCCGCGGGATCGCACAGCTCAAGCGTGTGCTCGAAAGACAGCACCTCATACAGACCCTCAGGGCGCGCGCCGCACAGCTTCTGAAGGAAGTCCCAGACCTGTACAACGACCGACGGCCACTCGGACGGCAGGTGGTGGAGCAGGTCGCTCCACAGACGCCCCGGCTGAGTGAGGGGTGGTCGTTGAGCAGTCTCTGGCATTGTCTGCATGGTAGAGGGCGGGGCAACCGCTGTCAAGAGGCATCAGGAACGGGGGACAGCAGGCTGCTCGATCAGTTCGGCAGATGGGGGGGCGTTCGCCGCACCTGGCGCGAGATGTGGAACATCCTGCGCCTGCTGAATCGCCGCGCGGAACTGGAGCGACTGCTACGCTGGGCAGAGCGCAAACGACTGACCGGGCCGCGCCGCTGTTATGCGTTCCACCTGGTGGACGTGGAGCGGCTGCTGTTTCGTTATCGCGTGAATTCCCCGGCTGCGACGCGCTGGGCGCTGTGCGTGTATCGCCTGAAGTGCCTGCTCTTTCCGTCACCGCGGTATCTGGCACGCGGCGCAGCGGCAGGTTATGCGCGCGCAGGTCGAACACGAAGTGGACGATCCTATAGTGTTGCGGAACGGCAAAAGATTTTCGCAGCGTATCTGCGACCGAGGTTGCCGCACTGCCGGGCAGTTTTCCTGGCGCGGGGCGGCTTAGAAAGGAGCCATGGCTGGGAGTAGAAGCTCGACAACACCGTACCCGACAGGCCCGCAGTTTTTCAGCATGCCAGATATTGACGATCTGCCGGAAGATAATGCCCTCAGAAAAGTGCTGTTATCTCGACCGAAGAAAAGACGAAAGCGAAGGGATAGGGAAATGCGCTACGCAGCTTACATTCGCATCAGTTCCGAAGAGCAGGTGGGCAATTACTCTGTCTCCGCCCAGAAGCGCGCCATCGAAAGCTGGGTGGCGGCTCAGGGCGGCACGCTGACCCATGTCTACATTGACAAGCGGAGAGCGGGCGCACCAGTCAGCGTCCGGAGTTCCAGCAGATGCGCCAGGATGCCCGCGCGGGGAAGTTCGACGCGCTGGTGGTGCACAAGTTCGACCGCTTCGCCCGCAACCGTACGGACTCGCTGGCCATCAAGTCGCTGCTGCGCTACGACTACGGCATCAAGGTATTCTCGGTCACCGAACCCTCGGAGGATAGCGACGGGCCGCTGGGCGCGCTGATCGAGGGCATCATGGAGGCGGTGGCGGACTGGTACAGCCGGAATCTGGCGGCGGAAGTCGCCAAGGGCAAGCGCGAGCGCTGGCGGCAGGGGATGCACAACAACGTCGCCCCCTTCGGCATGACCAAGGACGAAAACCGCGTGCTGATCCCCGATGAGAAGGAATTGCCGGGGCTGCTGATGGCCTTCCGCGCCTACGCGACCGGGCGCTATAGCGACGCCGAAATCGCGCAGATGCTGAACCAGGCGGGCTACCGTTCCAAGACTGGACGCCCCTTCTGCAAGGATACCGTGCGCGACATGTTGCAGAACCGGACGTATCTGGGTGAGGTGGGCTATCAGGAGACGCGCCGCAGCGCCAATGGTGCCCGCACTTACACCGCGCCGATCCAGTGGGTGCCGGGCAAGCATCAGGCGGTCGTCCCGCGCGAACTGTTCGATCAGTGCCAGGAAGTGCGACGCAAGCGCGCTTCGCATCACCAGGCGACCTCGCGTCAGAATACCTATTTGTTGCGCGGTCTGGTGTACTGCCATCACTGCCTGACCAATCCGCCGGAAGGCAAGACGTTTCCCTTCTACGGGCGAATGCGCTGCCAGGCCCAGAAAGGGGGCGAGATTCGCTACTATCGCTGTCGGGCGCGCGAACTGGGCTACGAATGCGTGCAGGGGGGCGTGTCTGCCTCTGTCATCGAGAAGCAGGTGGTCAATATCCTGATGCAACTGAAGCCGCCCGCCAACTGGCGCTCGCGCATTACCGCGGCGATGGGCGAGTTACTCGGCGAGCAAAGCATCGAAGACCGGCTGGCGGAAATCAACAGCATGATCGAGCGGATGGACTTCCGCTGGGATCATGGTCTGATCTCCGACCAGGCGGAGTACCTGGAGAAGCGGCTGAAGCTGCAACAGGAACTGGAGAGCCTGACACCCATTCCCAACGATGAACTGGAGCGCGCCGCCGACCTGCTGGCGAACTTCAAGGAGCACTGGGAGGCGTGCGGCGGCGACATGGAAGAGCAGCACAGGCTGATCAATCTGATCGTGAAGCGGGTCTATGTGCGGGGTTCTGAGGTGGTGGCCATGACGCTGCGGGCGGACTATCACATCGTCCTGGGCCACAAACTAAACGGGCCAACCGAGGTTCCGGTTGACCCGTATGTATACAAGTGCGGGAGCGACGGGCTTGGAACCCTCGGCGGCTACGTGATTTTTGGGCGGAAAACAGACTATCGCCGCTGCGTCGAGACCATCTTCAGCTTCAAGCAAGCAGCATAGGATGGGAGGCAACCAGACGATGGTTCTCGACATTCGCCCACTCACGCAGGAACAGCGTCAGGCCGCGCGCCGCGCTGCCCGTCTGGCAGTTGTACGATCCATTGGTCCTCGATCTGCACGAGAGCAGTTCGCCCATCACACGATCAGCAAATATCCTCCGACCGTCACCCGGCTCATCAGCATCCTATGCATTGTCTTGCTGCTGGCCGCATTCACGCCTTCCGCGCCAGGGCTGTTCGGCGACTTCGGGGTTGCTGAGGCCCAGCTGGCCCCAGTATACGGTAGTTACCTGCGCGCCTGGCTGGTGTATTGCAACACCGGATGTCCGCATCACGGCTATCGCAACCTGGGCAAGCACCCCATCGAGACTGTCAATGCCTATCTGGCAACTGTTCGCTAAGCGACCTGTGGTACACGTAAGGGCAGACACGGGCGGCGGTGCGAACTTGCCTCAATCCACTGCGCACACGAGCGCTGTGAAAGAATGTGGCGGCAAAGAAACGGTCAGACTTGTCCCAGTCGCTTCAAGAGTGCTGACCTCTGTCGTGACCTGATCAGGATCATCGAAAGAATTGTAGGCTTTCACGTGCGGGCCGGTGATGGTGTGTAGCCGCACCGGACCGCTGAATTGCCCTTCGGCCAGTTTCACAACCGTATCCGCGGCCTGTTCAGAACGATTCACGATAAAGACGGCCAGCTCGTGCTGGTTGGCATCCAGCGTCGCGACGACATCCAGAATGCGCAGTCCCTCATAACCACCACCGCTGAACGTCTCGCCGTCCCAGTGAATATCGAGCACAGTTGGCCCCGCCAGAGTGCTATACGCCTCAAAGATATAGAAGATCGTCTGCAGGAATAGTCCTTCGCGATGCGTGACAATGGGGGCAATGACATTCACGATCTGCGCGATGTTGGCCATTTTAACCATCTGAGCATGGCGCAGAAAGGCGTTTAGCTGCATGGCAACAACCAGCGCATCCTCCAGGGTGTAAATGACTGCTTCGTGACCGCCCACGGCCATCTGATTGCGATGCCACACGTTCCACTCGTCAACAGCAATATAGATAGGCCGCTTGATCTTGCGCTCTAGCCTCAAAGCGCGGATGAGACCTTCGTAGGCGCTCAGGCGCTCCTCAAACAGCTCGGACAGAGCCATGTAGTTCTTGAAATCGTTCGTGTTGTTGTCCACGTACCAGTGAATGGCCAGATAATCTATGAGATGGCCTGCCTGCTCCAGTAGAAGCTGTCCACGCTCAACAAAATCCGCCGCGTCCCAGTGTGACACCCCATTGGCGATCAGTTTGATATCCGGATCAACCCATTTCATCACCTTGCCAAATTCGGTCACAGCGCGAGCGTACTCCTGGGGAGTCTTGAAACCGATCTGCCAGGGTCCGTCTACCTCGTTGCCAATGCCCCAGTACTTGACTTTGTGGGGCGCCTCATATCCATGTTGCCGGCGCAGCTTCACCAGGGCCGTGTCCTGCGTGCCATTGCAATACTCGACCCAATCGCGCGCCTCGCGCATCGAGCCGTCGCCACAGTTCACTACCAGGTATGGCTCCGTGCCTAACAGCCGACAGAAGTCAATGAACTCGTTAGTACCGAACTGATTGCTTTCGACGGTGTGCCAGGCCAGATCGAGCCGGGCCGGGCGCTTGTCGCGCGGACCGACGCCGTCTTCCCAACGATAGCCCGACACGAAATTTCCCCCTGGGTAGCGAATGACGGGCATACGCAGGCGACGCAACGCAGCGATCACATCGGTGCGCAGACCGCGCTCGTCGGCATGTGGCGAGTCCGGATCGAAGATCCCCCCATAGATGCAACGCTCCAGATGCTCAGCAAACCCGCCAAACACATTACGGTCGAGGGAGCCTAGCGTGCGCTGCAGATCGATCGAGATACGGTTCATGCGTATTATCTCCTTGGTATGGCAGGCATGAAGCCTTGGCAGACGCAAGTCACGATGCCGGGCGCAAGAGCAGAGCCACATCTTTGGCTGATGATAGCCAGTCGGGCAAGGTCAACTGGAGCAGACCCTCTTCGACGGTTACGCTCATGCTACTGAGGATGGTCCCGCTGTAGGTCTCCCAGAATTCGAGGGTGTAGCGCCCATCGCGGAGCACCTCGTCGAGAACCAAGCCGACTCCGGCCAGCGATCTGGCTTCCGGCTGGCGCGTATCGAGTAGCAGCCACACGATGGCCGTTGTCCCATCCGAGCATCCTACTGGGATCACCCAGCGCACATCCATTTTGATCTGGCGCGAGACATTGTGGCTGGCGAAGTGTGCCCAGTCAACAGTGGCGGCAAACCGTGCCAGGCCGAGCAAATTGTCGCGCAGTTCGGGCAGAAGCCAGTGTGGATTGGTGTAGGGCCAGCGCATTCCCGATCCGGCTCCGCCTGCCGCCAGATGGGCCCAGCTCATGTTATGGTGATATTCTTTGTCGAACTGGACATCAGCAATCCAGTTGTCAATCGGGCCACTTTCGCTGTCGAAGTAGGGGCGGTTATCGGTGATCTTTTCCAGTGACAATGCCACACCACCTACCATCGTCGGCCCCGCGCCAATAGGGTCTTGTGGATTTTTGATCGCGCTACCCAGATAAAGATGAGTGTTAGCAAAATCCAGGGCCGGGTGTTGGTAGATGATGCGCCCTAGCATGCCCTCCGGCACAGGGGCTGCCGAAGACACAGTGATCATATGGGCGCGGCCCCAGCGTTCCAGTTCGTACTGGCGCACATACGCGGCCATCTCGTCCACGTAGGCTTCGATTTCCTGAGGGGTTGCGTCCCACCAGATGTCAATTTCATTCATCAAGTCCCAGGCGAAGATATTGGGGGAACCGCCCCAACGATCGATGATGAAGCGCCAACGATTCTTGTGGGCCTGGATACACGATTTGTCACGCAGCCAGGATCGCATAGATTCGCATGGGCCGCCAAGGTGGGCATTATACGGGTAGCGCTCCCAGTTTCGGGCTTGCCAGAAGGTGTCGTAGGGAGTCAGCAACAGATACAGACCATGCTTCTCTGCCAGCGCAATGAAGGCGTCCCAGAACTCGACCATCGGGGGCGAGAAAGTACCCACCGGGTTCTCCAGGTAGGTATGCGGCTCCTGGGAATATTCGATCATGATGCGGCTGACGGTGATGCCGTGTGCGCGCAAATCTTCGATATAGTGTTCGGTCGCCTGCGGGGAAGCCTTGTTGAACAGAGTGACCAGCCCAGCCCAGGGAACCCCGTCATTCTGACCGATTACGATGAATCCCTGTCCGGCCTCGTCTACGAAATAGCGCCCGTTGGGAGCGACCGAGATGTATCCCTGAAAAGTAGGCAGTCGAATTTCACTTTGCGCAGTCACAGCATTCTCCACTGGCTGACACCATAGCACCCCAAACAGTACGAGCACAAGGATTACCCTCAACACGTATTCCCTCCTCAGTGACATGCCTGCTCATCCTTTGATGCCAGTCAGGGCAATGCTTTCGATGAAGTAGCGCTGCAACGTCACAAAGAGAATGATGATCGGCAGCAAGGCAATCATCGAACCGGCCATGAGCAACGTCCATTGGCGCTCGTACATGGTGTTGAGTGTCGTCAACATAAGCGCGATGGGGTACTTGTCACTCGAACGGACGTAGATAAGCGGGCCAAGATAGTCATTCCAACGAGCGATGAAGCCCAGCACGGCCAACGTGGCGATGATCGGTTTGGCCTGGGGCAAGAAAATGCTCCAATAAATCTGGAATTGATTGGCCCCATCTACCTTGCCCGCGTCAGCCAGTTCTTCCGGCAATGTAGCGAAAAACTGGCGGCACAGGAAGATAGCAAACGACGAGCCGAACAATAGCGGAACGATCAGCGGATACCAGGTGTCGATCCAGCCCAGATTCTTGAACAGAATGAAGGCGGGTATCATCGTCACCACGCCGGGGATCATCATGGTACTCAGCAACAGACCGAACAGGATGTTGCGCCCCTTGAAGTGAATGCGGGCAAAAGCGTAGCCGGCCAGTGTGCTGGTGAAAATTTCCCCGGCAGTGGAGACCACGGCGATGATCATCGAGTTGACGAAACCGCGGGCCAAGTCTGTCTTTTCCCAGATCTTGACGTAGTTTTCTGTGGTGAAGGGATCAGGAATCCACTGGGGTGGCATCCTGAAGATGCCCTGCGGCTCCTTGAAGGAGGTGGAGAGCATCCAGAAGAAAGGCACCAACATGGTGAACGCGCCCACAGAGAGTACCAGATAGGAGAGGAGTTTGATCAGCAGCTCGCGCTCACGATTTCCCAGGGCCCATGAACGCGAAGTCCGCGCCTGGGGGCTGAAAGTAGTCATGCGCGTGCTCCCTCAGTTTCAAGATATACCCACCTTCGTGCCAGCAGAAAATTGACCAGGGTAATCACCATGATCAGCGCTCCCAGCGTCCAGGCTTGGGCCGAGGCATACCCCATCTGCAGGTCGCGGAAGGCGTTACGCCAGATCACCATCACTACCGTGGTCGAAGCGGTATACGGTCCACCCGCCGTCATGATATACGGCTGCGTAAAGACCTGGAATCCACCAATCATGCCTGTCACCAGCAAGAAGAAGGTGGTTGGTGTCAACCCTGGCCAGGTCACATAGCGGAAGCGCGCCCACATTCCCGCGCCATCAATTTTGGCCGCCTCATACAACTGAGCGGGGATACCTTGCAGACCCGCCAGGAAGATCAGCATCTGGTAGCCCAAGCCTCCCCAAATACCCATGATCATCAGGGCTGGCTTCACCAGGTGACGATCCTGCAACCACTTGAGATTGGATGGCAGGCCAAGTTGATCCAGCGCGTAGTTCAAGATGCCGAATTCGGGGTTGTAAATCCACATCCAGATCAATGAAGTGGCAGCAATGGGCAGTACCACTGGTAGATAGTACAACATTCGATAAATACTCTTGCCGTGAATCTTTTGATTCAAGGCCATGGCTAGTAGCAGGGCGATCGCCATAGAAACCGGGATGCCCAGCAACATATAGCTGGTGTTGTACAGCCCTTCCCAGAACCCCGGATCGCGCGAGCCGATGACGTAGCGCCGGTTGAACAGGCTAAATTCGAGAGCAGTGCGGTAGCCTTGCGGCAAGACATCGCGATCCCGCATGTAGCGCGGTTCGCATTCGATTACTCTGCCGGTGCGGGGATCGATCTGCCCCTCCATTTCGCGGGCCTGGGATTGAGGGACTCGTTCGCGAGCGCACAGAAATAGCGGTTCACCCGTGGCTTCGTCAATCTCCTGCGGCAAATGCTTCACCGTGAGCGTCAGCAGGGTATTCCAGTTGTCAAAGCCCACCCATTTGGGGTCACGCAACAGGTCCCACTGCGCGAAGCTGAGGATGATCGAGGCAATGAGCGGGCCAGCAGCGAAGACCACAAAACCTATCATCGGCAAGGCCACGAACAGATAACCCCAGATTGCCTCACGCTGCCTTAAGGTCAGGCCGCTCTCCGGCCATATGCGGTAGCGAGCCATGAAGTCCTCCGAGCGTATTGAGCCACGTTCTTGTTCTCAGCCCTGCGCTGGAAATACGATAGCGACCAGCGAAGTCAACAATCAGTGAAAAACGTGGGGGCGTATGTCTGGAACACCCCCACGCTTGGTGAAGACCTGGGCGATAGCTATTCCAAGCTGGCCCAGGCAGCGTCTAGCCCTTCCTGGAAAGCAGGAGCAGCGTCGTAGAGAGCATCTTCTGCCAGTTCGGTGGCGTCAACCACCACGGCGGGCCAGACTTGACCCCAGAACAGATCGTTGAACCACTCACCATAATTGGGAGTCCTCGTCCACGGGCCAGGGTTCTCGCAACGAGCTGCCTCGATGAAGACCTCGGCATGAGCCGGGTACTGATCGCGTTGCAGGAAGGCATCGGTATGAGCTACCTCGACCTGGTTCGGGATCTGGAAGCCCAGCTTGGCCTGCTCGATCTGACCCTCGGCGCTCGCGATGAACTCGACGAAACGGTAGGCTTTGTCGGCGTACTGCTCGCCCTTTGAACCGGCAATGATGCCAATACCTACCGAGCCAGACCAACCGGAGAACTTGCAGTCTGCCTGATCCATGTAGGCAGTCACTCCGCCAGGACCGACCGGATTGGGAATCACGTCGAATTCAAAGTCGAGCACGTTGCGGTAGTTGGTAGTAGCCCAGCGACCGTTGGTGGTCATCGCCAGACGGCCAGTCTCAAACATCTGGGCCAGACTCATGGCCGCCGTTTGCTGCGAACTGGGAGCAATCTGGTAGACATGCACCAGGTCGGACAGGAATTGCACGGCGTCAATCGTGTTTTGATCTTCGGCCATGACAAACTTCTTGCCGTCCGGGCTGATAATGTGACCGCCGTTGTTGTAGACCGCGTTCTCGAACCAGATTTCACCCAGCCCCCAATACTGGACATTATCCGGATCGAAGCCCTCTTCGCCAGGGTGTTTACCGTTGGCATCCACAGTGAGCTTGCGACCCAGCTCGATCAGCTCATCCCAGGTCATCGGCTCTTCAAACGAGGGTAGCTCGACGCCCAGCTTCTTGAACAGGTCGACATTGATGTACAGCACCGTCGGGCCAATGTCCTTGGGGAGCGCGTACAACGGCCCCTGCCCGAAGATCTTGTTCTCGGCATCGTAGCGGTAGCGCCCCAGCGCCGATGGCCAGACGCCTTCCGGATCGAAGGTCTCGCTGGCATCCACGAATGGCTGGATGTTGACCAGTTGACCGCGAGGGGCGAAGGCCGAGAAGTCGCCATCGGGGATATAGGCGATGTCTGGTGGAGTACGGGTGCATTCGGATTTGGGGGCAGGAATTCAAGCCGCCGCCCAAAGGTCATCGAAAGTCCCACTCAAGACCGCGGCGCGGATAACGACCATGCGCTCCACGCCCGCGCGTGACCAGCGCATCCCGGCTCCGGTCAAGCGGGTTTTGAATTGTTTGATGCCACTTTCCACAGAGCCAGAGCCAATAGGGAAACCCTCGGCCCGAAAAGTTTGGTACTGCATGCGACGCTGGTGGGTGTAGAAATAGCGGGTATAAGTTTCATCCAGGCCCACCCGACGACACTCCAACAGCAGTTTCCAGATTTCACCCTGGTAGAGCAACGCGGCCTGGTGCTTGAGCCAGCGCTGAGCCGCTTCGGGGTCAGTGGGATATGCCGCAGCGGCCGCCTGGGCCAGATGGTCTTTGGCATGGTACCAATCCACGATTTGGGTGCTGACCGGAAACAAATCTGCCGCGACACGCCAAATCCAAGCGGCTCCATCGGCCACGACCGCACTGCGACCAGCATACGGCACCCCGTGCTGGAGGGCGAGAATCCACAGGGCGCGACTCAAGGCGTTCCCATCGCCGACCACCCCCACATAGCGCAAGTGACGTAATCCAGGAGGTTGTTCATCGGGAGGCCTATCACTCGGCAGTATCACCGGTTCGATGTCCCCAATCACGCCTGCTTTTACTTCTTTCCAGCCTTCCCCGCGCACATACACCATCCCCCCATCGATGCAGACCGCTTTACACGCGCGGGGGTCATAGTCCCGGTGGTTCCACTGCGTACGCTCGACCTGGCTATGCTCACGCTCATGCTCGACCTGCTCTACCAGGCGCTGTCCCCTGGCTTGCGTGTATTCCCACAGGCTAGTCGGGGGCACCCTCAGCAATCCCCACCGCCGGCAGACCTCACTGGCTTGCTCATAGGGTAACACCCCGCTCAGCCACACCAACTCGCGCCCCAAGCAGGGACTGTACTCCCGCTGCGTCAACTGCCATCGTTCATCCAGGGGGAAAATGTCCCGTTTGGCACGTTTCGCAGTAATAATAGTTCCGTTCGACTTCTACTTCTCCACTCCGCGTGATCACCCTACGCCGCTTGCGCCCCTTATTCCTCATCCGCCCTCCACACTGGGGACAGTACTCATCCGGTTGGACTCGCTGGCTTTGATGGTCCACTAAGGCTTGCGTGATGTCCTCACTCACTTGTCGGCGCACCTCCAGCGCGAGATCTTCGATCTCCTCTAGACTTAGTTCTTCATTCAGGTCGGTGAGCTCCTTATTCAGTCGCGCTTCGTAGGCCGCAAGCAGTTTCGCTTTGAGTGTAGCTTTGTTGAGCAGCATGGCACCCTCCTTTGGAGAGCGTCAGCTTACCTCATTTCTATTTCGCCCCCAAATCCGAATGCACCCGTGGAGTACCACCGGCGATCATGGTCTTGAGGGTTGTAGTATAATCAGTTGGGATGGGCTGGTACTTGATGACGATGTCGGGGTTGTTGGCATTGAAGACATCTACGAGGTGCTGGAAGACTTCCTGCTCTTCCGGCCCTCCCCAGCCCACAAATGTGAATTCGACAGGCTCCTCCTGCGCGCGAAGGGGTGCTGGCAGCACAGCCAACACCATGGCGCAGACGACCACCAGACCCAGTAAGAATTGACGCTTCAACATGTTGAATACCTCCAGGCTGAGACTTTGTGAGCTAACTGTCACCATTGAAGAGCTTCGTTCTTGTTCGCGCCGCATCACCTCCTTTGTCGCGTCCCCTCGCGTGCTAAGTGGGCGAACCTTTCAAGCCCGAAACCGCATCCGCATCACGATATCCTGGGGATAATTGCCGAAACGGCTGCCGAAGATATTCATTCCGCCGATATTGACCGCGTCTTCCTTAATCCCGATCCGCACCGTGATCCAGGGATGCTCATCCAGGCCCAGGTCCTGCAGAGTCACTGTGGAGACCTGGATACCGTCTACAAAAGACGCGGTTTGCGTCACCTTCCACACCTTTAGCAGGCCAAACTGCGAATTCCATTCTTCCCACCAGTCCGGCGTCAGCGCGCCGCGCTCTCCCCCGAAATCACCAGGGCTTGTCCAGGTGCCGACCTCCACGCCATTGACCCATAGAGTGATATCCGACGGCCAATCGTCGTTGTGCAGTGGCGCTTCCGAACACACTTCAAAACTGAGTTGCAGGCTCTCCAGTGTGGCGTTGGGTGGCAGGCGCTTGGGAAAGCGATACTCAACGTAGCCAACTTTGAACCACAGTAATTGGGCCTGCAGGCGTTCGGGATAGTAGAATGTGGCTGGGTCGTCCAGGTTACCGATGATGCCGTACTCGCTGGCCAGACCACAGGTAGGTGTTACCTGGCAGTCCACATAGGCCCCAATTGGCATGGAGATATCAACGCTGTTCTCGTGAGGTAGTTCGCCAGCGGGGAGAGTGATGACCACCTGGTCGAACAGGCGCACACAGATCTTCTGCAGGCCACGGCTGGCAGGCTTCAATTCGGTGCGAATGAGACCAGCCTTTTCAAGCTGATTGATGTGCAGGGCAGCCGTTGAAGCGGGCATTCCCAGCGCTTCGGCGATTTCATTAACGCTGCCATTGTGACCGCCCAGGTAGCGCAGAATCTCGATGCGCGGCCCGGAAGCGAGACCTTTGAGTAGTTGCTCTACTTTGCTAGCTGGCTCGTCAATAGAGATGACCAGCTTGCGATTGCCGGAAGGGAGAGCCTCGTTTTCGCCGGAATGGGGGGACACCACAAACAACTCCTAAGCAACAGTATTCTATGTTTCACTCACTTCTGGTAGGTCGAAAGACAGCAGTGTTGGGGTCTTCACAAATTGAGTGAAACAGAATACTATGTTTTAAAACGTCTAGATGCATTGTAAATCTGTTTTGGAAGCATGTCAATCACCTTGTCTCCGATGCTGCAGATACTCGTGGACAAGGCACCCTGTCCAGTCATGGAGAGATCAATTCATGCCGCCATCTGTCTTCACCAATCCAGTCTTTCGCCACTACATGGCTGATCCCTTCGTCCTGCAACACGACCACCTCTACTACGCCTACGGCACTGGCCCACAGGGATCGGATGGTCGGCAATTTCCCGTTCTGGTCTCGCCCGATCTGATCAACTGGGAGAGGGTGGGGTGGGCATTGGAGCCGGTGCCCGAAGCCGACGAATACTGGGCGCCAGAAGTGGTTTTCGCCGATGGTTTTTTCTACATGTACTACTCAGCCAATGGTCGGGGGCGCAACCATCAGTTGAGAGTTGCCATCAGTCACCGTCCCGGTGGCCCTTTTCAGGATGCCGGGCGCATCCTGGTCCCAGATGACCCCTTTACCATTGATGCCCATCCTTTCCAGGACCGCGATGGAAGCTGGTATCTCTTTTACGCCCGCGATTTTCTGACTTGTGATGGGGACTACCGGGTAGGCACCGGCATTGTCGTAGACCGCCTGGTAGATATGATGACACTGGCCGGCGATCCCCAGGTCGTGGTGCGCCCTCATAGCGACTGGCAATTGTTCGAGGCCCAGCGCCCGCTCTATGGCGGAATCTATGACTGGCACACCATTGAAGGGCCTGCCGTGCGCGTTCACAACAATCGTTATTACTGTTTCTACAGCGGTGGGGCCTGGCAGAAGTCTAACTACGGAGTGTCGTATGTGGTGGCCGAACACCCACTGGGGCCTTATCACCGCCCTCCTCTCGATGGGCCGCTGCTGAAGTCCGTGCCAGGACACGTGATCGGCCCAGGGCACAACTCATTCGCAGTGGGACCAGATGGTAAGCAGGAATTCATCATCTATCACGCCTGGCCCCCAGATATGTCTGCCCGGTTGATGTGCATTGACCGGCTGACGTGGAATGGGGATACACCCGTTATTCATGGCCCAACCTGGACACCACAGGTTATCGGCCCCGAAGACACACGCTCCCCCGCCCCCTTTCGGACAGATTGATTAGGAGCTGGCAGAAGGCGGCTGTTTGTAGCACACGATGGCATCACGCTACACGCCGACTTAGTGGAGTGCCTGAAACGGCTAAGCTGTTAATCGAAAGTACCGCGCGAAATCGAGACGATCAGGATGACCAGGTTGGTTCTGATTGCCAATGGTTTCATCAATGGCGCGGATTAGCTCATCCATATCGCGATGGAGGTGGTTAGCTGCCGCCAGGGTTTTCAACTGGAGCCAGAAGCGTTCAATGGCGTTGAGGAACGGGCAATACTTGGGTAGTTAGACCCCATGTAAGAGAGGATGCCGACTCACGCTCGTTTCGTCCGCAAAGAGGAGGACGAAGGTGTCGTCGGTGAGGGACTTTTTTCAACCAGTCCAGCAGTTCCTGCGCGGCTGCTTTCGCCTGGTCGTCCTGTAAGTCGCTCAGATCGTGTTTGGGCTGGCGATAGACGTACCTGTGTTTGCTCAGCAGGGCGCGGAAGCGCGTGTAACTCAACAAGATGCCGGTCTGCTTTTCCAGATGCTTGCGCAGCTCGTTAATCGTCCACACCGAAAAGGGATAGCCCAGCTCACGCGGATCGCTGTCAATAGCCCGCTCGACTTCGGCCACATAGTCGGCATTCGCCCTGGTCGGGCGCCCGCTTTTGGGTTTGTTCGCCAGCCCAGCCAGTCCTTCGGCTCGATAGCGGCGATGCCACGTCCAAATTGTACTCGCCGCGACTGCCACCATCTCAGCCACCTCTTCCGGCTTGTGGCCCAGGTGCAACAACCGGATCGCGGCGGCGCTTCCGGTAAGGGCGAGTGCTTCATGGCCTGTTCCACACTCGCCAGTTGTTCATCAGTGAGGGTGAAGTCAACTCATCTGCTCATGCGGTCCATCGTACTTCGCTGATCTCATTCGGCCAATGGCTTAGTCACTGCGTTCAGGTGTTTTGTAGAGCGGTGCACGCTCCTCTGCCCGGAACGGCTCTCAACGTGTCTATCTCCTCCAGGCAGCCTCGGTATCTGGTGTGTCCCGCGGATACCCTCTTGGAAAAGGTCTCCTGCACAATCCGGCTTGCATGTGTGCTCAGAGTCGCGTAAGATGAGAGTGTCTGAAGGTGATCATCGCATGTCGTTGAGTCAACACTGAAGGCAAGGGGGTGGGGTATGAATAACCTGGACTCCCTTCCCGCCTACCTTACAGACGATCAGCGTCGCGCTGTGCTCCACAGTGGTGGCCCCTTGCTGATCATCGCTGGGCCAGGTTCCGGCAAGACCGAAGTTGTTTCCTGGCGAGTCGCCCACCTGGTTCGTTCTGGTCAGGTTACCCCGGACCATCTGTTGGTCACTACCTTCACCAACAAGGCTGCTTTGGAGCTCAAAGACCGCATCCAGCGCAAATTGCCTGAGGTGAACGTCGAGCTGGTGCAGGTTTCTACCATTCACTCATTCTGTGCTGATCTGCTACGACGTTACCGTCGCCGGTCTCCCTTGCCTCATGGCTTTCGCATTCTGGATGGCGATGGACAGTTCCTATTCGTGTATGCCAATCGGAAGCGATTAGGGTTGGATAGTTTGGTCAAAGGTCGTCCCCATGAGCTTTTCGAAAGTGTTGTGCGTACATTCAACTTGGCTACAGAGGAACTGGTCGATCCCGTACAATTTGAAAAATGGTGTCACGACAATTATGAGCAGTGCTCCAGCGATGAGCGCGAGTTGTGGCAAGAGCGGTTCGTTGTGGCTGAAGCCTATCGCCGCTATTGTGGTTTGCTGCAAGAGCAAGAACTGGTCGACTTCGCGTTTCTGCAGCGCCATGTGGTGGACCTGCTCGCTGCTCATCGGGATGTGCTCGAAGAACTGCGCCAACAATACCAGCACATTCTGGTGGATGAATACCAAGACACGAATGCGGCCCAGGATCGCATTTTGGAGAGCTTGGCCGGAGATGGGATGCATCTCACCGTAGTAGGTGATGACGACCAGAGCATCTACCGTTTCCGTGGCGCAACGGTGCGCAATATCCGTACCTTCATGCAACGTTTTCCCGGCGCAACGGAGATTGTGCTGCGGCACAATTTCCGCAGCCAGGAACCTATCGTCGAACACTCACTGCGGGTGATTGACCACAATCCGGCCCGCTATTACAAGCCGCTGATCTCTACTCGCCAGAGACAGAGCGACATTCTGCTGGTCTATGAGCATTCCGCCCAGGACGAGGCTCATACCATTGCCAGGCTTTTGTATCAGCTACATCAGGAAGGCAAGATCTCCCGCTATGGAGACGTAGCATTACTTTTGCGCAGCGTGCGTTCCTATGCCGAGCCTTACCTTGAGGCCTTCCGCAGTTTTGCAATTCCCTACCATATCACTGGTGACGCCAGTTTCTTTGAGCGCGATGAAATTCGTCAGTTGTATGATCTCTTCAGCTTTCTTAGCGCGTCCAAACCCTGGGGAGATCGTTTCCTGCGGCATCCATTAGTTGGTCTTAGCCAGAGCACGTGCCAGGCTTTGGAGGCGTACAAAGGCGATCTGATGGATATTCTCACCGATCAGCAGTGGGAAACCATCGGAGTTGTCCATGAAGGCGATCGGCAGCGATTGCGTGCCCTGCTGGAACTCAAGCGCCAGGTGCAATCGTCCCAACATACCAGCCTGCTCGAAGTGTTCTACCGACTGCTGTCAATTATCCAGTGCGTTGCGCGCTTTGAAAGCAGCGGCAACTCTGAAGCGCTGGCCAATCTCGGTATCATGAGTCGGATAGTGGCTACGTGGGACGAGTTTGGTTCGTCGAACAATTTCTATCCATTCCACGAGTATCTCAAGTTGCTCAGGGAAGGCGGTATCGAGCCGTTTCGCGAACCGCCCGAAGATGCCGTCCAGATCATGACCATCCACCAGGCCAAGGGGTTGGAATTTCCTGTGGTGGTGCTGGGAGCAGCCATGCAAGGCCGCTTGCCCAGCACACCGCGCAAAGACAGGTACGAAGTGCCGTACCACATGCGGGCCAGTGGCATGCCGGAGGTGGATGATCCTCATCTGGTGGACGAACGCAAACTGTTCTACGTGGCTGTAACTCGCGCGCGCGATCTGCTGATCATTGGCACAGCGGATGTCGTCAACAAGCGCGGCGGGGGTCCTAGCCAGTTCCTGACCGAAATGTTCGGAGACGATCTGCGGGCAGTGGCCGATGTGAGCCGCGCACGCATCGCAGCGGCAGAAAGCCAGGGCGGGCGAGCGGGTGAACCGAGACCCCGTTACAGCTTCAGTGACCTCGCCTACTATCTGCAGTGCCCCCTGCGTTACAAGTTCACCAGTGTATATGGCTTCGAGCCACTGCGGCAAGACCCGGTCAACTTCGGGGCCAATGTACACCGTGCGCTGGAAATGATTCACCAGCGCGCTCTGGCCGGACATCCTACCCAGGAAGAAGACATTGAGACCATTGTCGCTGAGACCTGGCTGTCGCCACGCGGGACAGACCCGGATGAGGAGCGCGAATACCAACGGGCAGCAATCGCCCAGTTGCGCCGCTACGTTCGCGATTATGCCTCCAGCCTGGGCACTATCACGCAATGCGAGACCTCTTTTGCCTTTGCGTTGGGTGAGAGGGTACTCACGGGCAAGATCGACCTGCTGCGGAACCAGGGACGGTCAGGGCAGGAGGTGATTGACTTCAAGACCAGTCGCATGATTATGGCAGAGAAAGAAGGCATAGACTTGCAGCTCGATCTATACGCCCTTGGAGTAGAAAGTGGGTTTGGTTTGGAGGTCTCACACCAAACAGCCCATTTTCTGCAAGACGGGAGCGTGTACTCGAAGGAATGGACAGCAGCAGGCAGAGCTGATGCACAGGCGCGGCTGGAGCAGGTGTTGGGACAGATCGAGCAGAAACACTTTCTGCCGAGGATCGGCTACTGTACTCATTGTGAAGAATTCCGCGCCATCTGCCCGTATTCTCCTGAGCAGATCATGGAGGACATGGGATGAAAAGTTTTGACGAGTTGCTCCTGGACGATATCCGTGCCTATGAAGGGCGCCATGACGACTTGATCTATCAGGCTCCGGCCCTGTACCGTTTGCTGACACGCCTGCTGGACGATCCGGCTCTGCCGGGGCGGTTGCGCCCGCTTGTTCTGGCTGCAATTGCATATTTCATCCTTCCGGCGGATATCATCTCCGAAGACCTCTATGGTCCCTACGGCTACCTTGACGACATATTCCTGTGCGCATTTGTGGCCGAGCAGGTGAGACGGCAAACTGGTTCCGACCGTTTGCTGACCGAGAACTGGGATGGTGAAGGGCCTTTGCTCCCACTCCTCCACGACATCCTCTCGCAGGAACAGGAGTTGCTAGGCGGGAAGGGAGAACAGATTCTCGACTACATCGGGTATCGCTATCTGGAAGACCTCAAGCGTATCTGACAGCCCCGGACTTCTCATGTATAAGCGCTGCGATGAGCCAGATATCTCGTTTCCTTATTGTGTGTCATATGGGTAACAACTAATCGATAGAGATTAGGCCGGCTTTCAGACAAGCTCAGACATTCGGTTTCTTCTGGTTCGTTCGAGCGGGTAGGGAATGCCTCAGATTTAGCCTTCTTGAGGCGTTCTGGGAGAGCGACAGTATGTCCTTGCGAAAGGTCTTCGATCAAGCTGTCAACTGGATCAGAAGACTGATGTCGGTGATACAAGCCTGGGCCAAACCTTCCGCTCCGACCTGGGAACCTGAGGATAAAGGCAGCATAGTTTCGAGCCAAACGGGACAGTATCCCAGCCGTCGCCAGCCTTTGGGACCAAGGGACCTGGAGGAAGAATGGGAAAGCCGTGTTTCTGCGAACCTTCGACCAGTCATCACAGAGTCGTCTCTGTCGGATAGCCCAGTTGCCCCAATCGTAAGAAAACCAGAGCCGTCAGGATCTGATCTGGTAGACTTCCAACCCCGCGACGGACCTGTCGCGGTCGATTCAGACAAAGAGGTCCCCCTAGGCGATCAACTATCACAAGAAGGACCGCCTGCCTTCGATGTTTCCACCGCGATAGACAGACAAATTACCAGAGTGACGCAAACGATCGCCGAAGTCGGCACGCTGCCTGCAAGAAGTGATCTTCCCGAAATCGAACTGGGCGAGATTGTGCCTGACGAAAAGGAACCCGAGATAGTGCCTGATGTTGAAGGGGCCGAACAGGCAGAAACGGAAGAGCAAGAAGCACCACCTTTGGTCTGGCCGCCTGAATCTATCCATACAAAGCCTCCTCGTCAGCGCAGCCCATCTGCTCCTCGCCCGCCTGTTGAGCGTCGTGTCAGAGCTGTTCTGACGCCGCGGTTCGATTTGTCCCAGCACCCTCGTATTTCGCGCGAGGAACTTGACGAGTTTCTGCAAAAGGCAGAGCAGGGTGACTTGACCAGCATGCCAGGCCTCACAGCGCGGCGACTCGACGCCCTGTTGATGGAGGTCTTCAAAGATGCAGAGCTGATCGGTGAACTGCCCATCAGCGAACAGGCATTTATGCAGATTGCGAGGCTGCTACGTTACACCTTTGTCTCAGGCGGGAGTCTGAACATTTCTGAGATATGGCCCGCGTTGTTCGTCACTTCAATGGTTTTTTGCGCTCGATATTCGAGGGAAGATGCTCGCAATTTTTGGACTCCCTACGCTCAGTTAGTATGGCGGCTTCCTGTGGCATCCCAATCCTTCCAGCGCCAGTGTCGGGAGCACTTCGAGCTTTGTCGCAAGTTTTTGGAAAAACAATACGGACTTAGATTTCCTCTCATTGCTGAGCGAGAAGGAAGTGTAGTACGGCCCGTCTTCTATCACGCGGTGATTCCTTTCTATTTGCAGGACGATTTTGCCCGCTGGCTGACAGCTCACGTAGACGAGCTGTGCGATTACCGCGCTGATAGTCTGCTGTCCATCCTGCGCGACGACCCAAGCCTGCGCCGCATGCCACCATCTCTCCAGCGCTTTATTCTGCAAGAGGATACAGCGGACACTGCGGCAGAACTGATCATGCACCTGGCTGAAGCAGCGAAGCTCTACCAGCAAGGGGAAGAGGTTACAGCTTTGCTGTTCAATCCTATTCAGCGCGCTTTGTGGGCGGAAATTCAGAAGGCGCTGGAAGAGAAATCTGAGACAGGAGAGACTGTTCGTCGCACCCCACCGCCCCGATTGACATGGATTTGGTCGCTTTCGGAAGCTGAACTGCAACTGCGCCTGACCAATCTGTACATTGATGATCCAAGACATGCTCCCACCCTCTGTGTGTGGACTGCCAGAGATGAGACCAATCTCGCAGGGAGCAAAGCAGCCGTTCCCCTGAATCCCTTCAAGAGTCACGACAAGAGGTGGTTCGTAGACGAGGTCATGCTGACTGGAGGACCGTTGGATGGGCAGGTATCTGTGTTATCCGAGGGTGTTGAGGGCGAGAAGGCCATAGTTCTCTATCAGGTCGATGTCCCTCCTCTACCAAAGGAGAGCACACTGTTCTTTCGTGTCAGTCCACAACGAGATTGGGCTGCTTGGCGGGACAATCGTCGCATCGCTGACGGTGATTGGCTGATCAGTATGGCCGAAGGGGTAGAACTGCTGGGAGAAAATGGCCAGGAGCTTGTTCCCTTGGAGTCCCGCTATGTACCCCATGTGCTACGCGAATGGTGCGGCCATGCCAGGGCCGCGCGCTACGAACTGCAATTGCCGGTCTCTGTTCTGCAGGATGGGCGCGAAATCTTGCGTCTTGAACGCAATCTGGATGAGATCGGGCAACCCTGGCTGGACGGACCGCATATGGAAAGCGGGCTTTCAGCTCGGGTTCCGGCGGTCTTTACAGCGTTGCCTATCGCGCTGCACGTTCCGTTCATGGAGGCAAAGCGCCTGCGGCATGTGACATTGACTATTAGATCAGACCGCACACGTTCCGTATTCAATCTGGACGAGCTTCAGACGCAGGGCCACGTGACAAGAGAAGTCAGCGGTGAATGTGTGATTGTGCTCGACGATCTGTTGGCGCACAAACCCGGCCTGTATTCGATCAACCTGCGGCGCAATCTCAAGGCTTTGATGGACGAGCCCATCCAATTTGCCTTTCTCCCTGGGATCAAGATCAGGCCACCCGACTCCAATCAGCTTTACTCGCCGGTGAATCATCCTCAAGCCCGCATTGAGGGTGTATCGGAGGGGCAGGTCATTGTGGAACCCAACCAAGCCATCTGCAAACCCTACGAGAAAGGCGTATTGATTGAGTGGCACGATCTGAGAACACCCGAATGTTCATTACACCTGGACGTTGACGGTCAGGCGATTCCCCTGGCCTGGCCCATCAGACGGATCTTTGCTTGCGTCGAAGGTTTGGACGTTCATGGCAGACTCCAAGCCAGACATCGTGACAAAGC
>AMZC01001593.1_pt1 | contig 47607 bp, 47 predicted proteins | sample 948551 | NCBI WGS metagenome assembly AMZC01 (sample SAMN01120625, study PRJNA171369) | bioreactor sludge metagenome | biome: sludge; isolation source: anaerobic thermophilic cellulolytic sludge from lab reactor | place: China: Hong Kong, Shek Wu Hui wastewater treatment plant | collected... | reverse complement strand
GTAGAGGCCCTGCGCTACGAATAAAATGCAGATTCCGATATAATTCTAACAAGGATAGGGTATAGTATCATCAGCAATACAGGAAATCCCTGAGGAGAGAACCCTATGATGGCCTCTGATTTTATCGTTGATGTTTCTGAAGCGGATTTTGAATACGAAGTGCTGGCGTATTCTCAAAATGTTCCGGTGGTGGTAGATTTCTGGGCCGTGTGGTGCCAGCCCTGCCGCACCCTGGGCCCGATGCTGGAATCGCTCACCCACGAAGCCCGTGGAGCCTTTCGCCTGGCACGGGTGAATGTAGATGAAAACCCCGCGCTCGCCATGCGCTACGGCGTGCGCAGTATTCCTACCGTCAAGGCCTTCAGCCAGGGGCAGGTTGTGGCCGAGTTCGTCGGCTTACAGCCCGAAAACCGCGTTCGTGAATTTCTCACCCGCCTGCTGCCGCCCTCCAAAGACGCCCTCGCCATGGAAAAGGCCTACAGCCTGATGGGCGAACAAAAATGGCGCGAAGCCGAGCGCATCTTCCGCCAGCTCGATGAGGAATTCCCCAACAAACCCGAAGTACAGCTCGGGCTGATCAAATCCATCCTCGCCCAGGGCCACGGCGGCGAAGCGGCCTTCTTACTGCGGCACTTCCCCCCCAGCCGGGAATACGCCGTCGCCGAAAAACTGCTCCCGCTGGCAGAAGACCTGGTTTTGCTCGATCAGGGGAAGCTCCCCGACGAAACCGAGCTTGACGTCATCTACCGAAACAGCCTGCGCCTGGCCCAGCGCGGCAACCTGGAAGCCGCCATGGACGGCCTGCTCGATGTGCTGCGTCAGGACCGCCATTACCGCAACGACCGCGCCCGGCAGGTTTTCCTCGCCATCCTCGAGCTTTACCAGCCCGAAGACCCCACCGCGCGGCAATACCGCAACGAGCTGGCTTCGGTGCTTTTCTAAAAACGAACTGAAGCTCTTCCGCTGGCTCTATCCTCCGCCCCGCTTCATCCGGGGCGGAGTTTTTTTCTTTTCCTCCTTACATCTCTGTTGGTTGATCAAATCGGGCAACCGGGATAGACTTAAACCCGGAACCTTCATCCATCCATCCTTACCCCATCCTCTAGCATGGAGCATCATCCATCATGACCGAACCACCCATTGCCCTCATCACCGGGGCTTCGGCGGGCCTCGGAGCCGCCTTTGCCCGCGCACTGGCCGCGCGCGGCTGCGATTTAATCCTCGTCGCACGTCGGGCCGAGCGCCTGGAGAACCTGGCACAGGAAGTGATGCACCAGACCGGCCTCAAGGCCGAACCTCTCTGCGCCGACCTGACCCGCCCGGAAGACCTGCACCGTGTGGAAGAGCGCATCCGCCGCCTGCCGCACCTCGACTATCTCATTAATAACGCTGGCTTTGGAGTGCGCGGCCTCTTTGCCGATTCAGACCTGGAGCGGCAGACCGCCATGGCCAACCTGCACATGCTGGCCACCATGCGCCTTACCCGTGTGGCACTGCCGGGCATGCTCGACCGCCGCCGCGGGAACATCATCAACGTTTCCTCGTTGAGCGCCTTCATCACCCTGCCCGGGAGCATTCATTACAGCGCCACCAAAGCCTATCTCAACACCTTTTCCGAAGGCCTGGCCCGCGAGGTATCCTGCCTGGGCATCCGGGTGCAGGCGCTGTGCCCGGGATTCACCCTCACCGAATTCCATGCCACACCGGCCTATGTTTCCATGCGCGCCTACGAGCGCATCCCGCGTTTCTTCTGGGATCCTCCCGAAAAGGTGGTAGAAGCCTCACTCCGCCACCTGCCCCACGGGCCGGTGGTCTTTGTGCCGTTTTTTAAGAACCAGGTACTGGCGTTCGGCGCCCGCCTTGGGTTAACCGGCCTCTTTTACCGCATTGTGATCGGCTGGTTCCGCAGACGCCCCCCCATGTAACCCCAGGCATGGTCGGTGCATCTAAAGAGACATCTTGATCACCTCTGGGTTTCCAGAGAACTCTCGCTCATCTCCATGGAGGATTTTTTATGCCCGCAAACAAGAGGCACACCCCCGCCCGAAAACCAGCCTTCCCTGCCTGGGCCGGCTGGCTGATCGCCCTGCTGGTGCTGGGCGCTGTGGCTGCCTTCGCTGTCCTTTCCCGGACTAACCCCACCACCGTAGCCCTGCCCCCCGAAGTAAGCGTGCAGCAGGCCCGTGAACTGGTGAACGAAGGCGCTTTCCTGCTCGATGTGCGCACCCCGCTGGAATGGGATGAAGCTCACGTCGCCGGTGCCACCCTCATCCCCCTCGACCAGCTGGAAACACGCCTTTCTGAACTGCCCCGCGACCGGAAGATCGTGGTCATGTGCCGCTCCGGGAACCGCAGTGCCACCGCGCGTGACCTGTTGAAACAGGCGGGTTTTGAGCAGGTCACCAGCATGGCCGGGGGCATCAATCAGTGGCGGGCGGCAGGTTTTCCGGTAGAATAGGGGGCATGACGCACATTTCTCCAACCCATGGTCTGGGCACCCTGGTCAATCACATCGGTGAACAGGGTGACCCCCTGCACGCCCACATCGCACCCATCTATCAGACGTCCACCTTTCGCTTCCCTGACGTCGAAAGCGGGGCGGCCATGTTTCGCGGCGAAGAAGATGGCTTCATCTACACCCGCTACGACAACCCCAGCTTTCGGCCTGTAGTGGCCAAACTGGCAGCCCTCGAAGGCCTCGACCTGATCCACCATCAGCCAGCTGCCCCGCTGGAAGAGGTCGTCTCGGCCCGTCTCTTTTCTTCCGGCATGGCGGCCATTACCAGTGCCATTCTCGCCTGCGTTCAGGCCGGAGATACCATCATCGCTCAGAACTCGCTCTACGGGGCGACCTACAACTTCCTTCACGATGTTGCCCCGCGCTTTGGCATCCGCGTTGTCTGGGTGCACGATCCTTCCCCCGCTGGCTGGGAAGCGGCCTTCAGCCAGAACCCCGGCGCGCGCATCGCTTACGCCGAGACCCCCATCAACCCCACCCTGCGGTTGATTGATCTGTCGGCTGTAGCAGAAATCGCACATCATTCTGGCGCGTGGTTGTTCGTTGACAATACCTTCGCCTCGCCCTATTGCCAGCGCCCCCTCAGCCTGGGTGCCGACGTGGTACTTCACGCCACCACCAAATATCTGGCCGGGCACGGCGTGGTGGTTGGCGGGGCAGTGATCAGCCGGCATGTGGGGTTTATCGCTGGCCCCCTCTATACTGCGCTCAAGATTTACGGCGGCAGCCCCAGCCCCTTTGATGCCTGGCTGACCAACCTCGGCCTGAAGACGTTCGAATTGCGCATGGCCAGGCACTGCGCCAATGCGCTTGAAGTGGCCCGCTGGCTGGAGCACCACCCGGCTGTGGCCACAGTCCATTATCCCGGCCTGGAGAGTCACCCCGACCATGCACTGGCACGGCGGCAAATGTTCGATTACGGCGGCATGGTCTCCTTTGAACTCAAAGGCGGCCTGGAAGCCGGTAAAAAGCTCATGGAAGGTGTGCGCGTCTCCACACTGGCTGTCAGCCTGGGCAACACCGATTCGCTCATCTGCCACCCTGCCAGCATGACGCATTCGGCAGTCTCGCCGCAAGACCGCGCCGCCATGGGCATCAGCGACGGCCTGGTGCGCTTTTCGGTGGGCATCGAGAACGCCGCCGACCTCATTGCCGATTTAGAACAGGCACTTGCGGGGTTGGCGTGAGAATCGGGCCGCCCCACCGGGGAAAAAGATGAGCACAACTCCTTCTGCCAAAGCCGCCCTGCGCGGCGAACCTTCTTACGTGTGGCGTGCCGGGCAGGAACGCCGCCTGAGGATGATTCTGGACGCCGCCGGTGCGCTCGCTTCTGGAATGGTTCTGGATAACGGCTGCGGGGTGGGCATGTACCTCGGCAGGCTGGCCGAACAGGCCCGCTGTGCGGTGGGGGTGGAATACGAACACGAGCGCGCCGTTTCGGCTCTGGCTCGCGCCGCATGTGTGGCCTGCGCCGCTGGCGAGGCTTTGCCCTTCCCGGCCGAAACCTTTGACCTGGTGCTCAGCCACGAAGTGCTGGAGCATGTGGCAGATGACCGCCGCGCGCTGGAAGAGATCATCCGGGTGCTGCGCCCCGGGGGGCGGTTGATTCTCTTCTGCCCCAACCGCGGCTACCCGTTTGAAACCCATGGCATCTTCTGGCGCGGAGAGTATCACTTTGGCAATATTCCTCTGGTCAATTACCTGCCCCGCGCCCTGCGCAATCACCTTGCCCCGCACGTACGCGTCTATTCCACGCGCGATCTGCAACACCTCTTCCACGGATTGCCCGTACGTATCGTCTCCCGCACGATCATCTTCGGCGCCTACGACAACATCATCGCTCGCCTCCCCCGGGTGGGGCGGGGACTGCGTTCTTTACTGCAATGGCTGGAGCGCACCCCCCTGCGCGGGCTGGGGCTTTCTCATTTCTGGGTGGTCGAGCGGCTCTGACGGACACCTGTTCGAATGATCTTGCACACTGGCAACTTCTATGCTAATATAGAAGCGTCCTTCAGAGGGGAAGGACGTCTGGTCTGAAAAGAAACGCCTATCGCTCCGCTCTGGAGTGTTTTTTATCTTTTAAGGCCAGTGCAATCACTCAACTATGCAACCTGGAAGGATGACAAGATGCCCACCTCATTCCTGACGCGTGAAGGCTACGCCAAATTGCAAGAGGAGCTTGAGTTCCTGCGCACCAAAAAGCGCGAGGAGATTGCCCAGCGCCTCCACGAAGCACTGGAGGGCGGGGAATTGATTGAAAACGCTGAATACGAAGCCGCTAAAAACGAGCAGGCTTTCGTCGAAGGGCGCATCAAAGAACTGGAGATACTCCTGGCTACGGCGCGTGTGATTGACGAAAAGCCCCCTTCCAGCGGCACGGTTCAGGTTGGCTCTACGGTCACCATTCAGGAAGGAGACAGCGAGCCTGAGGTCTATACCATCGTCGGAGCGGCTGAGGCCGACCCCACCCAGGGACGCATTTCCAATGAGTCGCCGCTGGGCCGCGCCTTATTAAACAAAAGAGCCGGTGACCGGGCCGTGGTGGATGCCCCTCAGGGCTCCTTTGAAGTGACCATCTTGAAGGTAGAGTAACCACGGGGTCGAAGTGTTCAGACCCCGCCCGGATCGAACCATCTGGGCGGGGTTTTCTTTCGCAAACCACTCGCATCTCCTCACCGGGGTAACCCGTTGAGCTGAAGGAGTAAAAAACCGAGATGAAATTTACCGATCTTGAAAAAATTCGTGTTGAAAAAATCGAACGTATGCGCCAGGCGGGTATTGAGCCTTACCCTACCCGCAGTGAAGTCACCCATACCACCGCCGAGGCCATCCGCCTTTTCACCGAGGGTGAACAGGCCGGCCGTACCGACCCCGTTCAGGTGACCGTTGGCGGGCGCCTGCGTTCCATCCGCCTGATGGGCAAGGTGTATTTCGCGCATATCGAGGATGGCTGGGGGCGGCTCCAGCTGTTCTTCCGCATCAACGACCTGGGCGAAGAAGCCATGGAACAGTTCCGCGAGTTCTTCGATCTGGGCGACTTTATTCAGGCCGGCGGAGAAATGTTCCGCACCCGTTCGGGCGAAATCACCCTGCATGTGCGCCATTACAAAATGCTCGCCAAGGCTATCACCCCCCTGCCTGCCGCCAAAGACGAGGTGGTCGATGGTGAGGTGGTGCGCCACGCGGCCCTCACCGACCCCGAAACCCGCTACCGCCAGCGCTATGCCGACCTGGCCGTCAACCCTGAGGTGCGCGAGGTCTTCCGCACCCGCGCACGTGTGGTGAAGGCTCTACGCGATTACCTGGATAACCTGGGGTTCCTTGAGGTCGAAACCCCCATCCTTCAGCCCATTTATGGGGGTGCGGCGGCGCGGCCTTTCGTCACCTACCATAATCAGCTCAAACAGAACCTTTATCTGCGCATTTCTTTTGAGCTGTACCTGAAGCGCCTGCTGGTGGGCATGCTCGATCGCGTCTACGAAATCGGCCGCGACTTCCGCAATGAGGGCGTTTCTTACAAGCACAACCCCGAGTTCACCCAGCTCGAATTCTATATGGCCTATGCCGATTACCTGAAGATCATGGAAATTACCGAAAACATGATCGCTCACGTGGCAGAGACGGTGCTCGGCAAACGGGTGATCTCTTTCAACGGGCATGAAATTGACCTCACCCCCCCGTGGCGGCGGCTGGAATTGCGCCAGGGCATCCTCGAAGTGACCGGTATTGACATCGACGCTCACCCCACTGCCGACTCACTGGCCGAGGCCATGCGCGCGCATGGAATGCAGCCCAAACCGGGCTACTCTCGCGGAAAGCTGATCGACTCACTGCTGGGAGATTTTCTGGAGCCCACCCTCATCCAGCCCACTTTCCTTTATAACTACCCGCGCGACATTTCACCGCTGGCCAAATCCATGCCCGGCAACCCCCAGATTACCGAGCGCTTTGAAGGGTATGTGGGTGGTATGGAGCTGTGCAATGCGTTCACCGAACTCAACGACCCTCTCGATCAGGAACAGCGTTTTCTGGAGATGGGACGCGACTACAACCCCGAGGATGAAGAACGCCATCCCATGGACGAAGATTACCTGCGGGCCATGTCTTACGGCATGCCGCCCCAGGGCGGTTTTGGCATGGGCATTGACCGACTGACCATGCTGCTCACCGACCGCCACACCATCCGCGAAGTGATTCTCTTCCCACACCTGCGCGAGTCCGGCGAATAATAGCATGGACGAAAAAAGCCCCTGAAGGCCAAAACCTTCAGGGGCTTTTTAATCCCTCATCGCGCCAGCATCCGCGCCATCTTCATATATTCTTCGCTGAGCGTGCGCGGGCGAGAGACCACCTGGGAAAGCGGTACGGGCACAATCTCACGCCCGTCCAGGCCGGTCATCACCCCGGTTTGCCCACTCAGCAGAAATTCAACCGCCTTTACACCAAAACGGGTGGCCAGGAAGCGATCAAAGGCCGTCGGTTTCCCGCCGCGCTGAACATGCCCGAGCACGGTCACACGGGTATCGAACCCCAGCTTCATTTCTTCCAGCTTTTGCGCCAGCTCGGTCGCGTTCAGTTTAGCGCCTTCCGCCACCACAATGATACAGTGGAGCTTCCCACGCTTATACGCTTCGTCCACTGCGGTGGCCACCTCTTCAAAGGGGGTCTCAAACTCGGGCACCACCACCATTTCCGCGCCGGTAATAATGCCTGCCTGCACCGCCAGGTAACCACAGTGGCGTCCCATCGTCTCCACCAGGAAAGCCCGGTTGTGCGAAGAGGCGGTGTCGCGCAGTTTATCGATGGCATCCACAATGGTATTGAGCGCCGTATCCACCCCGATGCACATATCGGTGCCGAAAATGTCATTGTCGATCGAGGCCGGAATACCCACCACCGGAACCCCCTGGGCGGCCAGCGCCATCCCACCGGTGAGCGAGCCATCTCCACCCAGGATCACCAGCGCATCAATCCCGGCATTATTGAGGTTGCGAATAGCTTTGCGCTGGCCTTCCGGGGTTTTGAATTCCATGCTCCGTGCAGTGCGCAGGAACGTACCGCCGCGCTGCAGGATTCCCCCCACATCGCGTGCGCCGAGTTCCCTGAAGCGCGCATTGAGCAATCCTTCGTACCCGTCTTCAATGCCAATCACCCGCAACCCGTTCGCCAGGCCTGCGCGCACCACAGCCCGAATGCCGGGGTTCATCCCCGGTGAATCTCCCCCCGAAGTCATAACACCGATTGTATGAATGTTGGAGCGAAACATGGCTTCCTCCTCAAGAGAATGCAGAATGATCTAATGAATGCGCAACGGGGTGATGCGCACATTTTCCTCGCCCACCAGCTCGGCCAGTTTCTGGAGCAGCAGCGGCGAAATGCCGGTAGAGTCATTGGGAAACTCCAGCTGATAGCGGCGGCTCCCCTCACAGATGAGGAACGCAAACCGATCGTGCCCGGGGAAGGAACGCAACCGCCCGTAGACCATCTTCAAGCGCCGCACATCGCGCTCGCGGTCACCGGTCGCGTGAAGCACCACCACCACCATCCGCGGCTCATCGCTCTCAGGGTCTAACACGGGCAGAATGGTCGGCGCGAGGATCGGCGGAGGGGGTTGCCCCATCACCCGTTGTTCCAACCCCTGCAGCGCCGCGGCTCTGGAAGGCGCCAGCGGCTCCGGGGCCACCTTCTGCTCCACGGCCGGGTTCTCATCCTTCTGCGGAGCGGGCGGCGGGGTATCTACCGGGGCCGACCAGCCGGGGAGGTACTGCTCCCAGTCCGGCGGTTCTTCCGGCGGCACCAGATCATCCACCGGCTGATAGGGAGCAGAGACCGGAGAGGGTTCGGCCACACGGTGGGCTTCACCGGCCACAGCGGGAACCGGGTACGGTTCTTCCTCCTCGGGAGCGGGGTTTTCCTCTTCGTCCACTGCAAAACCGTTCGAGGGCAGGAAGAGCGGTTCCTCACCTGCCAGGTTTTGTTCCTCGAGCGGCACCTCGCTCAGCTTATCCACCAGCACCTTGGGGTCGGCTCCCTCCTGGTCTACCTTGCCTTCGGCGATCAGCACGGCATCGGGTTGCACCAGCGTATGGTATTTTTCCCAGGCTTTGGGGAAAATCACCAGCTCAATATTTCCCTGAAAATCCTCCAGGGTGACGAAGCCCATCGTATCGCCTTTCTTGGTCTGGTGGTTGCGAAAACGGGTCACCATCCCGGCTACCGTCACCGAGGCACGGTTGGGAGCTTCGTGCAGCTGGGCTGAAAAATGGGTCACCCGCTGGCGTAACACCGGCAGATACGGGTTGAGCGGATGATCTGAAACATACAGGCCGATTAATTCCCGCTCCCATTCAAGCTGTTCACGGCTATCGGTAGAGACACTGAAGGACGGCAGGGAGATCGAATCGACCTCTCCACCGAGGCTGCCAAAAATGCTCAGCTGGCCGCTCTGCAACGCGCGGAAATGGCTGGCGCTGACCGCCAGAATCTGGTCCAGAGCTTCCAGCAGGGCGCGCCGTGAAGCAAAACGGTCCAGCGCTCCCACTTTGATCAGACATTCCAGGGCACGTTTCCCGACTGCCCGCAGATCCACCCGCAAAGCGAAATCATGGAGCGAGGTAAAAGCCCCACCCTCTTCACGCGCCTGCAAAATCAGGTCTACCGGCCCCTGACCGACGTTCTTCACCGCCCCCAACCCAAAACGAATGGCGCTCTTGCCGTCCGGCAGATCTTCAATGGTGAAATCATACCCGCTGGTGTTGATATCCGGCGGGAGGACGGGGATGCCCATACTGCGGCAATCGGCCACATAAAACGCCACCTTGGCCGAATCGTTCTTGGAGGCCGAGAGAAGGGCGGTCATGTATTCAACCGTGAAGTGGGTTTTCAGGTAAGCCGTCTGCACGGCGATCACGCCGTAATCGGCCGCGTGCGATTTATTGAACCCGTACCGGGCGAATTCTTCCCACTCGGCGAAGATGGCTTCTGCCGTCTCGCGGGGTATGCCCCGCTCAACCGCCCCTTTAACAAACTTCTCCTGGTGTTTGACCAGTTTATCCTTCTGCTTTTTGGCGATTGCCTTGCGCAGCTCATCCGATTCCGAAAGGGTGTAGCCCGCCAGATCAACCGCGGCGCGCATGATCTGTTCCTGGTAAACCGGAATGCCGTACGTCTCACGGAAGATCGGCTCCAGCTTTTCATGCAGGTATTTCACCGGCTCTTCACCGTGCATGCGCCGAATGTAGGTGGGAATGAACTCCAGCGGTCCGGGGCGGTAGAGCGCCACCATCGCGATCACATGATCGAGGTTGCGCGGACGCATCTGCACCAGAAAACGCGTCATCCCCGTGCCTTCCAGCTGGAAGACCCCTGCGGTGTGCCCCTGGCTGAGAAATTCGAACGTTTCCGGGTCATCGATGGGAATGGTGCTCAGATCGTAATGCACCCCGTGGCGTTTTTCAATCAGGTCGCAGGCGCGCTGCATGATGGTGAGCGTTGCCAGCCCGAGGAAATCCACCTTGAGCAGCCCCAGCGATTCGATGATCGACATCTCAAACTGGGTGACCGTCTTGATCGGCGAACTCTCATCGGCATTGCCGGTAGGGCGGTGCAACGGAATATAGTTAATCACCGGCTCATCACTGATGACCACTCCCGCCGCATGGGTACCGGCATTCCGCACCACCCCTTCCATTTTGGCCGCCGTATCGATCAAGGTGCGCAGGTAATCCTGTTCATCATAGATTTTCTTCAGCTCAGGCACCTGCTCAAGAGCATCCTTCACGCTCACCGGCTTGCCGGGGATGTTCGGGATGAGCTTGCTCACCCGGTCTACTTCTGTCAGGGGAATATCCATCACTCTGCCCACATCGCGAATGGCCGCGCGCGCGCCCAGCGTGCCAAACGTGATGATCTGCGCCACCCGGTCATCGCCATATTTGCGCGCGGTATATTCGAGCATCTCAGGGCGGCGGTCATCCTGAAAGTCCAGGTCAATATCGGGCATGGAAATACGCCCCGGGTTCAGGAAGCGTTCAAAGATCAGCCCGTGATGGATCGGCTCCACCAGGGTGATATTGAGGGTGTAGGCTACCAGCGATCCGGCTGCCGACCCGCGCGCGTTGTACCAGATGCCCCGCCGGGTGGCTTCGCGGCACAGATCCCAGACGATGAGGAAGTAGGCATCAAAGCCCATCTGGTGAATGACGCTCAGCTCATAATCCAACCGCTGGCGCACCTCAGGGTCACCGGCGCGTTCACCAAAGCGCCGCTTCAGGCCTGCTTCGCATAATTCCCGCAGGTAAGTCTCGGCCGTGTGACCCTCAGGCACCGGAAAGCGCGGCAGATGATACCCCTTGTTGGAAAGATCCACATTACAGCGCTCGGCGATCAACAGAGTATTGCTGAGCGCCTCGGGCACCTCGGCGAACAAACGCGCCATTTCTTCGGGCGGGCGCAGATAAAAACTATCCACACTCATGCGCATGCGGTTGGCTTCGGTGAGAAGGTTGCCCGTTTGAATGCACAGCAGAATGTCCTGAAGGCGGGCATCTTCCGGCTGGATGTAATGCACATCGTTGGTGGCAATATAGCGCGCCCGATAACGTTTCCCCAGTTGCATCAGCGCCCGGTTCACTTCCTGCAATTCAGGAATGGCGTGTTCCTGTAATTCAAAGAAGAAGTTTTCTGCGCCAAAGACCTCGTAATACCAGTCCAGCAACCGCGTAGCCTCTTCGGGGCCTTTTTCGCGGATCATGCGCGGCACCTCTGCCGAGAGGCACCCCGTGGTGCAGATCAACCCCTCACTGTGAGCCGCCAGGAAATCGTGATCGATACGCGGGTAGTAGTAGAACCCCTCCAGCTGTGCGGCGCTGGCAATTTTCAGCAGGTTCTGGTAGCCCGTCTGGTTATATGCCAGAAGCAGCAAATGGCTCGACTGTTTATCCAGCCGGGCGTCGCGATCTTTCATCCCGCGGGCGGCCATATAGCCTTCCAGCCCGATGATCGGCTTCACCCCGCTGGCAAGCGCGGCGTTGTAGAATTCGATCACCCCGAACATCGTGCCGTGGTCGGTGAGAGCCACAGCCGGCATCCCCAGTTCTTTGGCACGTGCGGTCAGCTTCTTCAGGTCAGAGAAGCCATCGAGCAGGGAGTATTGAGAGTGGACGTGTAAATGCACGAAGGACGTCATCGGGTTGTGCCCCTGAGTTCGGAAGGCAGGATCAGACCATCAGCGGCAGAGTGCTCTGCCTCTCTCGATAAGCTCATTATAATCATGTTGGCCTGTAAGCCTGATTAGAAAATGGGTGATTTTTCGATCCAGACGCACCCGTGGTGCGAGGGCTCATTATACCTGAAGGTGAAACCCCCAAAACTTAAAAAATGGCGCTACGTCTGCGCAGTATATCCCAGCCGGGCAATGGCTGCGCGCAGCTGTTCCTCGCTTAACTGTGTTTCGTCGAACTCCACCTCCAGAGTCTGGCGGTGATAACTCCCCTGGATGTAGCGGATGCCCGGCAGGTCATCTTCCAACCCTTCCAGGCGCATGACACAGTTAGCGCAGTGCATATCTGAAATGACAAAGGTTTTCTTCACCATCATTCGCCTCACCCTATTGAAAGGTAATCACCCCGGTGAACATCCCCATCGAGCAGGTGAACTGCAGGCGGGTACCAGGCTTCTGAGGGGGAATATCCAGCGTCTCGACGCCCCTGGCAGGCAAGAGGGCTGAGAGATCAAGCGATGGGATCAGGAACGCCCGCGAACACGAATAGGTTCCCCGGGTAACCAGCTGGAGCTGGACGGGCTGGTTGGCCGGAGCCCGCACCCGGTCGGGGGTGTAGCCGTTGTCACCCACCTCAATGGTGATTTTATCCGAAACGGGGGCCGCGTCCTGCCGGGCGAAGGGAGAAATCCCCCCATCGCGAGAGGCTGAAAAGGACTGCAGGCCTGTCTCTGGCGAAACGGCCTCGGCCACCATGCGCGGCAGGCGTGAAAGCGACACCGGCGAACCCACCAGGTTCAACCCGCCATCCAGCGTCCAGAGTCCCAGCAGGATCAACCCGGCGGCAGCCACCCGGGTGAAGTTCTTCTCCAGCAGTGCCCCCAGGCGCATGGCAAGGTAAGTAAGCCCGAAGAAGACCGGACTGGCGCCCAGCGTAAACGCAAAGAGGATGCCCGCCCCCAGCAGAGGGCTGCCCGTCCCCATGGCCAGCGCCATCATCGACTGAGTCACCCCGCAGGGAATGAGCACTGTCATCGCTCCGAGCACCAGCGGAGTCAGCCCGGTGGCCTGTTTGGACTTTCTGCGCAGAGCGCGGGTTACCCGCGCGGGCGGCTCGAGGTTGAAATACCGGAAAACCGGGTGCACCTGAAGCATGCGCAGGGCATTGCCCACCATAAAGATGCCAATCGCAATCTGAAGTGCCCCGCGCATCCCGGGCGTGAGCGAAAGCACCGAACCCAGCGCTCCCAGGGCAAACCCCAGCACTGTATAGGCAAACAACTTTGCTCCCAAAAACAGGAGAATGGGCTGTAAAAGGTTGCGCCCCGCGGCAGAACCCCGCGTTCCCTGGCCCGAGCGAGCGGGTTTCCGGGTACGCAGTTCGGCTTCCAGCTGGCTGGCGAGCGAAGTGGTCAACAGCCCGCCCTGCACGAGCATACAACTCAAACCGCCTGTAGTCAGGCCGGTGATCAGCGCCACCATCCAAAGGGGATCCATGGTTTCCTGTGTCTCCGTATTCCAGGGATACCCTATTATAAACGGAATGTAACACGATGAATCAGATCATTGATAGATGATTCACCGTGATTAAAATCACGTTTCTCACAGCCGGGCGGCAGGCAACCAACCGCCTCTCAAACGTCCAGGTAGGCTTCGCGAACCACCGTACTGCGCGGATGCTCCGGGTCCACCAAAAGCGTCACCCAGTCTCCAGGTTGGATCTTTCGGGTACGCCGGTTGGTGTGCAGATGGCAGACCGCGCAGGCTTTTTCTTTCTTTTGCCCGTACTCAACCACCACCCGTCCGCGGTCGCGGTAGAAAGATGCGCTCACCACCCTGGCACGCACTTCCTGCCCCACCTCAAAAAGATGCCGGATGCGCAAAAAGCGCCACAGAATGACCACCAGCGCCAGCACGCTGACCCCCGCCGCAAAGAGCAAATAGAATGTTTCATCGCGGAAAGTCCAGCGGAAAATCTTAAAGAGCACGAGTATTCCCCAGACGGTGCCAATGCTGGTGGCAGAAAAAGTGGAAAGATAATCCGTATCCAGCACGCGCCAGAAAGTTGGTGAAGGCTTTTCCATGAGCAACCATCCTTTGGGTTTTACGGTTCAAGAACGACTTGCATCGAGGCAAGCGCAGCAAGCCCGGGAATGCGCGGGTCTTCCTGATAAAACGTGAGGCGCACCGGCGTGGGGGACTCTACCCGGTAGGGAATTTCCAGCAAAAAGGGAGTGTGGCTCTGATCTCCGCCTGGTGGAGCTACCGTAAACTGCTGAGAAGCCACCACCCGGCCATCTTCCGCAATACATTCTACCACGATGGGCGACTCGTTCACCGGCCTTGCCAGTCCGCTCACCAGTAGAGAACCTCCGCGCACCCGCTGTCCTTCCTGAGGAAAGCGTATCAGGTACGGCTGCTGGGTGATGACCGGGGGGTAAATTTCCGCCCGCCCCACGCGCATGAGCACCACCTCCACCGACATCCAATCCATGAGCCGCCCGAATCGGTCGCGTGTTGAAACCTGCAGTCGGCCCGTTTCGGCCATGGCTACAATTTGATACGGAATCTGGGGGTAGAAAGAAATCGAACGACCGCGATATTGAACATAATTGAAATCTTCCCGGTAGAGGGTACGCCCATCCTCACCGAGCAATTCCACCCGCACCACCCCGTCCTCGCCAGGAATGGCGTTGATCTCCGCCTGAATGGGTGAAAGCACCCGGGAGAGAAGCCCCGGCCGCAGGATGCCCAGGCGCGGTGGCGGTGGAGTGGGGGTATTGGTAATGGTGGGAGTGAGGGTGATGGTAGGCGTGCGCGTGGGAGTGCGCGTGCGGGTGGGAATGCGCGTGCGCGTAGGGGTGCGGGTGGGGGTAGGGCTTGGCCCGGGAGTGATGGTTTCGCTTGGGGTAAGAGTCGGCGTGGGCGTAGCGCTGGGCTCGGGGGTAAACGTGGGCGCAGGTGTGGCCGTGGGCGGCGGCGGGGTCTCTGTGAGGCTGGGTTCAGGTGAAGGTGAGAAGGTAACTGTGGCAGTCACCGACGGGCTGGGGGTGGGGGTGAACAGGTTGGAGAGCGAAAGGTTTTCACCGCACCCCGCCAGCAGCCCCACTGCCAGAGTCATCCACCCGAGAAACAACCAGCCCCGGGCTTTCATTTCACCCTTCCAGTTGCGGCATCACCTCGCGCGCGAAGAGCCGCATCGCGCGCTCCCGCTCTGGCTGAGTCTCGGCCAGAAAATGCAGCACAGCACAGGTGGCACCCGCCTGCTGATAGGCGCGCAGGCCTTGTACCAGCGTGCCCACATCTCCCCCCAGCGCCACTCCCTCGCGAGGTTCGCTGTTGAACGCCACCGTCAGCCTTGGAGCCACTTCAAAGGGGCGCCCTGCCAGGAAGGGCCGGGCAATCTGCAACCGGTCACCGAGTTCCCCGGCGGTCAGTCCTACGGGATGCCAGCCATCGGTGAGCAGGGCCGCCCGGCGCAGGGCGCGCAGAGAGTTCCCCGCCGTCCAGAGAGGCGGCCCCCCCGCCTGCACCGGTGCCGGTGCAAATTGCAACCGCTCAAAGTGATAATACCGCCCCTCGAAAGAGATGATGCGCCCACCCCGCCAGAGGGTACGCAGAACCTGGATGGCCTCATCCATCCGCCTGCCACGGTTGGTAAAATCGTAGCCAAGGTTGGCATATTCTCCCTTGGACCAGCCAATCCCCACTGCCACCACCAGCCGCCCTCCCGAAAGCACATCGATGGTGGCAAGCACCTTCGCCATTTCAACCGGGTTTCTTTGCGGCAACACCAGGGCCGAAATTCCCAGCCGCACCGAACCCGTGCTGGCCGCCAGGTAGGCCAGGGTAGAAACCGCTTCGAGAATGGGAACATAAGTGGGGCCATCGCTCTCAGGCTGGGCAAAATGATCGGTCGTCCAGACCGAATCGAAGCCCAGGCTTTCAGCGGCCAGGGCGGTATCGAGTACCGCCAGGCGTCCGGCCTGTGGGCCATAATTGGGGAGAATCACGCCAAACTTCATCACCGAATCCTTCCAGAAAGCGCCGTCTGCACTTAAAAGGGGCCAGGGACTGGGAACGCACCCGGGGGGCTTTCTCGCCTTCCCTCCCCGGCCCCTCCGATTAACGATTACAGACCGTAAATCTGGCCAAATTTCTCCCGCAGATAACGCAGATAAGGCTGCGGGTCAATTCGAGAGCCGGTTGCCTTTTCTACCAGCACCTGCGGCTCGTATTTTGCCCCATGGCGATGCACCTTCTCGCGCAGCCAGGCCAGCAGGTTGGCAAACTGCCCGCGGGCAATTTGCTCTTCCAGGTCAGGCAGATCGTGATGCATCTTTTCCCAGAGCTGTACCGAAACAAGGTTCCCCAGCGCGTAAGTGGGGAAGTACCCCACAAGCCCACTCGACCAGTGAATATCCTGAAGCACCCCATGCGCATCATCGGGCGGGGTGAGGCCGAGGAAGGCCTGCATGTGGCTGTTCCAGGCTTCAGGCAGGTCTTTCACCTCCAGGCTGCCTTCCATGAGTGCAATTTCAAGCTCCAGGCGCAGCATAATGTGCAGGTTATAGGTAGCCTCATCGGCTTCCACACGGATCAGAGAAGGCTCCACACGGTTCACCGCCCTGTAGAACGCTTCCAGGCTCACGTTCCCCAGTTGACTCGGGAAGATCTCCTGCAACCGCGGATAGAAAAACTTCCAGAAAGGCAAAGAGCGCCCGACCAGGTTTTCCCACATGCGCGATTGTGACTCGTGCACCGCCATCGATGCCCCGGTCGCCAGGGGTGTGCGGCGCAGCGCCTGGCCGATCCCCTGATCGTAGAGGGCATGACCGCACTCGTGCATGGTGCCAAAAATCATGGTGTTGAAGAATTGCGGATCAACGCGGGTGGTGATACGCACATCACCCAGGCCGAAGCTGGTGGTGAAGGGGTGGGCGGCTTTGTCCTGGCGCCCGCGTTCCCAGTCATACCCAAAGCGGGTGATCACCTCCACGCCGAAATCCCACTGGGCCTGTTCGGGGAACGTCTGATGCAGGAAGCCTGCTTCTACCTGCGGGCGCGCGGCAATGGCTTTCACCAGCTCCACCTGAACGGGCCTCACGCGAGCAAAAATGGCCTGAACTTCCTCCGTCTTCATGCCCGGCTCATAATCGTCGAGCTGGGGATCATAAATGTGCGTGAAAGGGGCAAAGAAGGTAGAATATTCCCGCCGCAGTTGAATGATCTCTTCCAGATACGGACGGAAAGATGCAAAATCATTGTTCCGGCGCGCCTTCACCCAGGCTTCCTGCCCGAGGGTGGTAGCCTGCGAGAATGCCTCTACCCAGCGCGCGGGAACGCGCGCATGTTTTTCCTGCAAACGGCGGGTAACCCGCAACAGGCAGGCCTCCTCCGAGTCCGGATCGAGCTGGCTGGCCAGGGGAGCTAAATCGTCAAGCAGGTGGGCCATTTCATCCGAGACCCAGCGCTCATGCTCCAGCCGCGCCAGGGTGGCGAGCTGGTTGCCGCGGTCTTCCGCACCACCGGGTGGCATATACGTTTGCTGATCCCAGCCCAGCACGGCCTGGGCGTGGCTCAGATCATCGATCTCTGCCAGCAGGCCTTTCAAACGTTGCAGTTTTTCTTCCATTCCTGTACATCCTCTCTACAATGAAGATTCAGCCGCCCTTCCAGGCGGCTGTGCGATGGGTTTAGATGACCCGCCAGCGCAAGGGTTCTCCCTTCAGCGCGGCGATGATCTCAGTAGCGATGTCGTACCCGGCGCGCGCCTGAGCCTCCTGGGTCTGTGCCCCAATATGCGGCGTACAGATCACGCGCGGGTGACTCACCAGGGCGGTCACACCGGGGGGTTCGGTGGTGAAAACATCCAGGGCGGCCCCGGCCACCTTGCCCGACTCCAGCGCGGCCAGCAGGGCATCTTCGTCCACAATGCCGCCCCGCGCCGCATCGACCAGGTACACCCCGTCCTTCATCCGGGCGAAGGCATTCGCATCGAGCATATTTTTGGTCTCGTTGGTGAGCGGCAGGTGCAGGGTGATGACATCTGAAAGTTCAAGGAGCTGTTCCCAGCTCACCGGTTCACCGCCGCGCTGGGTAATGGCTTCAGCGGCCTTCAGGCGGTCATAAGCAATGATCCGCATTCCAAACGCGCGCGCCCGGTCAGCCACAGCTGAACCGATGCGCCCAAACCCCACAATGCCAAGCGTCTTCCCGTAGAGCTCGGCCCCTTCCAGCTCTTTCTTCAGCCACTTTCCAGCCTTCATGGCACTGTCGGCACGCGGAATCTCGCGCACCAGGGCCAGCATCAGGCCCAGCGTCAGCTCGGCCACGGTGATGGTGGTGGCCAGCGGTGAATTGACCACACGCACGCCGTGAGCCTTGGCCGCGTTGAGGTCAATGTTATCCACGCCGATACCGGCCCGCCCCACCACCTTCAACTTCACCCCGGCTTCAAAAACAGCCGGGGTTACTTTGGTGCGGCTGCGCACGATCAGCGCATCGTACTCGCCGATTTCTTTCAACAATTCATCGGCGGTGATACCGTTACGGTCGATGACTTCACCGACCTCGCTCAGTACGGCCTTGCCCTTCGCGTCAAGTCCGTCGGTGATGAGAATTTTCCAGGGGGTCATTCTGCATCTTCTCCTGCTGGGAATTGGGTCTTTGAGAGCACACTCAATTTATGATTTTACCTTACATCCGAAAACTTGGGTGCTCTTTCTTCGATTTAATGTCTAGACAAGCAACACCGTTCCCTCACCGGCTGGAGCAGGCCCATGCGCCTCAGCCCCTTTCCAGGGAGCTGATCCAGTCAGCCGTCCCTCAACCCCGGCCCGATTCATGCTAGAATCGAGCCGGTTATGCACACCTCTCGTCGTTTTCCCACCGGCCTGAACCCGCGCATGTTGCGGGCTGAACCCATGCAGCGCTGCCGTCTGCACGAATGCCGCGGCGCCTGCTGCCTGCACGGGGTTTGGGTAGACCTTACTGAACAGGCCGATCTGCTGGCGCACGCAGAACTGATCACCCCCCACCTGCCGCCCGCCCTGCGCGACCCGGCCGCCTGGTTCAGCGGCCCGCAGGAAGCCGATGAATTCTCTCCCAGCGGGTGGGTCATCCACACCACCGTTTTACCCGACCCCGCTCACTATGGTGGGACGGCCTGTATCTTCCTGCGCGATGATTACAAATGCGCCCTTCAGGTGGCCGGTGAGAGCGCCGGCTTTCACCCCTGGCGCTTTAAACCTTTTTACTGCGTGCTTCATCCCCTTGATCTGGACGAAGAGGGACGCATCACCCTCGATGAAACCCGGGCGCTGTTAAGCGAAGAAGGCAGTTGCCTGCGTCCCGCCGCCGAAGCCATCCCGCTGACCGAAACGTTCGCCCCTGAACTGGAATACCTTCTCGGAATTTGCCCCTCGTCTTCTTTAACGGAAAGGAGCACCGTATGAGCGTTCTCTACACCACGTTTGGAGCCCTGGATGCCAGCCGCGTTGGCATGATCCTTCCGCATGAACATATCTTTGTTGACCTGCGCACCCTCGATGCTCCCGGGCACGGGCAGGCGCGCATCGACAACGTTCTGGCGCTCATGGTGCCACAGCTGGCGCGCGCCCGTTCTCTGGGCGTCTCGGTGCTGGTGGAATGCACCCCCGAAGGTGTGGGGCGCCGGGTTGACCTGGTAAAGGCGGTTTCACTGGCCGCAGGCCTGCCGGTGGTAGTGGCAACCGGCATCTATCGTGAACCATGGGTGCCCGACTGGGCCAGAACTGCCCCGGAAGACATTTTGCAGGGCTGGATGCTCGGCGAACTGGAAGTGGGCATCGGGCAAACCAGCGTGCGCGCGGGGTTCATCAAGGTCAGCGCTGGGGATGAAGGCCTGACCGAAATTGAGAAGAAAATCCTGCGGGCGGCCGGACGCGCCGGGGCCGCCTGTGGCGCGGCCATCGGAAGCCATACCATTCGCGGGCGGGTGGTGCATGACCAGCTGGACATCCTCGAACGCTGCGGATTCGATCCCCACCGCTTCATTTCCATTCACGCCCAGGCTGAGGCCGATTTCTCCCTCAACCTTGAGGTGGCCCGCCGCGGGGCGTGGATTTCTTACGACGGCATTGGCTGGGGCGATGACGATGATCGAACCATCCGGCGTATTCTCGACCTGCTGGATGCCGGTTTTGGCGATCAGATCCTGCTCAGCATGGACCGCGGCTGGTACGACCCCGCCCACCCCGGCGGCGAAAACATTCAACCCTACGATTACCTGAGTGAAATCTTTCTGCCAAAATTACGCGCTGCGGGCGCCGACCCGGGCACCATCCACGCCCTCACTGTGGACAACCCCTTCCGCGCCTTCTCGCGCTGACCCCGCCCCGTGATGCCCACGCTCTTCGCTCTGGTCGCCATCCTGCTGTGGAGCACCCTGGCACTGCTGGGATCACAGCTAACCCATTTGCCGCCCTTCCTCGTGCTGGGAATCGCCCTGGGGGTCAGCGGGCTGGTCAGCTTCTTCTGGCCAAAGGCCTGGCAAATTCCATGGAAGACCCTGGCGGTAGGGGTGGGAGGCATTTTCGGCTATCACTTTCTCTACTTCCGCGCCTTCGCCCTGGCGCCAGCGGTGGAAGCCAATTTAATCAACTACCTCTGGCCGCTCCTCATCGTCCTGCTCTCGCCGCTGGTGCTGCCAGGGATGCACCTGCACTGGCGGCACGCGTGGGGGGCGCTCTTCGGGCTGACAGGCGCAGCCCTCATCATCACCGGCGGGCAGTGGTCGCTCCAGGCTCGCTACCTGCCCGGTTACCTGCTGGCAGGGGCGGCGGCCTTCACCTGGGCGCTGTATTCCCTTCTATCCCGGCGCCTATCGCCCTTTCCAACCGCTGCGGTGACTGCTTTCTGTGCGGCGGGCAGTCTGCTGGCGCTCGCCTTTCACCTGGCCAGCGGTGGTTCTCTGACCGCACTGGCTACGCTCCCCTTCCACGACTGGCTCCTGCTCCTGCTCGTAGGGACAGGCCCCATGGGCGCGGCCTTCTTTTTCTGGGATGCGGCACTCAAAAAGGGCGATCCGCGCACCATCGGCGCCCTGGCCTACCTCACCCCGCTCCTCTCCACCCTTAACCTGGCGCTCTGGGCCGGCCAGCGCCTCACCTGGGTGCATGGCGCGGCCCTGGTGCTCATCGTAACCGGGGCGGTGGTGGGTAGCTGGCCTGCACGTCCGAGCCTCTCCAGAGAACCGGCTGCCCGCCAGCCATCCACCCCGCCATAACATCCCCTCCGGGGGCTTACTCCCGGCGGCTGTTCGCAATGCTGTAGGGATAAGGTAATTCCTTCTCGCTCACCCCGTCCAGCAGAGCCATTTCTTCTGCGCCAAGCGTCCAGTCGGTGGCCCCAAGGTTGATCTCCAGATGCCGCAGGGTGCGCGCCCCGATGATAGGCGCGGTGACGCCGGGCTTCTGCAGCAGCCAGCGCAGGGCCACCTGTGCGGGCTCTTTGCCCGTGCGCCGCGAAACTTCCATCAACGCATCGATGACCTTCCAGGTGCGCTCGTTGTTATACTTCTCCCAGGCTTCGCCCCAGTTGTACTTGCCAGCATCTTCAACACGCGTGTTCGGCGGCGGGGCCTGCATCCCCCGCTGGTACTTCCCCGAAAGCCACCCGCCCCGTAGAGGGCTCCATGGGATGATGCCGATCCCCTCGTTCAGGCAAACCGGCACCAGTTCCCATTCCAGCTCACGGTCGAGCAGGTTGTAGAGGGGTTGAAGGCAAACGTAAGGCTCCCAGCCGTGCGCCCGGCTCAGGTCAACCGCCTTCTGAAGCTGCCAGCCCGAGACATTGCTCGCCCCAAGGTAGCGTACCTTACCCGCCTGAACCAGGGTGTTCAACGTACTGAGCGTCTCCTCCAGCGGGGCGGCGCTATCCCAGCCGTGTGTCTGGTACAGATCGATATAATCGGTGCCCAGCCTGCGCAGGCTGGCATCCACCGCGTCCAGGATATGCTTGCGGCTCAAACCCACCTCATTGGGGCCATCTCCCATCGGCCAGCGCACTTTGGTGGCAATGATCCAGTCTGAGCGCTTCTTTCCCTTCAACCACTTCCCGACAATCTCTTCCGAAATACCGCGGCTGTACACATTCGCCGTATCAATAAAATTACCCCCGGCTTCGGCAAAAAGATCCAGCATCTGATAACTCTCGGCCTCGCTGGTTTCGCGCCCGAAAGTCATCGCCCCCAGACAGAGAACACTCACCTTCAAACCGGTCTTTCCAAGAAAACGAAATTCCATGACAACCTCCTTTGATTAACAACCCAACTTATCCGCAGGAATACGCTCTGCGCGCTGACGAAACCACCCTGCCAGCGTCATCAATATCGTACCCCGAATTCGGGGCTCTTTGCACACCTCTTTGCTGTCTTTTTGGCAGCGCAACCGTTCCAGTTCGCGCCGCAATTCAAACTCCCGCTCCCGGGCCAGCCAGGCAAACATCCAGGGACTGATCATGACAACCTCCTTTGGCACACTCACTTGATGCTCTGGAATTGTAGAGGATCAGTGGAACGATTGGTAGTGCCAGAATTAGGCAATTTTATTAATTCCACTTGCCAATTTCAGCCCAAGTGGTATTATGAATATGTCTTTTTTAGCCTTTTCAATCCTTTGCGGAGTTCCCGTGCGTATCCCAATCGACCGCCAGAGTGAAATTCCCCTCTACCGACAAATTGAGGACTACCTGCGCCAGAGCATCCTCTCTGGCAGCCTGCCACCCGGCGCCGCCCTGCCGGCCACACGCGAGCTGGCCCGCCAGCTTGGCGTCAGCCGCATCACCATCCAGAATGCCTACATTAACCTGGAGAGCGATGGGTTAATCGTTGCCCGCGAAGGCAGCGGCACGTTTGTCGCCCCGCCCCTCACCCCTGCCAGTACTCCCCGCTCAGAAGCCGAAGCTCCCTGGCCCCTCTGGCAGCAAGAGGCTTCGAATACATCGGTGTTCTCCAAAGCCATCTATCAGGAACCCATCCCCGATTACCAGAAACTGGGCCCATCCCTGATCCGCTTTACGGGCGTGGGTGACCCCCGGTTTTTCCCGGTGAAAGATTTTCTCAAAGCCATCCAGACCGTCATCCGGCGTGATGGCGTCGAAGCCCTCGATTATGGAGAATTTGGCAGCGGGTATCCTCCCTTACGCCAGACCATCACCCACATCCTCGCCAGTCAGGGGATTCGGGCCTCTCCGAATGAAGTGCTCATCACCTCAGGTTCTCAACAGGGAATTGCTCTCGTCTGCCAGGTGCTCCTGAAGCCCGGCGATACCATTCTCGTCGAAAGCCCCACCTACAACCTGGCGCTGGAGCTGTTCCGTTCGCTGGGGCTTAAAATCCTGGGGGTGCCGGTCGATGAGCACGGGATGAAGGTAGAAACCCTCGAATCTCTCCTGCAAAAATGGCATCCCCGCCTCATCTATACCATTCCCAACTTTCAGAACCCCACCGGGGTTTGCCTGAGCAGTGCGCGCCGCCGCATGCTCCTGGAGCTGGCCCGGTGCTACAACGTGCCCATTCTCGAAGACGATTACGCTGGAGACCTGCGTTATGAAGGGCGTGTCCTGCCGGCCATTAAAGCCCTCGACCAGAGCGGCGATGTCATCTACACGGGGACTTTCTCCAAAATGCTGATGCCGGGGTTACGCCTGGGCTTTCTCATTGCCAGTGGCCCCATCTTTTACCGCCTGCTGAGTGAAAAATGGGTCACCGATTTCACCACATCCACGCTCATCCAGAGGACGCTCGACGAATATGTAAGCCTGGGGCGCTACCAGGCACACCTGAGGCGTTCATGCCGCATTCACTGCACCCGCCGCGATGCCATGCTCAGCGCCATCCGCCGATACCTGCCCCCGGGGGTGCACTTCGATCCCCCGCAGGGGGGGTTGTATCTCTGGTTGCGCCTGCCTGAGGGTTTCTCAACCCTTCAGCTGCTCCCTCTGGCACTTCAGGCCGGGGTTGAGTTTACACCGGGGAGCTGGTTCTTCCCTGACCCCGTAGAAGGCGAACGCTACCTGCGCCTCAATTTTGCCACCCAGCCGCCTGAGCGCATCGAAGAGGGCATCCGGCGGCTGGGTGAGGTCATGCGCCGGGCACAGTCAGCCCGGCGCTGAAGCGATGTCACTCACACAATCCCATAGGCCAGCATGGCTTTGGCCACCTTCAGGAATCCTGCAATATTGGCCCCCATCACGTAGTTCCCCTTGCAACCGTAGGCCTCCGAAGCCTCCAGCGCCGCCCGATGGATGTTGCGCATGATGCCCTGTAATTTCTGGTCAACCTCTTCGCGCGACCACGAAAGCCGCATGGCATTCTGCGCCATCTCCAGCCCCGAAACTGCCACTCCACCCGCATTGGCGGCTTTGCCCGGCCCGTAAAGCACGTGGTTTTCCTGGAAAACGCGCACCGCGTCCAGATTGGAGGGCATGTTGGCACCTTCGGCCACGCAATAACAGCCGTTCTTCACCAGGGCTTCGGCGCTGGGGCCATCAATCTCATTTTCATGGGCTGAGGGGAACGCCACATCCACCTTCAGACCCTGCTCACGCACCACATCCCAGACGCTCTGGTTGGCAAAGTAAGGCACGTTGTATTTTTCGGCATACTCCCGGATGCGTCCCCGCCGATAATTCTTCAATTCAAAAACAAAGCGCAGTTTCTCACCGTCAATGCCGGCCTCGTCCACAATCGTGCCGTCCGAGTCCGAAAGGGTGATGGGGCGAGCTCCCATGTGAAGGAGTTTTTCCACAGTGTACTGTGCCACATTCCCGGAACCACTCACCACGGCGGTCTTCCCGCGCAGATCCAGGTTGCGCGTGGCGAGCATTTCGGCGGCAAAATAGACGGCCCCGTAACCGGTAGCTTCAGGACGAATGAGGCTTCCGCCATATTCCAGCCCTTTTCCGGTGAGCACACTGGTGTTGGCATTGACGATCTTGAGGTAATAGCCGTACAGATATCCAATCTCGCGCTCACCCACACCAATGTCCCCGGCAGGCACATCGGTATCGGGCCCAATATGGCGGTACAGCTCGCGCATGAAAGCCTGGCAGAAGCGCATCACTTCCTGATCCGATTTACCCTTGGGGTTGAAATCAGAACCACCCTTGGCGCCACCCATGGGCAGTGTGGTGAGCGAATTTTTAAAGGTCTGCTCAAACCCCAGGAATTTGATGATCCCAAGATTGACCGACGGATGGAAGCGCAGGCCGCCTTTGTAGGGCCCGATGGCATTGTTGAATTGAACTCGAAAGCCCCGGTTAACCTGCACTTCGCCCCGGTCATCCACCCAGGCAACCCGGAACATGATCACCCGGTCAGGTTCGACAATGCGGTCGTAAATTTTGGCTCTGACAAAATCGGGGTGCTTCTGAGCCGTAGGCTCAAGCGACGTGAGGACTTCCTGCACGGCCTGAAGGAACTCAGGCTGGCCGCTGTCCTTCTCCTTAACTCTGGCGATGACGTCCTGAATCGCGCTCATATTTAGTTTTCCAATCTAGCGGTGGGGATGGATTTTAATTTCGCCAGTTATATCACATTTGGCCAAAAAGTGGTGTAAATTTCTATACTAAACCCGAGTTGAAGAACATAAGCCGGGGCGGGGGTCTGTGCGGCCTGAGTTTCCCCGGCCCTGCTGCCTGCGGGTGGAACCCTCAGGGCTTGAAAATCACCCCGCGTCTGGATCGGCCATTCACCCTCACATCCAGCGGGGCAGGCAAACGCACATGCCTGACAAATTCACCTTCGTAGCAGGCGGGCTGACTTTTGAGCCACTCCCAGTCAACCCGATAGGCCCCGGTATAGGGCATACAAAAATACAAAATGCCCAGGTTGATGATGTTATGAAAATAATGGGAGCCCTGGCTCAATTCAACCCTCACGTTCTCCAGGGTGGCCTCAACGATCACACGCGCCCCGCAAATTTGCCCCCACGTCACCGGAATGCCCAGCCACGGGTCGAGCGTCCCCAGGCGGCCAAAAACGATTAACACGTAGGGACGTTTTTCATCCAGCAAGTGTCGATTCAGCTTCTCCAGCTCATCGGCAATCTGACGGGTATTTTTCAATTCAAACCGTTCTGGAATCACATAAACCACATCTTCAATCTCCCGGGTGATCCCATTCCCCAGAACCGTTTCGGACGCGAGGAAAACGTCCGGCTGATGCATCTCTTCCAGAGAAAGGTTCATTTCGCCGCCCGGGATCATCATGGGGCGCACCTGGAGAAAACCCAGACGGTGCGGGTCGAAGGTCATGGCAAATTCAATCTCTACCGGCCCGTCAAGAACCTGCTCACACCGGGCAAGCAGGTCGCGAATCATCGCATTAAAAGGGATTTCATTCAACACCAGCAGGGGCGCGAAGGTTAACACCCGTGGGCCGCGGGCGCCCATTCCCATCGAAAGCCGCCCGGATTCTATCTCATACGTTGAAACCAGATACTTCAATGCGCCATCCCGCTCGGCGGTCATCAGGTTTTCCAGGCGCATATACTCGGTTTCTTTCACCGGGTTATATTCAGGCGGCTCACCCATGTGGACTACCCAGAATTCATTCTGAGTTTCTTCGAGCATATCCTGCATCGATTTAAACGGCGGCGGCGCCTGAGGAAAAGCAGGCGAATACATCCACACTTTGCCACCATCCACAATTGTCTTTCCCAGCCCCAGCGCCAGGCTCACTACCCCGTCTTCTGGCCGGGCCGGTGAGACGGGATAAAAGTTGAACGAGCGCGCCACTCCTGAAAGCTCCGGATAAAAGCGATCATGATAGCGCTTGCCGACGATCTCCTGAATGATCACCGCCATTTTTTCATCGCCCAGGTGCAGCCCGGTGGCCCGGCAGTAATCCTTGGCAATTTGAAAAAACGTGGAAGCCCACACATACTTGATCGCCTCGACGAGCTTCTGAAACCGCACATCAGGATCGTGCGAGTTGTTGGGGATCATCTTGGTTTTGTACACACCCGCAAACGGCCTGCGGGTGGTATCTTCCATCAGCCCTGAAGAGCGAATCGCCAGGGGAGTCTTCCATTCCTGAATCAGGGCACGCAGTTCGCCCAGCACCTCAAAGGGCAAATCGCCGCGTAAAAAAGCGTAGGCAATGCGCTCATCGGGCAAGTCTGAAAGAGCCACATCCCACAATCGGTTGCGCTGCATAAACGCATCGAAGACGCTCGTGCCCAGCACCGTCATGCGGGGAATGCTGACCACAATTTCATTCATGGAAAGGTCAGCAATCGCCTGTTGAATCGTCAGCAGGCCATGGGCCTTCCCTCCCATTTCCTCAAGTCCATCCAGAAGGGGCTCCTCAGGCCGGTAACCACGCCGCATTGAAATGAGACGAAACGGAGCATCACCATAAATCATCGGCTTTTCCTGGCGAAAAAATGTTAGACCCAGCCGCGCTCGTGACAGGCACGGGCCACGCGATCCACAGCCAGGATGTAGGCCGCATCGCGCAGTGAAAGCCGGTGGCGGTTGGCATACGTACTGACATCGATATACGCCGAGGTCATGTGCGAATCGAGCTTGCTCAATACTTCGTCCTTGCTCCAGAAGTAATTCATGTTCGACTGCACCTGCTCAAAATAACTGCAAACCACGCCTCCCGCATTGGCCAGAATATCGGGGATGATCATCACTCCCCGCTCACGCAAAACCTCATCCACATCCGAATCGGTCGGCCCGTTGGCACCTTCGGCGATGATTTTCACCCGCCGGCTGATCTGCCCCACATTGCCTGCATGGATCTGATGTTCCAGCGCCGCCGGCACGAGGATATCGACATCCTGCGCCAGCCATGCTTCACCCGGCAGGCGCTCATAACCGAGGGCTTCAGCCCTGGCTTTATCCACCTCGCCAAACGGATTGGTGATCGAAGCCAGCTCCTCAAAGTCAATCCCGCCCTTCTTTCGATAGGCGTAGGCCGTGCGGTCAGCATGATCCCAGGTGGAAACACAGGCAATGACTCCGCCCATTTGCTGGTAAAGCTGAGCCGCGTACATTCCGACCATACCAAAGCCCTGAAAACTGGCGCTGGTCTGGTCAATGGCCAGCCCCAGGTCTTTCAGAGCCTCGCGGACGGTGATCATCACCCCGTAGCCGCAGGCTTCCTGGCGTCCTTTCGACCCGGCATGCCCGACGGGCTTTCCGGTGATGAAGCCGGGGCTTTTCTGTTGATGAATGGCCTCATATTCATCGAGCATCCACAGCATGTGCTGAGGCCCGGTCATCACATCGGGGCCCAGCACATCCCACGTCGGCCCGGTGAGATGCGCCACCCTGCGCACGAACCCCCGGCAAATGCGCTCCTGCTCGGCAAAGCTCAACGTGTGCGGATCGCACACCACTCCGCTGCTCGACCCCCCCAGCGGCAAATTGGTGACGGCACACTTCCAGGTCATCCACATTCCCAGCGCCCGGATGGTATCGATGGTTTCCTGGGGATGGAAACGAACTCCGCCCTTGGTAGGCCCGAGCACGTCATTGTATTGCACCACATACCCGCGGAAAACCCTGGCTTCACCATCATCCATGAAGACGGGCAAACTGAACTGATATTCCCGCATGGGAATGCGGAGAAAGTCGCGCGTGGGTTGATCCAGCCCGAGCAAATCGGCAATGCGGTCGAACTGCTGTTGCGCCATATCAAAAATGTTGTACGGCTTACTGTTTTCCATAACCAGCTCCGCCCTCGTTCAGAGCCAACGGGTAAAACCACCCCGGCTTACCCCTTTAAAAACAACGCAAGAGATGTTAAGATTGTACTGTATTTCTGCAGGCCAGGCATCGGCGGGCAGGCCCGTGCCAGAGTTTTTGAACACAGGCTGGCCTCACGCCCCGTTCACCCGTCCGTTAGCGTATAATCCTTCTGGAACACCGGGCGGAAAAGCAGAGCCAGCCCCTCGCTTTCCGTTGTGCTCCACCCGCTTTCCATCCCCAACCCTCAATGACAGGAAACGAACCATGAACCCTTCTCCTTCTCAACCCGATCGCCCCCGCATGAGCGTCATGCGTGCCATTCTCATCGGTCAACTGGTGGTGAATTTTCCCCTCTTTCTCATCGTGCTTGTTCTTTTTATCCTCAGCGGCATCTTCTTCCCCAACGACCCGTGGATTGCCCTGATAGGGGCAGTCCTTTTAGGGTGGGGATGGTGGTCCATTTCTACCAAACGCTGGCGCGCCTGGGCCATTTCCAAAGGGGTGCCCCCGCGTGAACTCACCCGCATGGCCGCCTTCACCGGCCTGGCTCGCCCACGCGACTGGTACATGTACGACCTGGGAAAAGAAGAAGACGAGGACGAATCCCGGCATCCCTGAACCTGCCCCGGCAAAGGAATCAAAATGCCCCTGCTGATGAGGCAGGGGCAAAGGGCCGGAATGGTTCAGGGGAGAAATTCCTGCCCGGAGTGACTTTAAGAACCTAACGCACGGTCTCGGCTACAAACTCGGCCCCTTTGCGCAGGCACTGGAAGTTGAGCGGCAACAGGCGGTGGTGCCGTGCCGGCAGGTGTGCCTCCAGCGCCCGTTCCACTGCTTCCACCGGTAGAACGGGTAAATTGACCAGCAGCGCCCCCAGCAGCACCATATTGGTCATACGGCGATCCCCCATCGCTTCGGCAATCTCATTGCCCGGCACCATCACCGCGCGCAGATCACCGCGCACAGGTTTCCGGTTGACCATCGAGGCGTTCACCACCAGCACCCCGCCCGGCTGGATCAGCGCTTCGTATTTATCCAGGGATGGCAGGTTCATGGCAATGACCGCCGCCGGGTGCCTGACCAGCGGAGAGCCGATCTCCTCATCGGCAATGATCACCGTGCAGTTGGCCGTTCCTCCGCGCATCTCGGGCCCGTAAGAGGGAATCCAGGTGACTTCGCGCCCTTCGTCCATCGCGGCGTAGGCCAGCAACTGGCCCGCAAATAACACCCCCTGACCGCCAAAACCGGCGATGATGATTTCCGTTTGCATCTGCCGCCTCCTTTACACCTTAAGCTGAGCCACCGAAGGACTGACCCTGTAATCGCCCACCGGATAGTAGGGAATCATCTTCTCGGCCAGCCATTGCAGTGCCTGGTTGGGGCTCATGCCCCAGTTGGTGGGGCAAATGGAAAGCATTTCTACCATCGAAAAGCCCAGCCCCTGGCGCTGAACCTCCAGCGCGGTGCGCACGGCCTTCTTGGCCAGGCGGATGTTCTTCGGGTCGTGCAGACTGCGGCGGACGACGTAAGCCGCTCCCTCCAGGGTGGCCAGCAATTCGCTGGCGCGAATGGGATACCCCGCCAGCTCCACATCACGCCCCTGCGGCGAAGAGGTGGTCTTCTGACCGGGCAGGGTGGTGGGAGCCATCTGGCCACCGGTCATACCGTAATTGGCATTGTTGATAAAAAACACGGTAATATTCTCACCACGCGCGGCAGCGTGAACGACTTCCGTCATGCCAATAGAGGCCATATCGCCATCGCCCTGATAGGTGATCACCATGCGGTCGGGGAGCACCCGCTTGACACCCGTGGCCATGGCCGGAGCACGTCCGTGGGGGGCCTGCACCCAGTCAAAATCAAAATAGTTATAGGCAAACACCGAGCATCCCACCGAGGCCACCCCGATGGTGTGTTCACGGAGGCCCATTTCGTCAATCACCTCCGCGATAATTCGATGAGCCACCCCGTGTGTGCAGCCGGGACAGTAGTGGGTGGCGCATTCCACCAGCGATCTGGGCCGCTGATAGACAATTTCTTCAGGTACGATCTGTTCGACGACCATCGTTATTCCTCGTAATTAATTGGATCCAGTCAGGCGCTGAAGCCAGCGGTCGCGGGGATGCCCCTCAAAGCTGGCTTCTCCGGCGGCCAGGCGGCGAATCTCACTCAGAATCTCATCCGGGAAGGGCATCACCCCGCCCATCCGCCCGTAGAACTCCACCGGGCGCTTCCCGTTCACCGCCAGGCGCACATCCTCGAGCATCTGCCCGGCGTTCATTTCCACCACCAGGAAAGCCTCGGCGCGCTCACACAGAGCGGCAATCTGCCGGGTGGGGAAGGGACTGAGCGAAATGGGGCGCAGCAACCCCACCGGGATACCTTCAGCACGCGCCTGCCGCACTGCCGAAAGCGCCACCCTCCCCGCCGAACCAAAGCCAACCACCACAAAGCGGGCATCTTCCATGAAATACTCGCGGAAGCGCACCTCATTGGCCTGAATTTCCTGCCAGCGGCGCAACAGGCGCAGATTGGCCTCCTCTTCTTTGGGGGGATCAAGGTAAATGGAGGTAAGCACATTGCGTTCACGCCCAGCCGCTCCCGTGGCCGCCCAGGCCGGGAAGGTCTGCCGCACCGGGCGCATGGGGGGCAGTTCCGCCGGCTCCATCATCTGGCCAAGGCTCCCATCCAGAAGCACCACCGCAATGGAGCGGTACTTCTCGGCCAGGTCAAAGGCCAGCACGGTCAGGTCAATGGCCTCCTGGATCGTCGCCGGGGCCAGCACAATGGTGTGGTAATCGCCGTGACCGCCGCCATGCACCATCTGGTTGTAGTCTGACTGGGCGGGGGCAATATTCCCCAGCCCCGGCCCGCCGCGCATCACATCCACCAGCACCACAGGGACTTCGGTGGCGGCGATGTAGGACAACCCTTCCATCATTAAACTAATACCGGGGCTGGATGAAGATGTCATCACTCTTGCCCCGGTACATGCGGCCCCGTAGACCATGTTGATCGCCCCGAGCTCGCTTTCTGCCTGTACAAAGGCCCTCCCGAGCTCGGGCATACGGTGGGCCATCCATTCCAGAAGCTCCGTCTGGGGGGTAATCGGGTACCCAAAGTAGGCCTGTAATCCGGCGCGAATGGCCGCTTCGGCAATGGCTTCGTTTCCTTTCAGCAGTTCCCTGGCCATTGGAACCTCCTACGCTCCCACCGCCGCTGTAGAACGGCGAATCACCTGACGATAGACCGTAATCGCCGCTTCCGGGCAAACCACTGCACAAATGCCACAACCGGTGCAGCCCTCTCCGGCCAGCTCAGCCGGATGATAGCCTTTAGAGGTGATACGCTCGGTGGAGAGCCGCAAGACCTCCTGCGGACAGGCCCCCACACACAGCTCACAGCCTTTACAATACAACTCGCTGATCACCACACGTCCCTGAACGGGCATTCAGATTCCTCCTTAGTTCGAGAAATCGGGCAAAAATGATGCGGATTCCCGCACACCTTCATTATGAACAAAAGAAGAAGGGGAGGATAGTGATAACCCTCCCCTGCAAGGGGGTACATCCTTCATGTCTGACAAATTGGTCTTTCCCCTGCCAGGCGGGGTTGGTTCAGGGTGAACGAAACCGCCGTGCCAGCAGAGAAAGCCTGCGCATGAGCGGTTGCAGGCTCTCTGGCATGGCTTCTTCGCTCAACATCACTGTGTGCTTTCGATCACCATGCTCGATCGTCACCAGGTATTGAAAGCGATCCACGCCTTCCCCCTCCCGGGCCATCCGGGGAGGAAGATCGAAGAACCCCGCCTGTTCGAGGAGGGCTTCCAGTGCCTGCCGTTCTTCCGGGTTGAGGCTGGCCGTGTCAATCACGGCACGCTGCGTGATCCCTGCAAATCCACCCGTCCGCTCGAAGATAATGATCAACCGGGCCTCCCTTTCCTGCCCCGCGCCTTTCTGCCAGGATCAGCGAATGCCAAACACTTTGAGCACGCTCTGCAGGCAACCCTGAGGGGTATCGCCGTCTGAAGATGATCCCACGGTAATTCCCACCCCCGCCCAGCCATGTTTCACCGCCATCTGCTCAAGGCTGTTGACGCCGAAAAGCTCTCCCGCCACCGTATAGGTGAGGTCAGCAGCCTGCTGAAAATTGGTGGTGGAGCGGATGCGGTCACGGAGAGTCACGTACCAGATGCGCCCGGCCTTCTCCCAGGCAAAGCCGCCGATTTCCATAGCGGTGAGGTAAAAAGCGTGATTGGGAATGCCTGAATTAATGTGCACCCCCCCATTATCGCTGGTAGTATTCACGTAACCGCTCATGTGCCCGGGCTGTGGATCTTTCCCCAGCACCGGATCGTTATACGCTGTGCCGGGTTCTTTCATGGAACGCAAGGCCACCCCCTGGACGTTGGCGGTGAACAGCCCTGCCCCGATGAGCCAGTCGGCCTGATCAACGCTTTGCCCGAGCGCGCGCTGTTTCACCAGCGTACCGAACACATCAGAGAACGATTCATTGAGCGCCCCCGGCTGATTGGAATAGATCAGGTTGCCGGTGAACTGGGTAACGCCGTGGGTCAATTCATGCCCGATAACATCAATTGAAATGGTGAAACGGTTGAAGAGGCGCTGAGCGGGCGGCAGGTCTTCATCGCCATCGCCATAGACCATTTGCTGGCCGTTCCAGAAGGCGTTGTCGTAGCCCTGCTGGTAATGCACGGTTGAATCCAGACGCATCCCGCTGCCATCAATGGAATTGCGCTGATACACATCCCAGTACAGGTCATACGTTGCCCCTGAACCGTCGTAGGCTTCATCGACAGCCGCGTCTCCTGAAGGCGGGGCGCCCTCGGCGCGCACCAGCTGCCCGGGCAGGCTGGAGCCAAAATTGGCGGTGTACACTGCACGCTGGCGCATGGCGACCCCCGGCGCCCGGGGAACTGCGGAAGGCCGCGCGGCCATTTCTAACCGGCTGGCACGGAATTGAGCCGTGAGTGTGGCGGTCACCTCAGCTTTCTGGCGCTGTTCGGGTGTACCATTTTGCGCGATCTGATCGAGCATATACGGTGGGAGAATGCATGAAATGGGATGGCGAGACATAGAGCCCTACTACCTTCCTTAGAAGTCAAAAACGTGAAACGAAAAGCTGGACTATCCTCAGTGTAAATTCATTGATCATTTTAGTCAAGATTGCGGGGTTTTTCACAACCCCTGAACTTTCTCCATCTCCCCTCCTGCTTCCGGCTCGACAAAACCGTGCAGGATGGCTTGATTGTCTGGGGGCCGGGGGCATTCCACCAGGCCTGCACGTTCGAAGATCGCCCGCACCCCCATCAAGCTCCATACCGGTGCCAGCCTTTCGGCCCGGGAATCACCGGGCAGGCATCTACCACCACCCCCTGGCCACAAACAGGCGCCTCCTGCAGATCCATCTCTATGCCCCTGAAGAGGATTGGACACCTGACTTGAGTATAAACCAATCTGCCAGGTTTACTCGCGGCCATCTTCTCCCTGCAAGGCAAACCGGAGTAAAATAAGACCGATCGGTCTGATTTTCAACAGAGGCATGATGAAACGCATTCCATCCTGGCAGGGAAAAACCGCCCTCATCACCGGTGCCTCCAGCGGCATTGGTGAAGCCGCCGCCCGTCTCCTCAGCCGCAAGGGACTGCGGGTGATCCTTACCGCCCGCCGGGTTGACCGGCTCGAAGCCCTGGCGGAAGAAATCATCCATGCCGGTGGTCAGGCAGACGTCAGGCCTGCCGACCTCTCTGTGGAAGAGGAACGTCAGCGCCTGGCAGAGGCGGTGATGGAATCAACCGGTTGCCCGGATGTGCTGGTCAACAACGCCGGGTTCGGCTGGTACGGCTACTATCATGACATGCCCTGGGAAACCGCGCAGAGCATGATCCGCGTCAACATAGAAGCCCCGGCCCACCTCACCCGGCTCTTCCTGCCCGCCATGCTGGCCCGCGGATGGGGCTGTATTCTGAACATTTCCTCGATTGCCGGTAATATGCCCAACCAGGGTGTGGCCGTCTATGCCGCCAGCAAGGCCTTTCTCGATAGCTTCACCACCTCGCTTTACCGTGAAACCCGGGGGAGCGGGGTGCAGGTGTGCAGTATTCGCCCGGGGCCGGTTTCCAGCGAGTTTTTTGAGCAGGCCCTGCGCCACCCCAACGGGCGCGCCGTACCCGCCGAACGTTTCGCTGTGCCGCCGCAGCGGGTGGCGGAGTGTCTCTGGTCAGTGATGAACCACCCGCGCAGGGTAGCTTACGTGCCCCCTATCCTGGCACTCAGCCCCTGGCTGGAGCGGCTCTTTGGCGGGGTTATCGATCTCCTCGGCCCGTTGCTCTTACGCCGTGAAGACCCCACCCGCCATCCTTCCTTTCATTAATAAAATCCTAATCTGCCGCCGTTTCTGGAACCCGGCCACCCGGTTGATCGCCCTCTCCCTGCGTGGTAGAATCAGAATGAAAGATTGACTTAGTTTATGGAGGATTGTTTCATGGACCAGACCATTACCGGAACATTTGCTGTTAAAAAGGGTCTGGCGCAGATGCTCAAAGGCGGCGTGATCATGGATGTGGTAACACCGGAACATGCCCGCATTGCTGAAGACGCCGGTGCTGTGGCCGTGATGGCCCTGGAGCGCGTCCCCGCAGACATCCGCGCTCAGGGCGGCGTGGCACGCATGAGTGACCCCGAGCTGATTCTGAAGATCATGGAGGCGGTCACCATTCCCGTCATGGCCAAATGCCGCATCGGTCACTTTGTTGAGGCACAAATCCTTGAAGCCATCGGGGTAGATTACATTGACGAATCTGAAGTGCTGACCCCGGCTGATGAACAACACCATATCAACAAACACGCCTTTAAAGTGCCTTTTGTGTGCGGGGCGCGCAACCTCGGAGAGGCGCTCCGGCGTATTGGGGAAGGAGCGGCGATGATCCGCACCAAGGGTGAAGCGGGCACAGGAGATGTGGTTGAAGCCGTGCGCCATGCCCGCGCCGTACTCGGTGAAATCCGCCGGTTGCAAACCATGCCCGAAGAAGAGTTAATGGCCTTCGCCAAGGAAATCGGCGCTCCATACGAACTGGTGGTTGAGACGAAGCAGCTCGGACGTCTGCCGGTGGTCAACTTTGCCGCTGGCGGTGTGGCCACCCCGGCCGATGCCGCCCTGATGATGCAGCTCGGGGTAGACGGGGTGTTCGTCGGCTCCGGCATCTTCAAGTCTGGCGACCCCGCTCGCCGGGCGGCCGCCATTGTCAAAGCCGTCACCCACTTCAACGACCCGCAGATTCTGGCCGAGGTAAGCCGCAACCTGGGCGAGCCCATGGTTGGGCGCCAGGTTTCCGCCATTCCGCAGGCCGAGTTGCTCGCCGGGAGGGGGTGGTAGTCGGTATCCATGAGAATAGGCGTCCTAGCATTACAGGGCGATTTCCACGAACACCAGGCCATGCTGGAAAGCCTGGGGGCAGAAGTGGTTCAGGTGCGTCTCCCCCGCCATCTGGAGGGCCTGCAGGGATTGATCATCCCCGGAGGCGAGTCGACCACCATTGGCAAGCTCGCCGTCGATTTCGGCCTCATCGAGCCTCTGCGTGCCTTTGGCAAGGAACACGCCATCTGGGGCACCTGCGCCGGGGCGATCTTCCTTTCTTCCGATGCCCGCCGTGAGCAACCTCTGCTGGGGCTCATGGACATCGTTGTGGCGCGCAACGCCTTTGGCCGCCAGGTGGATAGCTTTGAGGCCGATCTGGATGTACACTTCATGGGCCAGGCCAATCAACGCCCCTTCCGGGCCATCTTCATCCGCGCTCCCATCATCGAGCAGGTCAGAGGAGAGGCGCAGGCGCTGGTCACCCTGCCTGATGGGCGCATCGTGGCGGCGCGGCAGGGACGCTGGCTGGCCACCTCGTTTCACCCGGAGCTTACGGGAGACAACCGGTTTCATCGTTATTTTCTGGAGCTGGCACGATAAACGTTCGATCTTTCGCCTGGCATGATCTGATTACCCTCTATCGGTACCGCCACCGCATCCTCTGCACCGATAGCGCCCTCGCGCTTACCCGCGGCACCCCGGTGGGGGCACTGGCCATCCTCACCCACCTCGACCCCACCCGCGGCATCTTTACGGGGGTCTGTCCGTCGCGCAACGGACGCGCCGCCCTCATCGGGCAGATGATCTACCCCGCCGGTGAACGTTCGGCGCGCATCTCCTTCCTGCTCCCCGCCGACGGGCTGGAGCACCCCAACCTGGCCGATCTCCTCGAGGCTATGTCCGAGACGGCCGGTGGGTGGGGGGCATTCCATTTGCTCATCGAGGTAGAAGAACACAGCCCGGCGCTGGATGCCATCCGCGAGAACGGCTTCAGTGTGTATGCCTGGCAGACCAACTGGCAATTCCTCACCCGGCCCGAAAGCCTCTTCAGTGAGCTCTGGCAACCGGCGTCTGCCACCGATGAAAACGCCGTGCGCAGCCTTTACCAGCTCCTCGTGCCGCCCCTCGTGCAGAGCGCCGAACCCATCCCGCTCCAGCCAGGGCTGCGGCTGGTTTACCACCAAGGGCACGAGCTGGTAGCCTATGCCGATGCCGTCTTCGGCCCACAGGGCATCTACCTGCAACCGGTGATTCATCCCGCCGTGGAAAACCTCGACGAAGTCCTCGGCGGCTTGCTGGCACGTCAGCCTCTCCAGCCGCAGCGGCCAGTATACATTGCCGCGCGTTCGTATCAGGCGTGGCTCGAACCCTCTCTTCACCGCCTGCAGGGGCGGGCCTCCTCGCGCCGGGCGCTTCTGGTGCGGCACCTGGCCGTGGCACAGCGTGCGGCTTTGCTTGCCCGCCAATCCGGGAGAGAGTTGTATAATCCTGAGGTAACTGTTCCTCTCGTTCAACATTCGACCATTCACGATAATTAATGAAAGTGGATTGAAGGTAAGACAGAAACTTATGACTCAACGACGAATAACCGATGACCTGCAAGCCCTGCTGGGGGTACTGCCCCCAAAAATCGCGCAGGCGGTCATCCAGGCAAACGATAGCGATCATCTCTTAGAGATTGTCCTCGATCTGGGGCGTCGCCCGATGGTGCGCTTCACTTCCGGTGAACACGAGCTTCTCCAGGAAGAAGTGACCCATGCTGAGATCGAGTACGTGGTGTCGCGCATTGGTGAATTCGATGCCGATAACCGCGCCGGGCTGGAGCGAACCCTTCACCGCATCTCGGCCATCCGCAACCGGCGCGGGCATATTGTGGGCCTCACCTGCCGGGTGGGGCGTGCCGTCTATGGCACGATTGACATCATTCAAGACCTGATCGAATCCGGCAAGAGCATCCTCATTCTGGGGCGCCCGGGCATCGGGAAGACCACCATGCTGCGCGAAGCGGCGCGTATTCTGGCCGAGAAAAAACGGGTGATCATCGTAGATACCTCCAACGAAATCGGCGGAGATGGCGATGTCCCCCACCCGGCCGTGGGCCGCGCCCGCCGGATGCAGGTGGCCAAACCTTCTCTGCAACACGAGGTGATGATCGAAGCGGTTGAGAACCACAACCCCGAAGTGATCGTCATCGACGAGATCGGACGCGAACTGGAAGCCGCCGCCGCACGCACCATTGCCGAACGCGGCGTGCAACTCATCGGCACAGCGCACGGCCGCACCCTCGAGAACCTGCTCCTCAACCCCACCCTCTCAGACCTGGTGGGGGGGATTGAGGCCGTGACGCTCTCAGATGACGAAGCCCGCCGCCGCGGCACCCAGAAGACCGTTCTCGAACGCCGGGCCCCGCCCACCTTTGACGTGCTCATCGAAATTCAGGAACGCGACCGGCTGGCCATCCATGCCGATGTGGCCGCCGCGGTAGACGCTCTGGTGCGCAGTTACCCGCTCCCGCCGGAGATCCGCTACCGCGACGAGAACGGCGAAATTCACATCGAAAAAGCCCCGCCCACCACAGTACGCCCCGTGGGAATGGGCATGGCCAGCAGCGCACCCGCCCCGCTGGGGGGTATGCGCCGTTCCAGCGGCGTTGAACAGCCCACTCAGCCCCGCCCCGCCGCGGAACAACCCCTCCGCTCGGCCAACGGCCTGAACCTTGAGCTGCCCGCCGCCAGCGCCCAGCCCGGAGCTCCCCTCCAGCCGGTGCACATTTACCCCTACGGTGTGGCCCGCAACCGCCTGCAACAGAGCGCCAAGCGGCTTGGCGTGCCGGCAATTGTGGTGCGAGAACTCTCCGAAGCCGAGGCGCTCATCACCCTGCGCACCTATTACCGCGGACGCCAGCAAACCATCCTGGAGGCTGAACAACGCGGTCTGCCCATTTACGTGCTCCGCGCCAACACCAACAGTCAGATCGAACAGATGCTCGCCGAGCTCTTCAACCTCACGTACCACCCCTCCGCGCTGGACAACTGGGAAGAAACCGCCATGCAAACCCAGCGCGCCATTCAACTGGTGATGAACGGCGAACGGTATGTAGACCTGGCCCCCGCCTCAGCCGCCATCCGGCGCATGCAGCACGAAATGGCCCGCCAGGCCGACCTCACCTCGCACTCCTACGGCAAAGAACCCAACCGCAGGGTGCGGATTTACCGCGAATGACTCTCCCCTGCAGCCGGAAAGGTTTTTCCGGCTGCAGGATTTTGAAGCCCTGTTTTCGGTCACGTCCAACGGAACCCCAACCCATGTTCATCACTTTTGAAGGCCCGGAAGGCAGCGGAAAGACCACCCAGATCAGAGCATTACAGGCCCACCTGCAATCTCTGGGTGTGAGGGTGTGCACCACTCGCGAGCCCGGCGGCACAACCATCAGCGATCAGATACGCGCCATTCTCACCAGCCTGGAAAACACCGCCATGCACCCCCGCACCGAAATCCTTCTCTTCCTGGCGGCCCGCGCCCAGCTGGTGGAAGAGGTGATCCGCCCGCAGTTGCGTGCGGGAAACGTGGTAATCTCTGATCGCTATGCCGATTCCACCCTCGCTTACCAGGGGTATGGTCACGGCTACGACCTCGACCGCCTGCGCCTGTTGCTCGAATTTGCCACCGATGGCCTCTGGCCCGATCTCACCCTCCTGCTGGATATCGACCCCGCCATCGGGCTGGCGCGAAAACGGCACGGCGGCGAATGGAACCGTCTGGATGCTTACGCCGAAGCCTTTCACCATCGGGTGCGCACCGGGTACCTGGAACTGGCCGCGCGCGACCCGCAACGCTGGGTGATCATTGACGCATCGCGCCCCTGCGAGGAAGTCCAGGCGGCCATCCGCCGGGCCGTGCTCGCTCGATTGCAACCATCCTGAAGAAGTTGAGGCGATGATCACGGGGGGTGGAGTGTTCCCGGTAACCTTTTTCAAACGTTGTTTCCACTGGATGTGGAGCTTTGCCATCCCCCTGCTGGCGGCCTGCGCCCCGTTGACTTCGCCGCAAAATTCCATCACCCCCACCCCTCCGCTCCGCCTCGCCATCACCGCGTTGCCCGCCGAAATGACCTGCGTGGTGGTTTCTGCCCGTGCTGACCCTGAAACCACCGAACCTTCTCTCTTCCCCCCGCCTTCCCCCGAAGATTGGTCTCTTGGCCCCGCGGATGCTCCCGTAACCTTCGTGGAATACACCGACTACACCACTGAAGCCAGTGCCATCCTTCACCGCAGCCTTTCCCACCTGCTCCAGAAATATCCCACCCGGGTCAGGCGGGTCTTTCGCCACTACCCCCTGCCCGGCAACGATCAGTCTCTGCTGGCCGCCGCTGCCGCCGAAGCCGCCGGACAACAGGGGCATTTCTGGGAAATGAACGCGCTTCTGCTGGAAAACCAGCCAGCATGGGTGGGCCTTTCGACAGAAGATTTCCGCTCCTGGCTGACGGATCAGGTGCAGGGCATGGGTCTCGACGTGGCTCGCTTCGTTGCCACCCTTGAAGACACCGCCGTAGAGCAAAAGCTTCTGCGCGCCCGTCAGTTCGGAATCGAGACCGGCATTCCCCTCATGCCGTGGTTGCTGGTCAACGGGAAGATCTACCAGGGGCCGCGTGACGAACGCTCACTGGATCAGCTGGTACGCCTGCTTCTGCTTGAAGAGCGCCAGTTCGAGGCCTGCCCGCCTTTTATCATCGACCCGCAGAAGCGGTATTTTGCCCGCCTGCAAACCGCACAGGGAGAAATCACCCTCGAGCTCTTCCCCCGGCAGGCCCCGCTGGCAGTGAATAATTTCGTCTTCCTGGCACGCCAGGGTTGGTTTGATGGATTGACTTTTCACCGGGTGGTAGCCGGCCTGCTGGCTCAGAGTGGCGACCCCTCCGCCACCGGCCTCGGCGGCCCGGGCTATGCCTTCCCCGACGACGTCAACGACCTGCGTTTCGACCGCCCCGGAAGGCTGGCCATGGCCAGCCCCGGCCCCAACAGCAACGGCAGTCAGTTCTTCATCACCATGCGCCAGGCGTCTGAGCTGGATGGCCGCTATGTCATCTTCGGGCAGGTGCTGGAAGGCATGGACGTGCTCCATCGCCTCACCCCGCGCGACCCTTCCGCCGCCGATGCGTTACCCGACGGCGATACTCTGCAAACCGTGGTCATCGAAGAACGATGAACAGAGAGAAAGCTGGCTTAAACAAAATTAAGATTTCTCTGTTAGAATCCCCAGCGGGGATGTACAGGATGGATCCGTTTGGCTTTTGCGGTGTCTTTCCTGCCGCAACTTTCCCGCATTTCGAAACTCAGGAGATGACCACCGCATGATCAAGCGCGTTCTCTTTTTAACCTTCATCCTTGCTTTCCTGCTGACGGCCTGCCAGCCGCAGAAGAGCACCGGCCAGCCCGTCAGCGGGCCGCCGATGGAAGGCTGTTCCGTCACGCCTCTGCTCCCCACCCCCGACCCCACCCTGCAGGCGAAAATCCCCCCCGTGCAGGCCGATGACCATACCCGCGGGCCAAAAAATGCCCCCATTACCATCATCGAATACAGCGACTTCCAGTGCCCGTACTGCGCCATGGTGGCGCCGGTGATGGAACAGCTTGCCGCACGCTACCCGGATGATCTGCTCATCGTCAACCGTCATTTTCCGTTAAGCACCCATCCCAACTCGTTGCTCATGGCCTACGCCAGCGAAGCCGCCGCCCTGCAGGGCAAGTTTTACGAGATGGAAAAAGTGATCTTCGCCAGCCAGGATCAATGGGCCGGCAGTGACGCTGAAACCGCCCGCAAATGGGTGATCGACCAGGCAGGCGCCCTTGGGCTCGACACAACCCGGTTCGAAACCGACCTCGACAGCCAGAAGGTCAAAGACCGGGTACAGCGCAACCTCGACGAAGCAACCGCCGCCCAGCTCCCGGGCACGCCTTTCCTGTTCATCAACGGCCTGCCTTACCAGTCAGACATGAGCCTGGATGGGCTGACCGGCATTGTAGAACTGTTCAAACTGGAAAAGCGCCAGTACACCGCCTGCCCGCCCATGGTCATCGACCCCAAGAAGCAATACGAAGCCAGCTTTGAGACCAGCAAAGGCGCATTCACCGTAAAACTTTATGCCGATAAAGCCCCGCTGGCCGTGAATAGCTTCGTCTTCCTGGCGCGCGAGGGCTGGTTCAACAACGTTCCCTTCCACCGCGTGCTGCCCGGCTTCGTGGCTCAGGCCGGAGACCCCTCTGGAAGTGGTTATGGCGGGCCGGGATATTTCTTCAAGAATGAAAACACCGAGGCCAAATTTGACCGCGAAGGGCTGATGGCCATGGCCAATGCCGGGCCCGACACCAACGGCAGCCAGTTTTTCATCACCTATGCCCCGGCAGACAACCTCAACGGTGGGTACACCATCTTTGGCGAGGTCATCAACGGCATGGACGTGGTGAAAAACCTCACCCCGCGCGACCCGCAACAGGGCGGCAACCTGCCCCCCGCAGATAAGATCCTCACCGTGACCATCGTCGAGAAGTAAATGAACCCACCGGCCTCCCGTTTCCCCACAGGTTCGCTCCTCCAGGCGCTCGTCAGCGCCCTGGGGGTGGCGGCCTGCGCCGTGGGCGCCGGTTTCACCCTCGTCTCTGCGCTGATGCTCCTGGCCTCGGGCAACGCTCTCTATCGCGAGCAGGCCGGCATCCTCATCTCCCTCACCTGGACGTTAACCCTCCTCTCGCTGGTGGGGTTGCCATCTCTGGTACACGCCTCCCGTCAGATCGCAGGCCAGCCGCCAGCCAGCCATTCGGGGCAGTCTTCCCTGCGGCGCGCCAGCCTGGCCATGCTGCTCTGGCCTGTGGTGCTGGCAGCCGGGCAGGCCCTCTCTAAAAGCGGCGAGCTGGCCTGGATCTTTTTACCCCCCCTGCAGGCTCTGGCCGTGGGGTTGCCGCTCTGGTGGCTGGTAGAACTGGCACGCCACCACCTGCCGGACTTCAGTCCACAGCGCACCTGGGGCGTGCTTAATTTCAGCCTCTTCATCTCAACCCCGCTGGTCATCCTGGTGGAGGTGATCCTTGCCCTGTGCGTCCTGGCCGTGGGGGTATTTGTCATCAGCACTTCGCCCGAATTACAACAAGCCTTCGAAGCCTTCTCACGCCGGGTTCTCAATTCACTCTCCAACCCTGAGGCACTTCTGCGCCTCTACCGGCCCTTCCTGACCAACCCGTGGGTCATTTTTGCCCTGCTCGCCGGTCTGTGCGGGGTCATTCCGCTCATTGAAGAAGCCCTGAAACCTCTGGCCGTGTGGGCACTGGGAGCCCGGAAGCTGACCCCCGCCGGGGGCTTTGTGGTGGGGGCACTCTCAGGGGCAGGTTTTGCCCTGCTGGAGACGCTCTTCTCCCTCGTCTCCCCCCTCGGAGACGGCTGGCTCTGGCTGGCCATCGGTCGGGCAGGGACTGGCCTGCTGCACATCACCACCGCCGCATGGATGGGCTATGCTCTGGTATCAGCCTGGTCTGAAGGGCGCTTCCTCCGCCTCGGCCTGATCTATTTCGGCGTGGTTTGCCTCCACGGCCTGTGGAATGCCCTCAGCGTGCTCAACACCCTGGCCGCACTGGCTTCTCCCGGTGAAGCACCCGTCCTTCAATCCCTGGGACAACTGGCCCCTTATGGGCTGGGTCTGCTGGCCGGGCTTTGCTTCGTGCTTCTCCTGTCGTTCAATCGCTTCCTGCGGCGATCATTAAGCGTCACTATCCCTCCGCAGGCGGGTTAATTCATCCGATAAAGGTCATCCCATGGAAACACTTTTACAACTGATCCACTGGTTCATCGATTTTGTCCTTCACATGGACAAGCACCTGCCGCAGATCGTCAACGATATTGGCATCTGGGCCTATCTGGTGCTCTTCGTCATCATCTTCATCGAAACGGGGCTGGTGGTTACCCCCTTCCTTCCCGGCGATTCACTCCTCTTCGCCGCCGGGGCAGTCGCGGCCACCACCCACCTTTCTCCCTTTCCCATGTTCCTTTTACTGGCAGGGGCAGCCATTCTGGGAGACACCGCCAATTACTGGATCGGTCACTTCGTCGGACCGAAAGTCTTCACCCAGGAGTCGCGCTGGTTCAAGCGCGAATATCTGGAACGAACCCACGCCTTTTATGAGAAACACGGCGGGAAGACCATCTTCCTGGCGCGGTTTATCCCCATCATCCGCACCTTTGCCCCCTTTGTGGCGGGCATCGGGCGCATGAGCTACGGTTATTTCATCAGCTACAACGTCATCGGGGGCATCGTCTGGACGGGGCTTTTCATCGGCCTGGGGTATTTCTTCGGGAACCTGAGTTTCGTCAAAAACAATTTCTCTCTGGTGATCATCGCCATCATTCTGATCTCATTGATGCCGGCCGTTTTTGAGTTTGTCAAAGAGAAACTCAAAGCAAGGCCAGCGCCTGCTGAGTAGGTTTGAACCTTTATGCAACGAGAAACGCTTCGCCGCATTTTACACCGTCTGCTACACACCCTCAGCCGTCCTGTCTTTCTGGGGGTAGAAAACATCCCTCCCACCGGCGGGGTCATCATTGCCACCAACCACATGAGCCGCATCGATACCCTCATGCTGTTCATTAACCCCGTACGCACCGACATCACCGCCCTGGTGGCCGACAAATACAAACGCTATCCCTTTTTCAAATGGATTCTCGACACAGGGGGGATCATCTGGCTCGACCGCGAGAACGCCGATTTTGGCGCCATGCGCGCCGCCGTCGAGGCTCTGAAAAAGGGGCTGGCGCTGGGGATCGCCCCTGAAGGAACCCGCAGCCGGAATGCTCAACTTCAGGAGGGCAAACCGGGTACAGCGCTGGTGGCCTTACGCGCCAATGTGCCGATCGTTCCGGTGGGCATCGCCGGATCAGAAGTTTTCTTCGCCAGAGCGCTCACCCTGCGTTTTCCGAAGGTCACCCTGCGTTTTGGCCAGCCCTTCTGGCTGGAACCCCTCTCACGGGAAAACCGCAGCGAACAGTTGAAAGCGTACGCCGACGAGATCATGCTGCGCATCGCCGCCCTCCTGCCCGATTCTTACCACGGCTTTTACAGCGGCCATCCGCGCATCGCGCAGATCCGTGCCGAACAGGGCATCCACCTCTAAAAACAGAGCGGGAGGGGCGGCTATCACCCCTCCCGCTGACGTTCAGCGCGCCAATCGTTCTCGAATCCGGCGATAGGTGACCTCCAGCTCCTCCGGGAGGACACGGGTTTCGCCGATGGTGGACATAAAATTGGTATCTCCCGACCAGCGCGGCACAACATGCATGTGCACATGCCCGGCCACACCGGCACCGGCGGCCTTGCCGATGTTAGCACCGATGTTAAAAGCCTGAGGCTGGTAAAGATCACGCAGGAGAACCATCATTTCGGCCATGAGGTCCATTAATTCGGCCCGCGCTTCAGGAGTCAGGGCCTCAATCGAATCGACATGGGCATAAGGCACCACCATAATATGCCCTGTGGTATAGGGATACCGGTTCAGGATGACAAAAGCATGATTGCGACGAAGAACAATGAGATTCTCAGGGCCATCTTCTTCGCGGAGGGCTTTGCAAAAGATACAATCTTGCACTGGGTCCGGGTTCATCATATATTTCATGCGCCATGGAGACCATAACGTTTCCATTCGAGGCTACATCCTCTCTTTAATTTGAGATCATTCGACCAACCCTCACGCCAATTGTAGCATACAATTGAATTTGAATTGACAGCTTGAAGCAGGGCTGGTATCTTAATACCGCACAAGGAGCCGCACCGCCTCTTGGAAACCCTACCCTTATTTCCTCCCCCCTCGCTTACCGTCAGCCGACTGACGCGTTACCTGCGTGACCTGCTGGAAGGCGACGAGCTTCTGCAGGATGTATGGGTGCAGGGCGAGATTTCCAATTACACCCGCGCCACGTCGGGGCATATCTACCTAACCCTCAAGGATGCCGAGGCGGCTCTGCGCTGTGTCATCTGGCGCACCACCGCCGCGCATCTTCCCATCGCCTTACAGAGCGGGATGGCCATCGAAGCACACGGGGCGATCAGCGTGTACGAGCGCGATGGCGCTTACCAGCTCTACATTGATGCTGTACGGCCAGCCGGTGAGGGGGCCCTTTTCCAGGCTTTCCTGCGCCTTAAGGCTCGCCTCGAAGCCGAGGGGCTCTTCGATCCCGCCCGCAAGCGGAAGATTCCCCCCTTTCCCCGCCGCATTGGGCTGGTTACATCGCCCACTGGCGCCGCCCTTCAGGACATGCTCAATATCCTGCGGCACCGGTACCCCCTGGCCGAGGTCTTGCTGGCCCCCACTTCGGTGCAGGGAGAAGAAGCCCCCGCCGAAATTGTGCGCGCCCTGAAGGCCCTGCAGCGCCTCGAAGAACAGCCGGATGTGATTCTGGTGGCACGCGGAGGCGGCTCTCTCGAAGACCTGTGGGCCTTCAACGATGAGCAGGTGGTACGCGCCATCGCCGCGTGCGCAGTGCCGGTGATCACCGGTGTGGGGCACGAAACCGATTTTACCCTGGCCGATTTTGCCGCTGACCTGCGTGCCCCCACCCCTACCGCCGCCGCCACGCTGGCCACCCCCGACCGCGCCGATTTGCGCATCGAGCTGGAACGCCAGCAGCGCCGCCTGGAAGGGGCCATGCGGCAACACCTGACGTGGGCGCGGGCAGCGTTGTCGCTCCACCGGGAACGCCTGCAACGCCGTTCACCCCTGGGCCTGGTGCGCGAAGAACGTCAGCGCCTCGATGCCCGTGGCGAACGGCTTGCACGTGCTCTCTACCGCCGTCTCGAACTTTCCCGGGCATCTCTGGCCGCGCACCGGGCACGCCTGCAATCTTTAAATCCCCTTTCAGTGCTTCAGCGCGGCTTTGCCGTCATTGAGCGCCCTACCGGCGAGCTGGTGACGCGCGCCGCCCAGGCCGCGCCCGGTGACGAGGTTCGTCTGCGCCTGGCCGATGGCACCCTGGAAGCCCAGATTCACCATGTGGAGATTCAACCGTGAGCGAACCCCTTGAGCCTGTGAATCAACTGAGTTATGAAGAAGCCATGCAGAAGCTGGAAGAGATCATTGCCACCCTCGAAGAAAACCCGGCTTCGCTGGAAGAGTCGCTCGCTCTGTTCGAGCGCGGCCAGACGCTCCTGCAACATTGCGCCGCCCTGCTCGATCAGGCTGAATTGCGCGTGCGGCAGGTGGTTGTGGAAGAAAACGATGAGGATTCTGGATGATGCTGGCTGAATTATTACGCAACCAGGTCCTCTGGACAACGATTGCCGCCTGGTTTCTGGCACAATTCCTCAAGCCGTTCCTGGAGTACCTGGAAACACGCCGGTGGTTGTGGGGACTGTGGTTCAGCTCAGGGGGAAACCCCAGTTCGCATTCAGCGCTGGTGGTGAGCGCCATGCTCGCCATTGGCCTTTTTGTGGGTTTCGACACCCCCCTGTTTGCGCTGGCGCTGGCGCTGGCGATGGTGGTGGTGTACGACGCCGCCGGGGTGCGCCGCGAAGCCGGGCGTCACGCTGAACGTATCAACCTGCTTTTCCAGGAGTTATTCAGCGGCCAGCCGATCAGCGAGCAACAACTTAAAGAAGTCATTGGCCACACCCCGCTGGAGGTGCTCTCCGGCGTCCTCCTCGGCTCGGCAACCGCGCTCGTCAGCTACGTGCTCTTTGGGCGGTAAACAAAGGGAGAAGCACCCCTCCGGG
>AMZC01000571.1_pt1 | contig 49564 bp, 44 predicted proteins | sample 948551 | NCBI WGS metagenome assembly AMZC01 (sample SAMN01120625, study PRJNA171369) | bioreactor sludge metagenome | biome: sludge; isolation source: anaerobic thermophilic cellulolytic sludge from lab reactor | place: China: Hong Kong, Shek Wu Hui wastewater treatment plant | collected... | reverse complement strand
GGTGCGCAATTCCACCTATCTGTTTGCGAGTAATGTCATCGCGGCAGTGCTGGGGATCGTCACTGCCAACCTGCTGGGGGTGGCAATTTTTGGGACGCTTGGGATCATCACCGGATTCGTCACCAACATCAATCGGTTGCTCTCCTTTCGCATGAACGATGTGGTGGTGCGCTACGTGGGTGATGCTCTGGCGCGGAAGGAAAAAGAACGCGCTGCAGCAGTGGTAAAAGCTGCAGCATTGACCGAGGCGCTCACTTCTCTGGTGGCGTTTGGCGTGCTGGCGGCCCTTGCTCCGCTGGGCGCTCGTTATTTTGCTAAAGATGTTCAGCTGACGCCGCTCTTCCTCCTCTACGGGGTTTCGATCCTGGCGAACCTGATTTGCGAGACGGCCACGGGGGTGCTTCAGGTGACCGGGCACTTCCGCACTCAGGCGTTGATCAACCTGGCGCAAAGTGTGCTGGTGGCGGGGTTGATCATCCGGGCTGCACTGCAGGGCGGCGGGTTGATGGATGTGCTCTGGGCTTACCTGATTGGCAAAGTGATTCTGGGAATGGGGCCGGTATTTGCCGCTTTGTACTGGATGCCGCGGGCGGTCAGGCGAGAGTGGTGGCGGGTTTCATTTTCCTTTTTACCTCCCTGGCGCGAGCTGGTGCGGTTTGCCCTTTCAACCAACTTCAGCGCGACGATTAATCTGATCGCCCGTGACAGCGAAGTGCCCTGGGTGGGGCTGTTCTTCGGGCCGGTGGTGGCGGGGTACTACAAAACAGCGCTTCAACTGATTAACCTGGTGGTGATGCCGATCAATCCTTTCATCAGCACCACCTTCCCGGAAATTACGCGCGCCGTGGCCGAACAGGCCTGGCGACGTTTGCGCGGTCTGTTGCGCCAGGTGAGTCTGATTGCTGGCGGCTGGACGGCGATGGTGATGCTGGGCATACTTCTTGCAGGCCGGCAGGTGCTCTTTTCTCGTTTTGAGTTGCTGGGGCGCTCTTTTCACATCTACGATAGCCAGTATCTCCCGGCTTACCCGGTGCTGTTGGTCTTGATGATCGGTTATGGGCTGGCCAATACCCTCTTCTGGAGTCGTCCGCTCTTACTGGCGCAGGGATGGGCTGATTTCGCTCTGAAGGTAAGCTTCTGGGCGATGCTGGGAAAACTGGCGCTGGGGGTGGTTTTTCTCCCCGGGGCAGGCTACGTGGCTGAGGCGGGGTTTCTTTCGCTTTATTTTGCCACCTCGGTAGGCGTGATGGTGTGGCGTGGAATGCGCGGGGTGGGAATGGGTGCAGAAGCAGAATCCTTGATGGAGGTGGTGGAAAAGAAAGTATGATCCGGGTGATGACATTTAACCTGCGCACCGCTGAAGCCAGGGATGGAGAAAATGCCTGGGCTAACCGCCGTGACCTGGCGCTGGAGCGAATTCACTCCTTTGCCCCAGACCTGCTTGGGCTGGAAGAAGTGCACGATGCAGAACAATCGGCAGACGTACGGGCCGCTTTACCGGGGTATACCTGGTACGGGGTGCGGCGTGGTGGGAGCGGCCCGGCGCCACTGGAAATGACCCCGGCCCTGGTGCGGAGCGAGGCTTTTGAGGTTCTGGAAGATCGGGTTTTCTGGCTCAGCCCTACGCCCGATGTTCCCGGTTCAACGGGCTGGGGAGCGGCCTATGCCCGCACGGCAGTGCAACTCCGCTTGCGCCATCGCGCCAGTGGGCAGGAACTTTACTGGATTCACACCCATCTTGATTATCTCCCCCTGGCGGTGAGGGGAATGTCTCACCTGCTGCGCGAGGTGATTGACGACCTGCCGTTGCCAATTCCCCTGATGTTGACGGGTGACTTCAATGCCGGTAAACGCAGTCTGGTATATCGAACGCTCCTGGGCCGGGCAACACCACGCCGGTTATGGGATGCCCTGCGCCTGGCTCAACCGGATGGGCGAGGGGAAGGAACCTTTCATGCGTTCGGCAGGTTGCCCCGCGCTCAGGCCATCGACTGGATTCTTGTATCGGAGGGATTGAGGGTGCTGGAGGCCGGCATTGACCGCACCGCACGAGATGGACGATTCCCGTCCGATCATTTCCCGGTGTGGGCTATTCTGGAAACCCCATGAAGATAGCTGCTATTTCTACCGCGCAGGTGCCCTCTCAAACGGCAAACAGCATCCAGGTGATGAAAGTTTGCAACGCCCTTACCCGGCTGGGGCATGAGGTGCACCTGTACCTTCCGGGCGAAGGGGAAGTAAACCGCGAGGAACTGGCTGAGCTTTATGGCATCACCGTGGCCTTCGAGATTAAAAAGCTCCCCGCCAGCCTGCGCCTGAAGCGGAATGACTTTGCCTGGCGGGCGGTACGCCTGGCCAGTTTGCAGAAGGCCGACCTGGTTTACTCCTGGGCCATTCAGGCGGCGGTATTTGCACTGGCGGGAGGCAAAACGGCGCTCTTTGAAGCCCACGACCTGCCCACCGGGCGGTTCGGGCCGTTATGGATGCGCGCTTTTCTACGCCTGCCAGGGAAGAAACGCCTGGTGATGATAACCCGTGCATTGCAGTCGGCTCTGGAGCGGCGCCTGGGGCCGCTGTTGCCGTCAGAGGATCAGGTGATTGCACCCAACGGGGTTGACCTGGAGCGGTATCTTGGGCTTCCCTCGCCGATCAAGGCGCGACGCTGGCTTGGTCTTCCCGAAGGGCTGACGGTAGGCTGCACCGGGCATTTGTATGCCGGGCGCGGGGGCGATCTGTTCCTGGGGCTGGCGCGTCGCTTCCCGGGTTTGCAATTTTTATGGGTGGGGGGCCGCCCGGAGGATGTGGAGACCTATCGAAAACTGGCCGCCGGTATGGAGAATGTGACCTTCACCGGCTTTATTCCCAATGCGCGTTTGCCGTTGTATCAGGCGGCAGCAGATATTTTATTGATGCCTTACGGGCGTTCGATTGCCGGGAGCAGTGGGGGGAACTCGGCGGAAATTTGCAGCCCGATGAAGCTGTTTGACTATCTGGGAGCGGGACGCGCTATTTTAACCAGCGATTTGCCCGTGATCCGTGAGGTGCTGGACGAAGAGCATGCGCTGTTTGCCCCGCCTGAAGACTTGCCGGCGTGGGTTTCAGCGCTGGAACGCCTGGCCGGTGATGAAGAATTGCGTGCGCTCCTGGCACTGCGTACACGAAGGCTGGCCGAACGTTATACCTGGCTGGAACGCGAACGCAAATGTTTGGAGGGATTGTGAAGGAAAGCTGGAAGGATTCGACTGGCTGGAGAGTTGTGATCAGCCTGGGGGCGGGGGCCGTTCTGGGATGGCCGCTGGCCTGGCTCTATGAGGGGGTGGTGTGGCGTGGCTGGCTGGCAGGCGGGTTTCTGCTGGCGTTGAGCACCTTTGTTCTCCTCAGTGCCTGGCGATGGGCTGGTGGGGGGAGAACCCTGGCGTGGATGATGATTCTGGCCTTTGGCCTGCGCCTTGGGCTGGGAGTGGGGTTGAGCCTGGCACTTCCGGTATGGGGTTATCCTGAAGAACCTCAGCAGGCCGGGTACCTTTTCCCGGATGCTTACCACCGTGACCGTGAGGCGTTTGCGCTGGCGCAGTCGGGAGAACGCCTGCTCTTTAATCCGGAGCTTTCACTGGCATCCGATCAATATGGTGGGCTGGGGCTCACCAGTGCGGCGATTTACCGCTTTCTCAGCCCCGATGTGCACCGCCCATTCCTGATTCTCATCCTGGGGAGCTTCTTTTTTACCCTGGGTGTTCCCTTTCTGTGGCGGGCATTGCACCTGCGCCTGAGTTCCCGGGCAGTGCTGGTAGCAACCTGGATTTTTATTCTCTATCCTGATGGCCTCTTTTTTTCGGCGTCGCAAATGCGCGAGCCGTTTTTACTCGGACTGGGGGCAGTGGCCCTGTGGGGGGTGCTGGCGCAGCGGGAGAATCGGTATGGCGCTCTGCTGGCGTTGAGTTTTTCGCTGCCCGCCATGCTCTTTTTCGCCACCCGTTCGGCACTGTTTGTGGCGGGTGCACTGGCGTTGCTTTTCTGGCTGGAATATACTGCCGGGCAAAGTGGGAAAGCCTGGAAGTGGCTGGGCCTGGCCGGGCTGGGAGTGGGGGCGCTGGCTGCTGTGTGGCTAACCTGGGGATGGTTCCGCGAGGCTTCAGTGTGGGATCAGGTTTTAACCCTGCGAGGATCAGGAAGGCTGTCGGCGCTGATGGATGAACTTGGGGATCGGTTCAGGATCCCCGTAATTCTGGTCTACGGGCTGGCACAGCCGGTGCTTCCGGCAGCCATTGCCGACCCGGCTTTACCCCTCTGGAAGGGCATTGTGCTGATGCGTTCTCTGGGGTGGTATGCGCTTGCCCCAATGGTGGTTTATGCCGCTTTTTCGGCCTGGAAGGAAAGCGCCGCCGGACGAAAGCGCCTGGTGCTCTGGGCGGTGGTGATGGCGGTGGCCTGGATGGGCGTGGCGGCATTACGCGCCGGAGGCGATATGACCGATAATCCCCGTTACCGAACGCTTTTCCTGCCGCAGATGGCGCTGGTGGCGGGGTGGGCGCTGGATTGGGCCCTGGTGCAGCGCGACCGCTGGCTGGGCCGCTGGTTGCTGATAGAAGCGATTTTTCTTGGCTTTTTCACCCAGTGGTATTTCAGCCGGTATTTTCACCTGGGTGGCCGGTTACCCCTGACGATGATGATGGGTATCATTCTGATTCTCAGTGCGGGGGTGCTGGCGGGTGGGTGGATCCTGGATCGCCTGCGCCGATCGGCATGATGGGCGCAGAGGGCACAGGCTTTGCGATATAATAAACCCGCTGTAAGGGCTTTGACTATCTACAAACGGACCAGGTATGGACCTTTCGATCGTTGTCCCCGTCTATAACGAAGAAGAAAATATTCCCTTGCTTTATCAGGCGATCACCACGGCAGTGGCACCGCTGGGGCTGGAATGGGAGGTGCTTCTGGTGGATGATGGCAGCAAGGATGGCAGCCTGAAGGCTCTGGAGGCCCTGGCCGGGAAAGATGCAGAACATGTGCGCATCATTGCCCTGCGCCGGAATTTCGGACAGACGGCGGCCATTGCCGCGGGCATTGATCATGCATCGGGCGACGTGGTGGTGTTGATGGATGCCGATCTGCAGAATGACCCGGCAGATATTCCCCGGATGCTGGAGAAGATTGCCGAAGGGTATGATGTGGTCAGTGGCTGGCGTAAAGACCGCAAGGACGATTTTGCCACCCGAACGCTCCCTTCGCGCCTGGCCAACGGGCTGATTTCTGCCGTTACGGGGGTGCATCTCCATGATTATGGCTGTACCTTGAAAGCCTACCGCCGTGAAGTGCTGACCGGTTTTAAGCTGTATGGTGAAATGCACCGGTTTATTCCGGTATATGCCAGCTCGGTGGGCGCACGAATCATTGAATTGCCTGTTCGTCATCATCCCCGGCGTTTTGGTAAGGCCAAGTACGGTCTGGAGCGCACGGCCAAGGTGATCCTTGACCTCTTTACAGTTAAGTTTCTCAGCAGTTATGCGAATAAACCGATTTATCTTTTCGGCGGCACGGGCATCGGGTTGATGACCCTCTCCGGGATCGGCCTGCTCTACCTCTTTATCCGGCGGGTGTTTTTTGGGGTTTCAGTGCTGGGCTCGCCGCTCTTTCAAATGAGCACAATGATCTTCATCCTGGGCTTTCAGTCGATTCTGATGGGATTGATCGCTGAATTGCTGGTGCGTACCTACCACGAATCGCAGGGAAAACCCACCTATACCATTCGAAAGCTGGTCAATCTTTCCCCCAATGGTCACTCCCAAGACGATTAATCTGGAACAACCTGAACGAGGGGTTCCCCCGGCGCTTTGGGTGGAGCGGTTTTTTTGCCTGTTTCTGGTCATTCTGGCCGTTCCGGCCATTCGTCAGCTTTTTGAAATTGGAAGCATGTCGGGGCGAGCGGTTGGCTTTTATTCCTGGCAATGGGTGGGGTTGCTGGCGGTAGCGATCTTGCTTGCGCTGGCGCAGGTTCTGGTGGCGGTCTCCCTTTTTACCCCGCTATCCGGGCGGTTATGCTCGCTGGTGGCTCGCCTGAGCACATGGGCTGGACGATGGGCCTGGGTGGGGCTGGCTGGCTTTGGGCTGACGTGGGTGGTGTACGTGGGGGTGGTGCTGTGGCGCTTCGATCAGCATTTCGCCGCACCCTACCCGCGTCTGTGGCTCTTCGGGTTGACGACAGGCGTTGGGGCTTTCTTCCTGACGGCACGCTGGAGAAAGTTGCCGGTCTTCTGGGCGGTGCTGGTCTCGGCCCTGGTCTATGGGTTTGGCCTCAAGGCACTCAGCTTCCTGCCGGATGTATCCACATATCCTTTCAGCCTGTCGTGGTCAGAGGCAAGCCGGTATTATTATGCTTCTTTGCCGTATGCCAGGCGGCTCTACGGGTTCTCGATTCCCCTTTCGGCGTTACATCCCAGCCGTTATCTGCTCCTGGGGCTGCCTTTTCTGCTGGGGGGGACGCCGCTCTGGTTGCACCGGTTGTGGCAGGTGTTCCTCTGGCTGGGAATGAGCCTGGCGGCCGGTTGGGCGCTGATGCGCACCCTGCGCCCACCAAACCGCTGGGTATCTCTGATCGGGGTGATCTGGGCGGCACTGTTTTTGTTGCAGGGGCCGGTTTACTACCACTTGCTGGTGTGTGTGGTGCTGGTCCTGGTGGGGTTCGATCGTCAACGTTACGGGAAGACGTTGTTCTTCGTTGTGCTCGCCTCGCTCTGGGCGGGGATCAGTCGGGTCAACTGGTTCCCTGTTCCGGCTATGCTGGCCGCGGTGCTTTATTTTCTTGAAACGCCAGTGCAGACGAGCCGTAGCTGGTGGCAGTATCTCCTCAGGCCTCTGGGCTGGGGTGTGGCAGGCCTGGCCGCAGCGCTGGCGGCGCAGGCGGCCTACGTTCTGGTCTCGGGGCATGAGGATACCAGTGGATTTGCCTCTACGTTCACCTCGGCCCTGCTCTGGTATCGTCTCTTGCCCAATCCCACCTATCCTATGGGTGTTCTTCCGGCTATTTTGCTCATTACGGCACCTGCGCTGACCTTTCTGGGAGTTTCCGTTGGGCAAAACCGGAAGGCATGGCACCCGTTGCGATTGCTGGGGCTGGGAGCAATCCTGGCCGCGCTGTTTGCTGGCGGGCTGGTTGTGAGCACAAAAATTGGCGGGGGGAGCAACATTCACAACCTGGATGCCTATCTGGTGCTGGTGATGGTTATGGTGGGGGGGCTGTGGTTCGGGCGGGGCGTCTCAGAGGAAGGCGGGGCAGCCTTTGCCTGGCGTCACTGGGTGCTGGCAGTTTTCCTGCTGGTGATCCCGGTTGCGTGGAATTTCAACGTTGGCCATCCCTTTGCTCAGCGTGATGCCCGCCAGGCTGAGGCAGATTTGAAATGGCTGCGTGAGTTTGTGACCTTTCACGGGCAGGATGGCGAGGTTTTGTTTATCACCCAGCGGCAATTGCTTCTGTTCGGTGAAATCCCCGGGATAAAGCTGGTGCCAGATTATGAGTTGCTTACCCTCTCAGAAATGGCCATCTCGAACCATCAGGGGTATCTTGAACGGTTTCGGGAAGACCTGCGCAATCATCGTTTTCGGGTGATTGTAACCAGTATGGAGAACGAGGTGGTGAAAGACCCCGAACAATCTTCGTTTGCAGAAGAAAACAATGCCTGGGTTGAAAATATCACGGTTTATATTCGCAAATACTATCAGACGGCCTTCACTCTACCCGTGCCCAATGTGGAAATCTTTCTCCCGAAGTAGCCATAACGAGGGGTGCTATTCATGAATGGAGATGATGCTTTGCAATCCACGCGCGGCAGACGGATTTCGTTCTGGCGGGTGGGTGGAACCCTGCTTTCCCTGGGCCTGCTGGGATACCTGATTTCTCGCCAGGGTTGGGGTGAATTTGCCGGAGTGGTACGCGGCATTCCGGCGGCATCTCTGGCGCTTGCGCTGGGAATCGTCCTGTGCTCACGCGTGTTCGTCACCCTGCGCTGGTATGTGCTGTTACGTTCAGCAAAGGCGCGGATTTCGCTCTGGCAGACCTTTCAGCTGGTGTTTACCGGCCTGTTTTCCTCGAATTTTCTTCCCTCCACTGTGGGGGGCGATGTAGTTCGTCTGGCGGGGGGCGTTTTCCTGCGTATGGATGCCGGGGTGGTGGCCGCGTCACTGGTGGTGGATCGACTGGTGGGCATGGCGGGCATGGCGTTGCTTCTGCCGGTGGGGCTGGCGGTGGTGCTCGCTTCCCCAGGGGGGGTGAACCCTTCCGGGCAGGTATGGAACCTGAGCTGGGCGGGGATGATCCCGTGGGTGCAGGGATTGCGGGAACGCGGGCTGAGGTTTTTACGCAGCATGCTGCAGAGCCTGGTGACCTGGTTGAGGCATCCGGCGGGGCTGGTGGGGGCGTTTGCCTGTACTTTTGGGCACATGCTGGCCACCTACCTCACCGTAGGGGTGCTGTTGCAGGGAATGGGGTATGGTATACCGCTCTGGCAAATTGGCGGGTTGTGGAGCTTCAGCTATTTCTTTTCTCTGGCGCCCCTGACCATTAACGGGCTGGGGCTGCAGGAAGTTTCGATCGCGTATCTATATTCGCACTTTGGGGGAGTGCCCATGCAAACCAGTCTGGCGCTGGCAGTGCTGTTACGTTTGCTGTTCATGCTCGCCAGCCTGCCGGGGGCGATCTTCCTGCCGATGCTGGGGGGTGAGCCCCGGAACGGCGGCGAACCTGCCCCTTGACCGGCCTGCCTGCCGGGTTTATAATTCAACAACTGAATATTGAAAGGTACCATGAGCCTTCACTCAGAAACTGACCGTGACCTGGTCATCCTTGAGACCATTGAGCAAGACCCAGACGCCACCCAGGCCAGTCTGGCGTCAGTGCTGGGGGTGGCTGTGGGCACCATCAACTGGCATCTCAAACGTCTGGTAGAGAAGGGATATGTCAAGGTGCGCCGTGTGGAACGGCGCAAATTGCGTTATATCATCACCCCGGAGGGCCTTGCGTTGCGCGCCCGTCTGACGGTGGATTATATTCAGAATTCCTTCCGGCTCTACCGGCTGGTGCGTGAGCGGATGCTGGCGGTGATCGATGAGGTGCAGGCTGCCGGTACACACCGCGCGCGCCTGGTCGGTGAAGGGGATGTGGCAGAGGTTTGCCGCCTTACCTGCCTGGAGCGGGGATTTGAGCTGGATGATACCTGTCAGGCACCGGTTTTACACATCGATGGGTTGAAAATTCTGGTCGACTGGGATGGCTCCATACCCTCCCGTTCAGCGGGTAACTTACCTGCGGAGTTGCAACATGAATGATTTCTGGAAAGGGAAACGAGTCTGTGTCACCGGGGGCGCAGGGTTCCTGGGGCGGTTTGTCACCCGCAGGCTGGAAGAGCGGGGAGCAGGGGAAATTTTTGTCCCACGTTATGAGGAATATGATCTGGTGAAGCCAGAAGATGTGAAACGCGCCCTGGCCGATAGCCGGCCACATCTGATCATCCATCTGGCGGCTCATGTGGGGGGCATCGGTGCCAACCGCGAACGCCCGGCGGAGTTTTTCTATGACAATTTGATGATGGGTGTGCAGCTCATGCACGAAGCCTGGAAGATGGGCGTGGAAAAATTCGTGGCCATCGGCACGGTGTGCGCGTATCCCAAATTCACCCCGGTGCCCTTCAGAGAAGAAGACCTGTGGAATGGCTACCCCGAAGAAACCAATGCCCCTTACGGGCTGGCGAAGAAGATGCTTCTGGTGATGGCTCAGGCGTACCGTCAGCAGTACGGGTTTAACGCAATCTTCCTTTTACCGGTTAATCTTTATGGCCCGGGAGATAACTTTGACCTGCAAACCTCGCATGTCATTCCGGCAATGATACGCAAATTCCTTGAGGCAAAAGAAACCGGGCAGGATGAGGTGGTATTGTGGGGCGACGGTTCGCCCACCCGCGAATTCCTCTATGTGGAAGATGCCGCAGAGGGAATTGTGCGCGCTGCCGAAGCGTATAACTCGCCGGAGCCGGTCAACCTGGGTTCTGGTTATGAGATACGCATCCGCGATCTGGCGTCGCTCATCGCTTCATTAACTGGTTTTACCGGTCGGATCGTCTGGGATACCAGTAAGCCTAACGGTCAGCCGCGCCGCGCATTGGATACCAGCCGGGCCAGAAAAGCGTTTGGTTTTGAAGCCCGCACAGGCTTTGAGGAAGGCTTAAAAAAGACGATCGAGTGGTACCGCGCCACCAGGCGCTGAGGTGATGGTGACAACGCGAAGCGAACACGCCCCCCTGATTTATCTGCGCCCTGCCCGAGGTTGGATTCCCCTGAACCTTTCGGCCCTCTGGGCTTACCGTGAGCTGATTTACTTTCTCACCTGGCGAGATATTAAGGTGAGGTACAAACAGGCCGTGCTGGGCATTGGCTGGGCGGTGCTTCAACCGGTATTCCACATGGTGATCTTCACGATTATCTTTGGCCGCCTGGCAGGGTTGAAACCCGATGCGGGTATTCCGGCGAATCTCTACCCGGTATTTAGCTTTGCGGCGTTGCTCCCCATGCAGTTATTCCAGGGTGCTTTGCAACGCGCCAGCATTAGCCTGGTGCAGAATGCCAATTTGCTTACCAAAGTCTATTTCCCGCGATTAATCATTCCGTTATCGGCGGCGGCGGCGGGGCTGGTGGATTTTTTCTTTGCCTTCCTGGTGCTGGTAGGGCTCATGCTGTATTACCGGGTACCCTTTTCCTGGAACCTGCTCTGGTTACTGCCGTTAGTGTTACTGGCATTGCTGGCGGCGCTGGCGGTGGGGCTGTGGCTTTCGGCGCTCAACGTGCAATATCGCGACGTACAGCAAATGGTGCCTTTCCTGGTTCAGGCCTGGATGTACGTTTCGCCGGTGGCCTATTCCATTGACGTGATCCCCGCACAGGGCCCCTGGCGGATGATTTATGCGCTCAACCCGATGGCAGGGGTTATTCAGGGCTTTCGCTGGGCGCTTTTCGGGGCCAACCCGCCGGATCGCATTCTGTGGGTTTCGGTGGGAGTGGTCGCCGTATTGTTGGTCAGTGGACTGTATTATTTCCGGCACATGGAGCGCACTTTTGCGGATATGGTATGAGTAGCCTGGCGATTCGGGTCGAGAAACTGGGAAAGCAATATCGCATTGGGACGCTGGCCAGCCAGCGCTATCAGACTCTGCGCGATACCCTTACCTCAGTGTTTGACCGCACCCGCCGCGGGGCGAACGGCACGATCTGGGCGCTTAAGGACATTTCTTTTGAGGTGGAGCAGGGGCAGGTGCTCGGTATCGTTGGGCGCAACGGTGCTGGCAAGAGCACGCTGCTCAAAATCCTTTCGCGGGTTACTGACCCGACGGAAGGTTATGGTGAAATTCGTGGGCGGGTGGGTTCTTTACTTGAAGTGGGTACCGGTTTCCACCCTGAACTGACCGGACGGGAAAATATTTATCTCAATGGGGCGATTCTGGGAATGCGCCGCAGTGAGATTCAACGAAAATTCGATGAAATTGTGGCTTTTTCTGAGGTTGGCCCCTTCATCGATACCCCTGTGAAGCGGTACTCAAGCGGGATGTATCTGCGCCTGGCTTTTGCAGTGGCGGCACATCTTGAACCGGAAATTTTAGTGGTAGATGAAGTTCTGGCGGTGGGTGATGCAGAATTTCAGCGTAAGTGCCTGGGAAAAATGAGCGATGTTGCTCAGCAGGGCCGAACGGTGCTATTCGTCAGCCACAATATGAGCGCCATTCTCCGCCTGACCCAGGAGACGCTGGTGATTGAAAAAGGACGCCTGAAGATGCGCGCGCCGACACCTCAGGCGGTGGATTATTACCTCTCCCAGGGATTCTCTCAGGAGGGGCAGCGCATCTGGGAGGAGGATGAAGTGCCGCCGGAAGCCGCGCCCTTCAAGCCGATCGCCGTGCGCCTGAAAGATGCTCAGGGACGGGTGAGTAATGCGGTGCGTTCCACGGAGCCGTTTACGATCGAGGTCGAGTACGCCTTGAGTTCGCCCGTGACCGGTCTGCGAGTTGGGTTGTATTTAATGAGTACCCGCGGCGAATTCATCTTCACGTCCTTTGATACCGATGACCCGTCCCGTTACGAGCGTTACCCGGTACGCCCGGCGGGCCGGTATGTCAGCCGGTGTACGATCCCGGCTGACTGGCTCAACGAGGGTCGTTACGCGGTGGGGATCAACGCCAGTTCTTTTCGGGTGCGGCGGTATTTCCACGATGAGCAGACCCTGAATTTTACGGTGGACGCGACCGGTGCGCCGGGGATGCAATGGGCCGAACCGCGCCTGGGGCCGCTGCGTCCACGCCTGGACTGGCAAATTGAGGTGATGGATTGATGAAAGTGGCTGGAAAACAGGTTGTCAAGAGTCTTCTGGGTCAGATCCCGTTCACGGCCGAGCTTTACTGGCTGCTGCGGCAAAATGGTCGGCCGATCCAGACCCGATTTTCCCTGAAACATCTCCAGGCTGAACTGCCGGAAATTGTGTCGCAGGCGGTGGCATTACGACAGAATGCGGCTCCAGGAAAGAAAGTGTTCCTGTTTGCCACGCTGCATTACTGGATTGAACATGCGGCGCTGGTAGGTATGGCGCTGGCGGCCCAGGGACACGAGGTAACGCTGGGATATTTACCGTATGCTGAATGGCGTGAGCCCATTAACCGCTTTGATTTGCGGCGGCAAAATGTGTACGCTCGCAAGGTTCTTGAACAGGCCCGTCCCTTGCTTACCCCGGTTTCTTTCCTGGGGATGCGCGGTGTGCCCATGCGCCTTCCGGAGTCATTGATGGACATGGTACGGCTGGTAACCACGTATGATACGCAGTACACCCTTCAGGTGGAGGAGATAGACCCCGACAGTGAGGTTTACCGGCTGAGGCTTGAGCGGAATACCGAAGCCGCCCGTGCCGCGTATGCGTGGTTCAGAGCTAATCGGCCGGATGTGGTCATCGTGCCGAACGGGACGATCCAGGAACTGGGGATTGTTTATCGTGTGGCGCGTGAAATGCGCATTCCTGTGGTAACCTACGAATTCGGTGACCAGCGGCAGCGCATCTGGCTGGCACAAAATGCCGAGGTGATGCGTCAGGAAACCGACTCGATGTGGGCGGCACGTAACGGCAAGGCGCTTTCAGAAGAACAGCTGGAGCGGATGCGCAACCTGTTCGTTGCCCGCCAGCGGGGCGCCCTGTGGGAGAACTTCGCCCGGGCGTGGCAGGGCACCCCTGCCAGGGGCGGAAGCCAGATTCGCCAGGAGCTTGGCCTGGATGATCGTCCTCTGGTTCTGCTGGCTACCAATGTACTGGGAGACAGCCTGACGCTTGGACGGCAGGTTTTCTCTCAAAGTATGGCCGAATGGATTGCCCGCACAGTGCAGTATTTTGCCGGGCTGGAACCGGCCAGGGCTCAGCTGGTGGTACGGGTTCACCCCGGTGAGGTGCTCACCCACGGGCTTTCCATGATGGATGTGGTACGCGAGGTTTTACCTCGCCTGCCGGAGAACATTCGCCTGATCGGTCCGAAAGATAAAGTGAACACCTACGATCTGGTAGAAGTGGCAGACCTGGGCCTGGTGTACACCACCACGGTGGGTATGGAAATGGCCATGTATGGTGTGCCAGTTATTGTGGCCGGGCAAACCCATTACCGCGGGCGGGGCTTCACCTACGACCCGGATTCATGGGTGAGTTACTTTAAGCTTCTCGGTCAGATGCTCGCCAACCCTGTGGCCTTCCGGCTTACCCGCCCTCAGGTAGAAAGCGCCTGGGAATATGCCTACCGCTTTTTCTTTGAATATCCGCGCCCCTTCCCATGGCACCTGGTGCGTCTCTGGGAAGATTACCATGCCCGTCCATTGAAGGCAGTTTTGAGTGACGAAGGTCGTCAGCAATACGGAGACACTTTCCGTTACTTGCTCGGTGAGCCGATAGATTGGAAATCCATTCTGCAGGCAGGCGCATGAGCGGCGAACAGGTTAAACAGGAAGTACGCTCGTTTTACGATCAGGTCGGCTGGCAAAAAGTGGCCGAGGGTCTGTATCAGAATGCCCGTTATGAAGACCTGCGGCCGGTTTCTGCCGAGTATATTCATCGCTGTCATTTGCGGGTGGGGCGGCATCTTGCGTCGACGGGGCGCTTTCTCCTGGATGCTGGCTCTGGGCCGGTGCAATATCCTGAGTACGAGGCTTATTCACGGGGGTACCGGTATCGGGTGTGTGCGGATCTGTCGATCGTGGCCCTGAAAGAAGCCCGCCGACGGCTGGGGAACCACGCTCTGTGTGTGGTGGCCGATGTAGCCAATTTGCCTTTTGCCAGGGGGGTTTTTGATGGTGCGGTTTCATTGCATACGCTTCATCATTTGCCCCTTATTGAACAGGGCAGGGCTTACGATGAGCTTTACCGCACTCTGGCAGAGGGGCGTACAGCGGTGGTGGTCAATGGCTGGACGGACTCTCCCCTCATGCAGAAGACCGCCTGGATGGTTCGCCTGGCAGAGCGTGTGGGCAAGCTGTTTTCGCCTCAGCAGAAAAAGGCCGACAGCGTGGTCGAAAAGCCCACACGGAATGCGCCGACGGGCACTTTTGTTCAAAAGCTGAATGCCGCCTGGCTGCGACAGCTGTTAGATGGAAAGATGCATTTTGAAATTCTGGTCTGGCGCAGTGTCAGTGTGCGCTGGATGCGGGCGTTGATTCATACCGCAACCGGCGGAAAGTTCTGGCTGCGCCTGTTGTTCTGGCTGGAAGAACGCGCTCCGCGCTGGTTTGGAGAAAACGGTCAGTACCCGCTGGTGGTGATTACCAAAGAACCGAAAGTCTGATTTTCCCCGCCTGGCAGGGGCGGCCTGCGGGTGGAGTTTCCTCTCAGGAGGCAATTGTGGACTGGTCAGAAAAGGTTGTGTTGATTACCGGAGGCACCGGTTCGTTCGGGAAAAAATTTGTCGAGATTATGCTGGCGGAATATCATCCGGCCAAGCTGATCATCTTCAGCCGCGATGAACTCAAGCAGCATGAAATGCGTCAGGCAGGCTATGATCATCCCAGCCTGCGCTACTTCATCGGCGATGTGCGTGATCGCGAACGCCTCAAACGTGCGTTTGAGGGAGTGGACCTGGTGGTGCACGCCGCGGCGCTTAAGCAGGTACCCGCATGTGAATACAACCCGATGGAGGCGATCAAAACCAACATTCTGGGAAGCAGTAATGTGGTGGATGCCGCGCTCGATTGCGGGGTAGAAAAGGTGCTGGCGCTGAGCACCGACAAGGCGGTCAACCCGGTGAATCTTTACGGGGCGACCAAGCTGGCGGCGGAAAAATTGATTGTACAGAGCAATGCCTACGCTGGCTGGGGCGGCAAACGGGGAAAACCCACCCGCCTGAGCTGTGTGCGTTATGGCAACGTGGTTGGGAGCCGCGGCAGTGTGGTGCCGGTTTTCCTCAAACAGCGCCAGAACGGTAAAGTCACTGTGACCGATGAGCGCATGACGCGCTTCTGGCTTACGCTGGAGCAGGGAGTGCGCTTTGTCATTCGTTGCATTGAGCAGATGCGCGGGGGTGAGGTTTTTGTGCCGAAAATTCCCAGTATGGCGGTGATGGACCTGGCGCGGGCGGTGGCCCCGGAAAATGACATTGAAATTATTGGAATTCGGCCGGGCGAGAAATTGCATGAGGTGCTGATCTCGGAAGACGAAGCCCGGCACACGGTGGAGCTGGAGGATCTATTCGTCGTGATGCCACCGGAACGTATCTGGGCCAAGCCGTTCGGCTGGGACTGGGAAGACCAGGGAAAACCTCTGCCGGATGGATATCGGTACGCCAGTAATAACAATCCACAGTGGCTGACGATCGAACAGATTCGTGAGATGATCCGACCGATTGAAGCTGAACACGAGAAGGGCACGCTGGGGTGAAGAAACTGCTGGTAACCGGGGCGAGCGGTCTGCTCGGGCTGAATCTTTGCCTGGATGCGGCCGGTTCTTATGAGGTGACGGGGCTGGTCAACCGCCATGGGTTGCAAGGTACGCCGTTCCGCACCGTTCGGGCCGATTTATCCCTGCCGGGTGAGGCGGCCAGGATCATTGAGGCGCTTCGCCCTGATTTTGTGGTACATACGGCGGCTCTGGCTAACCTGGACGCCTGCGAGCAAAACCCTCTTCTTTCGGCGCGATTAAATGCGGAACTGCCCGGCGAAATAGCAGAGGTATGCCGCCGCCTGGGAGTGCGCTGGGTGCATATTTCGACGGATGCGGTTTTCGATGGCGCGCGTGGGGGGTATTCAGAGGTGGACGAGCCAAACCCGCTCGGGGTTTATGCGCGTGATAAGCTGGCGGGTGAAAAAGCGGCGGCCAGCGACCCCCGGGCATTGATTGCCCGGGTGAACTTCTTCGGTTGGAGCCTGACGGGCGCGCGCAGCCTGGCCGAATTTTTCTATTACAACCTGGCGGCTGGCAAGCCGGTGAAGGGTTTTACGGACGTTTACTTTTGCCCGTTGCTGGCCAATCATCTGGGGAGCATTCTTCTGGAGATGCTGGAAAAGGGAATGAACGGGCTGTATCACGTGCTCAGCAGGGAATGCCTCAGCAAGTATCAGTTTGGAGTCAACCTGGCACGGAGGTTTGGCCTGGACGAAAGCCTGATTATGCCCACTTCGGTGCATGATTCGGGGCTGGCGGCCAGGCGTTCACCCAATCTGACTCTGCGTGTAGATAAACTGGAAGCCGCCCTGGGGCGCACGATGCCGGGGCAGGCCGAAGAGATGGATGCCTTTGCAAAGTTATGGGAAACGGGGCGTCCACAGCAATTGAAAGCCCTGTTGGAAGGATGACTTTGGAAGAAAGAGAGGGAGCTATGGAGATCAGAATTGGCAATCATATTGTCGGGGAGAATCATCCCACGTATTTCATCGCCGACATCGCCGCCAATCATGATGGTGATCTGGAGCGCGCCAAGATGCTCATTCGGCTGGCCAAAGCCGCCGGGGCCGATGCGGCGAAATTCCAGAACTTCCGTGCGCCGAAGATTGTCTCCGATTACGGCTTTAAGGCCCTGGGGGGGCAAAAATCGCACCAGGCCAGCTGGAATAAATCGGTCTATGAGGTGTATGAGGGGGCATCCATTCCTTTTGAGTGGACCCCTGAACTGAAAGCTGTGTGTGACGAGGTGGGAATTGATTATTTCTCCTCACCTTACGATTTTGAAGCCACCGATTATCTTGTGCCTTATGTCCCGGCCATTAAGGTGGGGTCGGGGGAGATTACCTGGCCAGAGGCGCTGGAATGGATTGCCCGCAAAGGGCTGCCGGTGATCCTGGCGACTGGGGCATCAGATATCGGTGAGGTGGCGGCCGCAGTACGGTTGATCACGGCCATCAATCCCCAGCTGGTGCTCATGCAGTGCAATACGAATTACACCGGTGACCTTGAGAATTTTAACCATCTTCACCTGAATGTGCTCAAAACCTACGGGGTGATGTTCCCGAATGTGGTGCTGGGGCTTTCCGATCATACTCCTGGCCACGCTGCCGTGCTGGGGGCGGTGGCACTGGGCGCGCGTGTGGTAGAGAAGCACTTTACCGATGACAACAACCGCGTGGGGCCCGACCACCGCTTTGCGCTGAATCCACATGACTGGGAAGAGATGGTGATTAATACGCGCCGTTTGGAACGCGCTCTGGGTTCAGCGGATAAGTTCGTGGCGGGTAACGAACAGGAAACAGTGGTGTTGCAACGGCGGTGTCTGCGGGCGGCACGCGATTTGAAGGCCGGCGAGGTGCTGACTCGCGCCGATATTGATGTGCTGCGCCCTGCCCCGCGTGATGCCATCATGCCCTACGAATTAGACAGGGTGATCGGGAAACGCCTGCTGGTGGACAAACCGTTTGGCCAGGAGTTCCGCTGGACGGACCTGGGAGCGTGATCCTCTCGATGTTTTGCCCGGCAGGCTGAGGTATGCGCGTTCTTTACTTCACTCGCGATTACACCCCTCATGATTATCGCTTCCTCACTTCGCTGGTCGAAAGCGGGCAAGAGGTTCTTTTCCTGCGCCTGGAACGGCAGAAACGGCAGGTAGAAGACCGCCCTTTACCGCCTGAGGTTGAACAGATCGTCTGGCGAGGCGGGCAGAGGCCTTTCTCGTGGCGTTCATTACCTGCCATGGTGCTGGCCTTGCGCAGGGTGCTCACCCGGTACCAGCTAGACGTTATCCATGCCGGGCCGGTGCAAAGCTGTGCATTCCTCGCCGCGCTGGCGGGAGGCAGGCCGCTGGTGACCATGTCCTGGGGGTCGGACCTGCTGGTGGAGGCCCATCAGAACCCATGGATGAAAGGTATAACGCGGTTCACCCTGCATCGAAGCGATATACTGGTGGGCGACTGTCGGGCAGTACAACGGGCGGCAGAAGGCTTTGGCTTCTCTGCTGAAAAGGTGGTCTTGTTTCCCTGGGGCGTGGATGTGGAAAAGTTCTCCCCTGGAGGGGATGAGGATGGGCTTCGGGAGCGCCTGGGCTGGAAAGACGCGTTTGTGATTCTATCCTTGCGTTCCTGGGAGCCTGTTTACGGGGTAGACTGCGTGGTGCGCGCTTTTGCCCGGGCCGCTGAAGTAGAACCGCGTTTACGCCTGCTCCTGCTGGGAAGTGGTTCACTCGCGGGGAAAATCCAGTCCATGATTTACGAACACCACCTGCACGAGCGTGTTTTTCTGGGAGGTCAGGTGAGTCAGCGCGAGCTCCCGCGTTATTACCGTGCGGCTGACCTGTATGTAAGTGCCTCTCATAGCGATGGCTCTTCGGTCTCACTGTTAGAAGCCCTGGCAAGTGGTCTGCCGGTGCTGGTTTCAGACATCCCGGGTAACCGTGAATGGATTGAGGAAGGTGTGGCTGGCTGGCTATTTCCGGATGGAGATAGTGAAGCACTGGCCGCGGGAATGCTGAGAGCGGTTTCAGCTGGTTCAGAGCTGAGCGATATGGGTCGGCGAGGGCGAAGACTGGCGGAGGAACGCGCTGACTGGCGGAAGAACTTCCCGAAATTGCTGTCAGCCTATCAACGAGCGATCGAATCTGTGAAGAACACAAAATAAAACCATGAGCATGAAATATTATCACGGAGTTTCCTTTCGCCGCCTGGATTGGATATATATAGTGCTTGTACTGGTAGGGCTGGCATCGATGGTTCAGGTAACGCCCTCGGTCAACCGCACGCCGGATATCGACTCGGGGATCTTCCTGTATTTTGGTTCGCGGATTTTGCACGGCGAGCTTCCCTACCGGGATTTGTGGGATAGTAAACCGCCAGCGATTTTTTACTATAATGCGCTGGGTCTCTTCGTTGGCGGAGGCAGCCGGTGGGGAGTCTGGCTGGTCGAGCTGGCGAGCATTGTTGTGGCTCTGCTGGCCGGGTACGCGTTTTTAAAGCGGTCGTTTGGGAAGATGGCAGCGTTTTTCAGCCTGGCCTTGATGGCGGCTCATCTGGCTTTGGTTCTGGAAGGCGGAAATCTACCGGAAGAATATGGCTTACCTTTCCAGTTTTTAATCTGGCTTATATGGTTGAAGATCATGCAAGACCCGAAGCATTTCTGGCCCGGGTTCTGGATGGGGGTAGTTGCAGGGGTATCGTCAACGTTGAAACAGACCAATGGAGGGGCTCTGGTGGCCCCGGCTCTTCTTATCGGCCTCTGGATTGTCATTACAAGAAACTGGCGTGGAGTCCGATCCTTGCTGGGAATGGCCACCGGTGTTGCTGTGGTCTGGGCAGTCTGGCTGGGATATTTCCTGGTCAGTGGAATTTTTAAGGACTTCTGGCAGGCAACTGTTGCCTTTAATGCGTATTTTATGGGGAGTGAGTTGATTACCCGTATTCGGGCTTTATCGTTTGCGGTTACTTTCCTTCCCTCTCGATCACCCTATTTTCTTATCGGCGTGCTTGCGTGGCTCATTGGAGGGCTCTGGGTGGTGATGAGCAGCTCTACAGTGCGGCGGGTTTTGTTTCATCCGGTAGTGGCGTGGTTATCTATTCTTGGTTCACTTGTTTTTTTATACAATGCATTTTTCCGTACCGGTCTTTCCCCCTATACCCTCGAAGAGCTCAGCCCATACAGGTGGGGGCTGGCCTCTATCGGGGCGATTCTGATGCTTCTGGGAGTGGTCTGGGCACAGCCACCTCTTCTAAAATGGGGAAAGCGTGCTCTGGATCATTTGTCTGCACCGGCTCCCCGTGTTCCTGTGGCTGTGGTGGGGTTAGGTTTGCTGGATTTTATTGTTCAGGCTGGACTGGTCAGCGTTTCTGGTGCTCAATACAGGCATTATCTTCTCTCGATGTTCCCTGCTTATTCGTTACTGGCGGCATTCGCATTTTGCTTTCTGACCGATCGCCCCATTGGAAAAGCCTGGCTGCTCTTGATGATATTTCCCCTGGCAATGGGTGGAGTCAATCGAACAGTAGCCCTGTCAAAAGGGAAAGAGGACGCCAGTGTGCAGGCAGTAGTCGAATTTTTACAGTCGCAACTCCCTTCGGAGGCACACATTCTTTCCTGGGGTTGGAATGCTCGCTTACACTACCTGACTGGTTTCCCGGCGGTGTCACGGTATGTCCATCAAAATCCACTTTTTGTTAGAGGGTTTGCCCGGGACGAAGACGTCTCACAATTCCTGTATGACCTTCAGGCACATCCCCCGGATGCTATTGTGTACGGTCCACCGAAGATCATTCCACTATTAATCCCGGAGGCAGGAACTTCCTGCGAAAAACTAGAAGATCCCGATTATATTGATTGGCTTCTACATCAGAATTCATACCTCCGTTATCCGAAGCAAATGACAATTACTTCAGGAATGCGCCACGCGTTTCGGTGGATTTGTGAACATTATACTTTAGAGACTCTACCTAATTTGCCCGACTGGCAAATATACTTTCTGAAACAGGCGCCTTGATATGAAACGTCGTGCTTTTGCGACCCAATTGGTTCTGGTTGCAGCATTAATGGGGCTGGCTCTCCTGGCGTTAGCCTACGCCATGCCGCACCTGATGCGCATTCCCGATGTGGATTCGGCTATCTTTCAATATTTTGGCGAACGCATGCGCGAGGGGCAATTGCCCTACCGTGATGTCTATGACCACAAACCCCCGCTCATTTTTTACCTCAATTACTGGGGGCTGATGCTGGGAGGGGGTAGCCGCTGGGGAATCTGGGCGCTGGAACTGGTAGCCGTAGGGCTTTCGGCGCTGGTTGGTTTTACTGCCTTGAAGAGGTTTTATGGTGTGCTCCCCGCCTGGGTAGCCTCGGCGGGTTTTCTCATGAATCTGGTTTTTGTACACGAGGGTGGAAACCTGACCGAAGAATATGCCCTTCCTTTCCAGTTTGCGGCTATTGGTTTGCTTTTAGAGATGGAACGCCGCAGGCAGGGAGGCTGGTGGGCATTTCTTATCGGAGTGTGTATTGCCATGGCTTCTACCCTCAAACAACCACTGGCCGGGCCGCTGGTGGCCACAGGCATGCTCATGCTGTGGACTCGCTTGACTCGCAAACAGTGGCGGGGCCTGTTTGATTTTGTATGGCTGGGGTTGGGTTTCCTTTTGGTCTGGGGTGGGTGGTTTGCGTTCTTTGCGCTCCGGGGAATCTTCCCGGAATTCTGGGAGGCGGCTTTTGCCTATAATTTTGCTCTTTCGGGCATTACGACCAACCAGCGCCTGGATGCTCTCCTGGAAGCTTTGAACTTTTTACTCGGGGTATCGCCTTTTTATGCTCTGGGTTTTGCGGCCTGGGTGGCGGGGGTTGTTTATCTGTTGTTTCATGAGGATTCGCTTCTACGGGTGTTCACCTCTCGCGCGGTGGGGTGGCTGGCCGGGCTGGCGGGCCTGGTGCTGGTTTATCGGGGGATGTTCCATACGGGGTTGACCTTTTCCCGCATTGGGGAGATGAGCCTGTACCGCTGGAGCCTTCTGGTTGTTGGGGTTATTCTTCTGGCGGGTGGGCTGGTCTATGTATTCCGCCGACTCGACCGTTCCTTCTACCGATGGTTATTGCGCTGGCAGGAGGACCACTCGACCCCTCTGTTCCTTCCGCTGGCGTTTGCGGTGATTGATTTACCCGTGGAATTGGGGTTAAGCTCGCTTTCAGGAAATAATTTTCGCCATTATTTCATGGCCCTTTTACCCGCATTGACTTTATTAACAGGATTCCTGGTCTGGTGGCTTGCCAGACCTAAAAAGGGAGAGAAAAGGAACCTGGTAACGAAGACCTGGGTGGTGGCTTTTATGATCCCGTTGTTGCTGGTGGGGGTGCTCACAAACACCGACAAGATCACGGTGCAACAGGATAAAGTGCTGAGTGAGGTCATTGAGTATGTCAAACAGCATACTGCCCCTGAAGATGAGGTGCTCCAGTGGGGCAACCTGCCGATGATCAACGTGGTCAGCGGACGAAAGGCGCCCAGCCGTTTCTTTTTCATCGATCCTCTTTTTTTGCCCAACTATACCGGTGAATTCCACACGGCGACATTTCTGGCCGAGCTTCAGGCTCATCCGCCTCAGCTGATCATCGACAGTCGCCCGTTGATGCAGCCGTTGTTTTATGAGTACAACGCCGCCGATTGCTCAAAGCTTTTGGATCGGGCTTATTTGGAGGAACTGGCCGGGGCAATTCGACCACAAAGTTCGAAGACAAAAGTGGATGTCAGCCAACCGATATCCGATTATCGAGACCGCTATTTCAAACCGCCGCAAATTCCACCTGGAATGCCGGAAGTGTATCAGTGGATTTGCGAAAATTATGACGAAGAAACCGTGCTTGGCGAATGGATTATCTTTCGCTATATGCCGAACAGGAAATGAAAAGATGAAATCGCTTTCTGGCTTTAATGTTGTGACCATTGTTCAGGCCCGGATGGCCTCCAGCCGTTTGCCGGGCAAAGTGTTGCGTGAATTGGGCGGCGAACCGATGCTGGCCTGGGTGGTAGAACGCTGCCGCCGGGCATCTACAGTGAACTCGGTGCTGGTGGCAACCACCACAGAACCCGCTGATGACCCTGTGGCGGCATTGTGTGCTGACCGCGGCTGGCCGGTTTTCCGCGGGAGCCAGTTTGACGTGCTCGATCGTTTTTATCAGGCCGCGCGCTGGGCGCACGCTGACGTGGTGGTGCGGGTGACAGCCGATTGCCCGTTGATCGATCCACAGGTGATTGACCAGGTGGTGAGGGAATTTTTTGAGCGCGGGGTCGATTTTGCCGCCAACCGCCTGCCTCCGCCGTGGAAGCGTACTTTCCCGATTGGGCTGGATACGGAGGTGTGCACTTTTAGCGCACTGGAACGCGCCTGGAGAGAAGCTACCCAGAAATATGAACGGGAACATGTGATGCCTTATCTCTACGATGAACCGGGGCGCTTTAAGATTTTTATTCTTGAGCATGAGCCTGATCTTGGACATTTACGCTGGACTGTAGATACGCCCGAAGATCTTGATCTTTTAAGGGCAGTTGTCTCCCGGCTCAAGGGGCGTATGGATTTTTCATGGGAAGAGGTGCTGGCCATCTTCGAGCGTGAGCCACAGCTGGCAGAGATGAATGCCTCCGTCAATCATAAATCTGGCTTTGACGTGGATGATCGGGCAAAATGAGAGGAACCATGCCTGAATTAACCATTTTCTCGGCCCCCAAACCCTTTACCGACCCGCATATTGCCCTCATTCAACACAACGCCATTCGTTCCTGGCTGGCACTCGGTGAGCATGTGGAGGTCTTCCTGCTGGGTGAGGAAGAAGGGCTGGCAGAAGCGGCGGCCCTTTATGGGGTCAGGCACCTTCCGCAAGTTCAGCGTACCGTCGCAGGGACACCCCTGGTCTCTTCCATGTTTGCGCTGGCGCGGGAATATTCCTCCAGTCCTCTGCTGTGCTGTGTGAACGCCGATATTTTACTTACCCCTGACCTGCTGACGGCCGGTCGAGCCTTGCTGGAAAAGCACCCCCACTTTTTAGTGGTCGGACAGCGCTGGGATCTCGACGTGCGCCAGCCGTTGGAGTTCTCTGCAGGCTGGGCCGAACGATTGCGCCAGCGCGCTCAGCAGGAGGGTCAACTCCATAAGGCCACCGGCTCCGATTACTTTCTCTTCCCGCGGGATTGTTTTATGGACATGCCTCCTTTTGCCATCGGCAGGGCAGGATGGGATAACTGGATGATTTACTCCGGGCGATCTCAGCGCTTTCCGGTTATTGATGCTACTCATGACGTCTTTATTGTCCATCAGAATCACGACTATCGCCATCTTCCCGGCGGCCAGCCGCATTATCGGCACCCTGAAACCTTTGAGAATATCCGGCTGGCAGGAGGGCGACGGGCAATTTTCGAACTGCCCGATGCCAGTCATCGACTGGTGAATGGCCGGCTGGTTCGTCCGCGGCTTACCTGGCGGCGTTTCTGGCGTGAGGTGGAAATTTACCCGCTGGTGCGTTGGCATTCTTATCGGTTGGCGCAGGTCACTTATGCGTTGTTTCATCCGTTAAGGGCTTACCGCGAGTTCCGGCAGGGGTTGCTTTAAAGGAGAACAAAGAATGCGGATTGGTCAGAACCCGGCTAAATTTGTGAAAGAGGTAGCCAGGCCCGCACGTGTGACCGTGGCGGTGCTCAATTACATCCCATTTCTCAGCGGTTTTTATGCCGAAGCACTGGATGTGCTGAAAGCCTGCCTGGAAAGTGCTCGAACCGACCCCGGAATGGAGATGGATCTGCTGGTTTTCGATAACGGCTCGTGCGAAGAGGCGCGCCAGTATCTTTTGGATGAGCATCAGGCCGGGCGGATTCAATATCTTTTCCTATCGGAGAAAAACCTCGGCAAAGGCGGGGCCTGGAATATTATTTTGTCCGGTGCGCCCGGGGACATCATTGCTTATGCGGATAGTGATGTACTGTTCTCTCCGGGCTGGCTGAAGCGTTCTGTAGAGATTCTTGAAACTTATCCCAACGTGGGGATGGTCACGGCCCGTCCCTTCCGCACACGGGAAGAGGTGTATTCTGCCACGGTGGACTGGGCGAGGAGCCAGCCTGAGGTGAAGCTAGAAATGGGGCAGTTTATCCCCTGGGAGACATTCCTTGAATTTGACCTCAGCCTTGGGCAGAGTGAAGAAGAGATCCGCCAGCGTTACGAGACTACCCGCGACGTACGCCTGACCTACCGGGGTGTCGTGGCTTTTGCGGGGGCTTCTCACTGGCAGTTCACTGCTTGGAAGAGCGCTCTTCAGGACTTTTTACCTTTCAGCATGGATCGCCCGATGGGGCAGGTGAAACAACTGGATGAGCGGGTCAATGCGGCGGGGTTATTACGCCTGATGACCGCTGAACCGCTGGCGATGAATATGAGTAACACCCTGCGTGGAGTAAAAAAACGGGGTGGCGAGCGTCGGCCGGTAAAGTCTGGCGAGAAAAAGCACCCCCTGCTGGATTTTCCACCCGTACGCAAGATGCTTCTGGGGTGGTATGATCGTATTTTCCGCTGGTACTATGACCGATAAAATAGACCCTTTGATAGAAAAGCGATACCTTTTTCATGACGAAACCAAAGACAATTTTTATCAGCGCTGATCATGGCCTTTCGGTGGTGTACTTTCTGCAGACGGATGTGCTCCCAACCCTGCTGGAGGGCGGTCTGCGGGTGGTTCTGCTCACGGATGACGGTCTGAAGGAGCAGATCGAGCGGCGATTTGGACAGCCCGGGTTGATCGTCGAAGGGCTGCGCTTCCGCCAGTGCCGCGAGTACTTTGAGAAGCATGATCACTCGATTCAATACTGGACGCACTTTCTGCGCTGGATGGGTGGTTCGAAGCGGATTAATACCAATGCCATGGATGGGCATTTACGGCAGATGGCTTATGAATCCTCACCTCGTGGGAAGCGCCTGATGCCGGCGGTGCGCACCCTGACCTGGGTACTGCGCCGTTCTCGCCTGGCGCGCCGGGCTCTGATGCAGGTCCAGCGGCGATACACCCCCTCCATTTATTCGGATCTGTTCGAGAAGTACCAGCCCGATCTGGTGGTGGCTTCAACCCCGGGCTGGCGCTGGGATCGCTATCTTTTGCGCGAAGCTGCCGGGCGAGGGGTGGATACGGCAGCGGTAATCGTTGGCTGGGATAATCCTTCCAGTTATCGCCTGCCCGGTGCGCCGGTGAAATGGATTAATTGCTGGTCAGAGATTCAAAAGCAAGAGCTGGTGTTGGGTTCAGACTGGGCTCCTGAGCAGGTATTCGTTGGTGGAATCCCATCTTATGATGGATACTTCCGGCGCACCTGGCAGATGTCCCGGGAGGAATACTTTGCCCTGCATGGGTTAGATCCGCACCGAAAACTGCTGGCGTATGCCTGTTCGTTTGTGACATTTTCTCCCAATTTCGCCAATATTCAGGCTCTGGCTGAACTGGTGAATGCCGATGCTTTTCGTGAGCCCACCCAGTTGTTGATTCGTTTACACCCCAATCATTTTATGCCGGGGTCGCTCTATGAGGGAGAAGCCAACCGGATACGCGCACTGATTCGGGATATGCCGCATGTTCACCTGGTGGAGCCAGTGCCGCTGGGGGGTGAACTGGGGTATTACTCAGGCGAAGACATGCCTGAAAAAGCCTCGATGATGGCTTATGCGGATGTATTTTTAACCGTCTATTCGACGATGGTGGTGGAAACCGCCATTCATGACCGCCCCATCGTGAGTGTGTGCATTGATGTTCCGGGTGGGTGGAATACGCCGGGAAAGTTTTCGCTCTCGCTGCGAGAGATCGGTGAGTGGCCAACCCACCTGCGTTTTCGCGCTGCGGGTGCCGGGCGGGTCACTTATGATGTGCAAAGCTTGAAGGAAGCAGTGAACAGTTATCTTGCTGATCCATCTACAGATCAGCCTCAGCGCCAGAAGTTCATCCGGGAAGAATGCACTTATACAGATGGCTCTGCCGGAAGGCGCACGGGAGCCTTTTTACGAGAGCTGGTAGAAAAAGCGGGAAGGAAAACCCCATGAAGTTTCTGATTGCCGGTTACGGTTCTATTGGGAGACGCCATTTACGCAACCTGCTCGCCCTGGGTGAGCACGATATTCTTCTCTATCGCACCCGCCACAGCACACTGCCTGAGGAAGAGATCGCTGGTTTGCCGGTAGAAACGGATCTCGAAGCCGCTCTGGCGCACCGGCCCGATGCGGTCATCATTTCTAATCCTACCGCGCTCCACATGGATGTAGCTATCCCCGCTGCAGAAAAGGGCTGTGCCATTTTGCTCGAAAAACCCATTGCCCATGATCTTTCACGGGTTCCGCAGTTGCAGTCAGCCATGGAACGGAGTGGGGCAAGGGTACTGGTAGGGTTTCAATTTCGTTTTCACCCCACCCTGCGCCGGGCGGCTTCTTTGCTGGCCGAGGGGGCTATCGGGCGCGTGACCTCGGTGAGAGCACACTGGGGAGAGTATCTCCCTGGCTGGCACCCCTGGGAAGACTACCGGCAGGGATACGCCGCTCGCGCTGACCTGGGGGGAGGGGTCATTCTGACTCTCTGCCATCCCTTTGACTATTTGCGCTGGCTCCTGGGAGAGTATTCGGTAGACTGGGCGGAGGGCGGCTCCCTGGGGTTTGGCCTGGAGGTGGAAGATAGTGCGGAGATCGGTCTGCGGTTTGCCCGGGGAGCAGCGGGTACCCTGCACCTGGATTATCTGCAAAGGCCACCCACACACACCCTGGAGATCATTGGCACAGAAGGAACCCTGCGCTGGAACAATGCCGACGCCAGTCTGGGATTCTTCAGAGCAGATGCCAGCGAATGGCAGGTGTTCCATGCGCCGGAAGGCTTTGAGCGCAACTGGCTTTTTCTTGACGAGATGCGGCATTTTCTGGCGGTTGCCCGCGGGGAAGAAGAGCCCGTCTGCACTCTGGAAGATGGCGCGCGCGCTCTGGCGCTGGCCCTTTCGGCGCGCGAGAAAATAAAAAGGATATAATTGGCGTTTGCCCGCTACGTCATGGGCCTGATGGCTCACGTAACGGGAATGTGATAATGTGGATGGTGATGATGAAACGAACAGGAACGGTTTTTTCAGGCTGGTTGATCGGGGGGATTACTTTGATTTTACTTACTGCCTGCGCGCCGGCTCTCCCCTCACCCACCCCGACGCCTGTGCCCAGTGAAACGCCTTTACCAACCGCCACCGCCACGGTGACGCAAACCCCTTCGCTTACTCCGACGGTGACCTCAACCTCCACGCCAACCCTTACGCTTACCCCTTCTTTAACTCCCACACCCGAAACGGCCTTTGATCAGGCCAGGCCGATCGAACTTACCAGTGGCGTGGGGGGATGGCGTTTGACGTTTGCTATCCCTCATCTGAACCGTGCCGTCAATGTCATTGCCGCGGGAATTCGCTTCAACTGTGCTTTCGACGCGCAGTATCCTGACCGGCTTTTTTGTTACGGATTAAGCAAGCCCCCACTGGATCAGAAGATCACACTGGCTTTTCTGGATGCTGACACCGGCAAGGTGCTTTATCAATCAGAGACGGTCTTTGCCTCAGCTGCTTTGCCCACCCCGGTGCCAAAGGGTTACAGCAATACCAACTGCGCGGAACGCGGCCAGAAGGTGACCTGCGAGACGGAATGCCGGGTTGATCCCTCTACGGGTATTCCGTGTATTGTTTCTTCGTGTTTTGATGCCTGTGGGCCGTATTACTCAGTGGATTCATGCCCGGCAGGGGTGAGCGTCTGGAATATTTGCTCTGCTGAGCAATGGGAAGAAATGAAGGCAAAGTTCAATATTCCGTGAGAGTTTCCATGAAGAACTTCAAAGTTTTGTGGGTGATTCTTTCAGGCTTTCTGGTAGCCTGCGCGGGGAGTGCACAGGTTGCTACAGCCTTGCCGACAGCATCCCTGACACCCTCTGTAGAAGCCACAGCCACGTGGACTGTGACTCCCACAGAACGGCCGACATCGACGCCGTCTCCGACGGCTTCGCCAAGCCCCGAACCTTCCCTCTCTCCCACGCCGACGGCAGACTTTGATCAGGCTGAGGTCATTAATTTGTTGAATGGTGTTGGCGGAATCAGTGTGGTGGTGAAAATCCCGCACCTTTCGGTGGCTTACAACATGATTCTCGGTGGCATCCGGTATGATTGCCATCTCGAAGAGGCTTACCCTGACTGGCTGCTTTGCTGGGGGCTTGCCCGCCCGCCGCTGGATATGCCCATTACGCAGGCATTTCTGGATAAACAAACCGGTAAAGTTGTGATGGAGCGGAAAGTGGTGTTGAGTTCGGCAGTGCTTCCAACAGCGCTACCGGAGGGGTATGCTCAAACAAACTGCCCTGACCGGGGAAAAAATATCAGCTGTGAGACGGAATGCCGCGTTGATGCAGATGGTACCCCCTGTATTGTGGCGACCTGCACCGATGCCTGTGGGCTATATCGTTCGGTGCATTCCTGCCCGGCGGATATGAAATTGCCAGCCGTGGTATGCAGTCCTGAACAATGGAAGGAAGCCAAGGCAAAGTATGGCATTCCATAAATGGTTTTGGGGAGTGTGTGTGATTATCCTGGCGGCCTGCCAGCCGGTGCGGCCTGAAACTCCGGCACCTGTTCTGCCGACAGGCACTGCGACGAGACAGGTGCTTCTCACGCCATCGGTTACTTCTACGCTCCCTCTGGAGCCAACGTTCACGCCGTCGCCTACTCTGACGGCTACGGCTGAAGTTTCTCCCTCTCCGGTGGCTTCGGCCACGCCGGGGGTGCAGTTCGATCAGTTGAAAATTCTGGCCATCGATAACCGTGTGGGAGGATGGACGATTACCCTCGCTTTACCGGGGGCGCAGGGGGGCATGCGGCTGCTGCTCGGCGGTCAAACCTACGATTGCTTGAGTGACCCGGCTTACCCTGACCGGCTCTTCTGCCAGGGGTTGGCCCGGCCGGCGTATGACACCCCTCTGAAGCTTGTTTTCCAGAATCAGGATTCCAACGAGATCCTTTACGAGACCACGCTCACCATTGCCTCGGCATTAATGTTGCCGCCTACCCCGGCGGGTTGGGGGTACAACACCTGTGCTGACCGGGGAAAGAATGTGAGCTGTGAGACCGAGTGCCGCATCGCGCCGGATGGCAACCCCTGTATTGTGGCCACCTGTACGGATGCCTGCGGACCTTACTTTTCGGTCCATACCTGCCCGGACATGCCGATGGATTTCCGATCCTGCTCGCCTGAACAGTGGGCGGCATTGAAGAAGATGTATCAGATCCCTTAGGGAGGAAGCATCCATGAGTGATGTGTTTGAGAAATTTAATCTGAAAGGACGGGCCGCCATCGTAACCGGTGGTGCCGGTTTGCTGGGGGTAGAGTTTTGCCGCACCCTGGCGCAGGCCGGAGCCGGGGTGGTGGTGGCTGACCTGAACGCCAGTGCCGCGTCGGCAGTGGCCGCCGACCTGCGGGCTCTGGGCTATCCGGTGATCCATGCCGCCCTGGATGTGACCCAGCCAGAATCGGTGCAGGCAGTGGTGGAGGCATGTGTGGATGATTTTGGCAGTCTGGATGTCATTGTCAACAGTGCGGCGATGGACCCCAAGTTCGATGCCTCGCAGGCTGGTCAGCATGGTAATACCTTCGAGGATTTTCCCCTGGAACAGTGGCGCCAGGCGCTGGAGGTTAACCTGACGGGGGTCTTTCTGTGCTGTCAGGCGGCTGCCCGGCAAATGAAGGCGCAGGGAGGGAAAGGTTCAATCATTAATATTTGTTCCACTTACGGGCTGGTGCCCCCAGATCAGCGCATTTACGAAAGGCCCGGCCAGCCGCGGCAGTATAAACCGGCTTATTACACCACCAGCAAGGCAGGGGTGCTTGGCCTTACCAAATATATCGCAGCATATTATGCTGGAACGCAAATTCGTGCCAATTGCCTCACCCCGGGCGGCGTTTATAACCAGCATGACGAAGTGTTTACCCGGAATTACTCTTATCGCACCATTATGGGGCGGATGGCCGAGCGAGATGAGATGAATGGCGCGTTATTATTCCTTGCCTCTGATGCTTCTTCGTATATGACGGGCGGCAACCTGATTGTGGATGGAGGCTGGACGGTATGGTGAAGCGTGAAGTGCTGGCCATTATTCCGGCGCGTGGCGGTTCAAAGGGGATCCCCCGGAAAAATGTCAGGCTCTTTGCCGGTCACCCGCTGATTGCTTATAGCATCGCTGCTGCGCGGCAGTCGGAACTGGTGACGCGGGTGATTGTCTCGACCGATGACGAAGAAATTGCCAGAGTGGCACGAGACTATGGCGCGGAGACGCCCTTCTTACGTCCGGCGGAACTGGCACAGGATCAGACGCTTGATCTACCCGTGTTTCAACATGCGCTGCGCTGGCTGGAAGAGCAGGAAGGATACCAGCCTGAACTGGTAGTGCAACTGCGCCCCACTTCACCGGTACGCCCACCGGCTCTCGTGGATGAAGCCGTTCAGATTTTACTGGCTCACCCTGAGGCGCATTCGGTGCGCGGGGTGGTGCCCGCCGGGCAAAACCCCCACAAGATGTGGCGTATCGACCCGCAAAATGGGCAAATGATTCCTCTGTTACAGGTGCCAGGGCTGGAAGAGCCGTATAATGCCCCCCGTCAGGTGCTCCCACCGGTTTACTGGCAGACCGGGCATATCGATGTTATTCGGCCTGAAGTCATTCGGAAAGGCTCGATGAGCGGGCAGGTGATTTTACCGGTGATGGTAGACCCGGCCTATACCGTGGATATTGATACCCCGCGCGATTGGGCCCGCTCGGAGTGGCTCGTCTGGTACAGCGAATTAGAGATTGTCTACCCGGGGCACCGCCGCCGTCCTCTGCCTGAGAAGGTCGACCTGGTGGTTTTTGACTTCGATGGGGTGCTCACCGATAACCGGGTGTGGGTGGATGAAGAAGGTCATGAAATGGTGGCGGCGAACCGGTCAGATAGCCTGGGAGTCGCTTACCTGCGTCGGAGTGGCCTGAAAATGGTGGTGCTCTCTACGGAGACCAATCCTGTGGTGGCCGCACGCTGCCGTAAGATGCAGATCCCTGTGGTTCAGGGCGTCTGGGATAAGGCAGGGGAACTGCCCAGGATTATGGCAGAGTTTAATGCTGCTCCCGAACGGACGATTTATGTTGGGAATGATGTGAACGATGTGCCGTGTTTTTCGCTGGTAGGTTGTGCAGTGGCTGTGGCCGATGCGCAACCGGCGGCCCGTCGGGCGGCGGATATTGTCCTGAGCCGGAATGGCGGGCACGGTGCAGTGCGTGAATTGCTGGACATTTTGATGCAGCGAATGAAATGAAAGGATAAAGAACCATGGCACGTGAAGTGAAAATTGGAAATCGATGGATTGGGGATGGCCACCCAACTTATATCACTGCTGAGATTGGCATTAACCACAACGGAGACCTGGAGATTGCCAAACGCATGATCCTGGAGGCCTTCCGAACCGGTGTGGATTCGGTCAAATTCCAGAAACGAACTCCCGAAATCTGCGTTCCGCGCGATCAGTGGGATTTAATGCGCGAAACCCCCTGGGGGTATATCAGTTACATTGAGTATCGCCGAAAAATGGAGTTCAACCAGGAGCAGTATGCCGAAATCGACCGTTACTGCAAAGAACTGGGCATTGACTGGTTTGCCTCGGTGTGGGATGAGCCTTCGGTAGACTTCATGGAACAGTTTGATCCGGTGGCGTATAAAATCCCTTCGGCGGCTTTAACTGACCATGGGTTGTTACGCCATTTACGTTCGACGGGCCGCCCCCTCATCCTTTCGACGGGCATGTCGACTATGGAACAAATTCGGGCGGCGGTGAACGTAGTGGGCACCGATAACCTGATTATCACTCATGCTACCAGCACGTATCCCTGCGATCCCAGCGAATTGAATTTGAAGGTCATCCAGAAGCTTCGCGAAGAGTTTCCCTGCCCGATCGGTTATTCCGGGCACGAAGTCGGGCTGATCCCTTCGGTGGTGGCGGTGGCGCTGGGCGCCTGCGTGGTAGAGCGACATATCACGCTTGACCGCGCCATGTGGGGATCAGACCAGGCGGCCTCGGTGGAGCCGCAGGGGTTCGAGCGCCTGGTGAAGTATATCCGGGTGACCGAACAGGCCCTGGGCGACGGGGTGAAGCGCGTGTATGAGAGTGAGCTTTCTTCGATCAAGAAGTTGAGGAGATATCCATAGAGAATTCGAGGTTTTTAGAAGGTATGATTCGAGTGCGGCGTGGGCTTGAGCGCCGCCTGAAGCACGCCCGTGCCAACCAGCGCCTGATGCGCCTGGCTGAAGAAGTGGCCCGGAGCGCGCCTGTACCTGTTTCGGCACAGCCGGTGGTGTTTTTCAATGCCTCTACGCGCCTGCTTGGAATGAGCCTGAATGCGGCTTATCAGCTGGCGGCTAGCTGGTCTGTGCGCCTGGCCGGTGTGCCGGTGGTGCATTTTGCCTGCCAGGGAGGTTTGAGCCGTTGTGTGCTGGGAACCAACTCCGCCGACCCGGCGGTCCTTCCACCCTGCCCCGGGTGTATCGCTCAGTCGAGGGTGGTACACCAGCACCATGAAACGCACTGGTTTACTTTTAAAGCCGATGAAGGCCTTGAAGAAGCGCTCAAGCCACTCGATCTTCAGAGCCTGATGGCTTTTGAATGGCAGGGCGTTCCGCTGGGGGCCCTGTGCCTGCCCGGGCTGCGTTGGGCACTGCGCAGGCATCACCTGGCTGAAGATGACTCAACCCGCTTTCTTTATCGCCAGTATCTGATTTCGGCCTGGAGGGTGGTGGAAGAGTTTCGCCGGTTGCTGGACGCTACCAATCCCCGGGCGGTGGTTGTTTTTAATGGAATGTTTTACCCTGAGGCAGCGGCACGCTGGGTTGCCCGCCAGCGCGGACTGCGGGTAATCACTCACGAAGTGGGTTTGCGACCCTTTACTGCCTTCTTTACCACCGGTGAGGCAACGGCTTACCCGATAGACATTCCAGAAACGTTTGCGCTTTCGCCTGAGCAGGAGGTACGCCTTGATGCCTACCTGGAACAGCGCTGGCAGGGGAATTTCAGCATGGCGGGAATTCGCTTCTGGCCTGAGATGCGCCGCCTGGATGAGGCTTTTCTTGAACGGCTGAGCCATTTTCGACAGGTGGTGCCGGTCTTTACGAATGTTATCTTTGATACCAGTCAGCCGCATTCCAATGTGGTTTTCCCTCACATGTTCGCCTGGCTTGACCTGGTGCTGGAAATCGCCCGGGCCCACCCTGAAACCCTGTTTGTCATCCGGGCGCATCCCGACGAATCGCGCCCGGGGAAGGAGTCGCGCGAAAGTGTGGCGGCATGGGCCGAAAGTCGAGGCGTACGTTCTTTACCAAACGTCCTTTATGTGGACTCGCGTGAGTATTTCAGCTCGTATGAGCTGATTCAGCGTTCCAAGTTTGTCATGGTCTATAATTCTACCATTGGCCTGGAGGCTTCATTGATGGGCGCACCGGTGCTGTGTGGTGGTAAAGCACGGTTTACCCAGCTTCCAACGGTTTTCTTTCCGCAATCGGCGGAGGAGTATCGCCAACAGGCAGAGGTCTTTCTGACGGCAGACCAGGTTACTGCTCCCCCTGAGTTCCGGGCAAATGCACGGCGGTTCCTGTATTATCAGCTGTATCGAACCTCTTTGCCTTTTGACGACCTGCTGGAGGAAGACGGCGTTTGGCCAGGGTATGTCCGTTTTAAAGACCATGTAAAGGCCGCGTCGTTTGACCCCCGGAATTCGCGTGTTCTGCGGGTGATCACAGAGGGCATTCTCAATGGTGGAAACTTCCTTCTGGAGGATTAAAATCAACCATGGGTGGCGAACATTCTTTTGATCAAATCGCGGCGCTTGTGCCCATGCGGCATACCTCGGAGCGGGTGCCCGGGAAGAATTACCGCCTGCTGGCCGGGAAGCCCCTTTATGCACATATTATCGAAACACTTCTGGCTGTGCCCGAAGTGAACCAGGTGGTGGTGGATACCGATAGCCCGGTAATCATGGAGGGATTGCACCGCGATTACCCGCAGGTGATCGTTCTGGAGCGCCCCCAGCATCTGCGGGCGGGGACGATCCCCATGAATGAGATTCTTCTCTATGATACGGAGCGGGTGCAGGCCGATCTTTACCTTCAGACTCACAGCACCAACCCCTTACTCAAAGCCGAAACAATTTCTGCCGCGGTGCGCACGTTGCGGGAGAATTACCCCACTTATGATTCACTCTTCGGAGTGACTCGTTTACAGGTGCGCCTGTGGGATGGACTGGCCCGACCGATCAACCATAACCCGGCGATTCTCCTGCGGACGCAGGATTTACCACCCGTGTACATGGAGAATTCCTGTATCTATCTTTTTACCCGTGAAATCCTCCTGCGGCGGCGTAATCGTATTGGTGATCGTCCCTGGATGTTCGAGATCAGTCCGGCTGAGGCCTGGGATATTGATGAGGAAACCACCTTTCAAATGGTGGAAATGCTCATGCGTGCAAGGACACAGTGAACTGAATCACCCCAATTTGGAGATGGTATGCCAACCGTTCTCATTTCTGCCCCTTATTTGATTCCATCGATCGAACGTTTTTTGCCTGTGCTGCGGCATTATGGCCTGGAAGTGCTGGTTGCCGAGGTACATGAGCGCCTCTCTGAAGAGGAACTGTTACGTTATGCTGGCCAGTTTGACGGTGCGCTGTGCGGCGATGACCGTTTCACCGAGCGGGTGATGCAGGCCTGCCTCCCGCGCCTGAAGGTGATATCGAAATGGGGTACAGGTATTGATTCCATCGATCGGGCGGCGGCCCAGCGCCTGGGAATACGCGTCTGTAACACCCCCAATGCGTTCACCCTTCCGGTTTCGGACAGCGTGCTGGGGTATATTCTCGCGTTTGCCCGCCAGATCCCCTGGATGGACCACGCGGTGAAGGGCGGGGTGTGGGCCAAATTGCCGGGGAGGTCGCTCAGCGAATGTACCCTGGGGGTGATCGGGGTAGGCAATATTGGCAAGGCTGTGTTGCGGCGCGCGCGCGCCTTTGGAATGAAATTGCTGGGGAATGATATTGTTCCGATTGCCCCCGATTTTATTGCTGAGAATGGGGTAGAGATGACCTCGCTGGAAGATTTACTGCGGCGGTCCGATTTCGTGAGTGTGAATTGCGATCTCAACCCGACCAGTTACCATATCATGAATGCGAAAACGCTGGGCTGGATGAAACCTTCAGCGGTGTTGATTAACACTGCCCGGGGACCACTGGTCGATGAACCCGCTCTGGTGGCGGCGTTGCAGGAAGGGAAAATTGCCGGGGCGGCGCTGGATGTGTTTGAAGTAGAACCGCTCCCTGAAAATTCACCCCTGCGGAAGATGGATAACGTTCTGCTGGCGGCGCATAACTCCAATGCCAGCCCGGCGGCGTGGGAGCGGGTGCACTGGAATACCATTCGCAATCTGCTGGACGGATTGGGTATTCCCCCTTCTGATCTGGAGCGGTGGATGCGGTAGTGTGGAATGAGCAAACGCCTTGCGAACGCCCTCTTTGCCCTGATTTTGCTGGCCTACCTCGTCTATGGGGTGGTGTTCCTGCTTAAAATGGTCGTGACCATCAATGGGCAGGTCTATTTCCTGCTGTTTGATGATGCAACCATCTCCATGACGTATGCCCGTAACCTGGCCCAGGGATACGGGTTGGTGTGGAACCCTGGTGGGGAGCGGGTGGAGGGGTTCACCAACCTGCTCTGGGTTTTATACATGGCATTATTTCACCGGTTGCCCATTCCGGAAAGCTGGATGGCCCTCCCCATTCAAATCACCGGCCTGGTGCTGATGCTGGCCAACCTTTTTGTGGTGCGGAAGATGGCGCTGCGGCTGGCGCCCAACCACCCGGTGGTGATGATTCTGGGGGTTCTGCTCACAGCTTTTTATTATCCGTTGACCAACTGGTCACTCATTGGCACCGAGGTGGGAGCCATGCTGCTGGGGGTGAGTGTTTCGGTATGGCTGGCGCTGGACACACTGGAAGATGGGCGTTTTCGACCGGGATTGTACCTGTGGATGGGTCTTCTGACGCTGGTGCGCCCGGATGCTGTGGTGGGATACCTGGCTGTGTGGGGATTCCTCGTCCTGTTCGATGCCAGAAATCGCCGCGCTCACGGGGTGTGGGGGGGCGGCATGCTGGTGCTTTTCGCTGGCGGACAGACGCTCTGGCGGCACTGGTATTATGGTGAGTGGGTGCCGAACACCTATATTCTCAAAATGGAGGGACTCCCGGCCTGGGCGCGCATTCGCCGGGGGGCGATTGCGTTTTATCATTTCGTCCGGGGGTTCTTCTGGCCGTTGATGGTTTTTCCGCTTTCGCTGGTGTTCTTTCGGCGTGACCGGCGAGTGCTCTTGCTGGGACTGGTTTTTCTGGCGCATGGGGTTTACAGCATCTATGTCGGTGGAGACGCCTGGGAGCATCGCGGGGGGGCCAATCGCTTTATTGCCCCGGCCATGCCGGAGTTCTTCCTGCTTTTTGCACTGACCAGCTGGCACTGGGTTGATTGGGCCCTTAAGCAACTGGAAAAACGCCTTTCAGGGGGGCGTGGAGCTATCCGGGTACTGGCCGGAACGGGGCTGGCTGGTTTTGTGGTTTTTTCGGTGCTGATGATGAACCGTCTGGTAGACAACGGCTCGGTCATTTCGAACCTGCGCAACCCCGCTGAAGGCGCCCTGCGGTTCTTTTTGCTCTACGAACGCTCGATTTACGTGCCGGGCAGTTTACGATATGCCCGCGATGGATTGTTAATCCGTGAGGTAACCCGCCCTGAGGCACGGGTGGCCATGGTAACAGCCGGAAATATCTGTTATTTTGTTCATCGCACCTGTATCGATTTGCTGGGAAAGTCGGACAGGGTGGTGGCTCGTTCGCCCATTCAGGTCAGTCCGGAGGACGACTGGGAAGTGTTGCGCCCGGGGCACATTAAGTTCAACTATGCCTATTCCATCGGGAAGCTACGACCAGATGTGGTGGTGGAATTGCTCGTCAGTACCTACGACGTGGGTGAAAAATACCTGACCGATTATGAAAAAGTCAGGCTCAACGGCCATTGGGTTTATTTCAGGAAGGATTCCAGTGCTATCAATTGGGAGAAACTCTATGCAATCCGTGAAGACCAATGAAAACCGTATTATGTTAATCACTGGCGCGGCCGGCGGCATTGGGCGTGCAACGGTGAAAGTATTCGCCGAAGCCGGCTGGGCGGTGATCGGTGTGGACCGGCGCCCCTTCGGCGAGGCCTTTCCCTCCAGGGGGTTGTTTATTCAGGCCGATATTGCCGACCCGGAGCAGCTGGAGCGGATTTTCGAGCAGGCGGAGGCCTTCAGCCCTACCCTTGACGCGCTGATCAATAATGCCGCCATTCAGATTGCCAAACCCCTGCTGGAAACCAGCGCCGAAGAATGGGATCAGGTGATGGCACATAACCTGCGCTCGGTTTTTCTGGGGGTCAAACTGGCGCATCCGTTGCTCAAAGCCCAGGGGGGAGGGGCGATTGTGAATGTTTCTTCAGTCCATGCCATCTGTACTTCGGCCAATATCGCCTCTTATGCGGCGAGCAAGGGGGGCCTGCTGGCGCTGACCCGGGCGATGGCGATTGAGTTTGCGCCCGATAATATCCGCGTGAACGCCATTTTGCCCGGTGCGGTGGATACCCCCATGTTGCGGGCGAGTATGGAACGCGGCAGTTTGAGTGGAGGAACCGTGCTTGACCGCCTGGAGAACCTTGCGCGGAAGACGGTTAATGGGCGGGTAGCCCAACCTGAAGAGATCGCGCGGGCGATTTACTTCCTGGCAGACAACAACCAGTCTTCCTTCATGACCGGGCAGGCGCTGGTGGTAGATGGTGGAGCAACGGCGAGGTTGAGTACCGAATGAGCCAGTGGCGTGAGTCGATCAAGAATGCATTACCCTTCGGGGTGAAACGGGCAATCGGTGAGACGCTCGACGCGTTCGACCGTGCCCGTCAATGGCCTGCAGCTACTTTCCATCCCTGGCGACGGGATAGCATCCGTCGGTTGAGGGCGTTGAAAGATATTCACCGTGGACAGCGGGTGTTCATCATCGGGAACGGCCCCAGTCTGCGCCAGACGGATATGAGCAAGCTGCGCAACGAGTACACCATTGGGATGAATCGCATCTTCCTGATGTTCCCTGAGCTGGGGTTTCAGACCACGTACCTCTGCTCGGTGAATGACCTGGTCATTGAGCAGAGCGCGGCTGAACTTCAGGCGTTGAACCTGCCGCGCTTTGTCTCGTGGCGGGCGCGCCGCTGGCTGAAGCCCGATGATAACCTCTACTTCCTGTATACCACCTATACCGGTCCGAAGTTTTCCACCGACCTGACGGGGCGTCTCTGGGAAGGAGCCACGGTGACCAATATTGCGCTGCAGGTGGCCTTCTACCTGGGCTTTCAGGAAGCAATTTTGATCGGGGTGGATCATAACTTCGTGACGCAGGGGAAACCCAACACCACGGTTACTTCTCAGGGAGATGATCCTAACCATTTCTCTCCGGCCTACTTTGGCAAGGGGTTTCGCTGGCAGTTGCCAGACCTGGAAACTTCAGAACGCGGGTACCGTATGGCGCGCGAGGCCTATGAAACTGCGGGCAGACGGGTGGTAGATGCGACCGTCGGTGGAAAATTAACCATTTTCCCAAAGGTGGATTACGACAGCCTCTTTTGAGGGTTGAAGGAAGATGTCCACGCGCACCCCCCTTGTTTCCATTATCACCCCTTCTTACAATCAGGTGGCTTACCTGGAGGCTACCCTGCGCTCGGTGCTGGAGCAGGATTATCCAGAAGTCGAATATCTGGTGGTGGATGGGGCTTCGAGCGATGGCAGCGTGGACGTGATTCGGAAGGTTGAAAGCCGCCTGGCGTGGTGGGTTTCAGAGCCTGATCGTGGGCAGGCTGAGGCGATTAACAAGGGATTCGCAAGGGCACGCGGTGAGATTGTGGCCTGGCTCAACTCGGATGATATCTATTTGCCAGGGACACTGAGGGCAGTGGTGAGGGCTTTTGAAGAACACCCGGAAGCGGGGCTGGTCTTCGGGGATGTGCTTTCCATTGATGCCGCCGGGGAACCTTTCAACCGCATGACCTTTGGCCCGTATGGGCTGGAAGACCTGATGTGTTTTCGGATCATCAGTCAGCCGGGGGTGTTCTTGCGGCGGTCGGTGCTGGAAGCGTGCGGTTATCTGGATCCTGCCTACCATTACCTGCTTGATCATCATCTCTGGTTGCGCGTGGCGCAACGGGCAGAGATGGTGTATCTGCCGCAAGTCCTTGCGGCGGCGCGTTTTCATCCGCAGGCAAAGAATGTGGCCCAGGGCACGGGTTTTGGGCGTGAGGCATTCCGCATCATCGCGTGGATGCAAACCCAGCCAGGCCTGCAGGAGACGTACCGGCGCTTGAAACGGCGCATTCATGCGGGGGCTTATCGCTTTGACGCCCATTATTTACTGGATGGCGGTCAACCCCGTGCGGCACTGGCGGCTTACCTGCGCTGTCTGAGCCTGCACCCGCCCACAGCGCTTGCCGTCTGGAGGCGGATTCTCTACGCGGTGGTCAGCCTGGTGGGAGATCCTTCGAGATGGCGCTCTCGTTTTATGGAAAGGCGAAAGGAACGGCTGCGACTGCCATGAGTGCCCGGGGGTTTTTCGTGAATGCGCTAGCAGAGGATGCCCTGCAGCTATGGCAGACCGTCAAGGAAAACCTGGCCCGGGGGGGATTCTGGCGGTGGCTTGTGCTGTTGACCCTGCTGGCAGGGACGGTGCGCCTGGTGTTGTTGCCTCTCCCTCTGGGACATGACGAAGCCTATACGTTTGTGGGGTTTGCTTCGCGTTCTCTGCCTGCCCTGCTCTCAGATTACAGCCTGCCCAACAACCATATTTTCCATTCCCTGCTGGTGCACCTTTCCACGGAGCTTTTTGGGGTGCATCCATGGAGTGTGCGTCTGCCGGCATTTATGGCCGGGGTGCTTGCGGTGCCAGTGGCGGCGCTCCTGGGGATGCGGTTGTACGGTAAAACGAGCGGACTCCTGGCAGCCGCGATGCTCGCAGGGCTGCCTTCCAGCGCCATGTATGCCGGTAATGCGCGTGGATACAGCCTGTATATGCTATTTTCTCTGGTGCTTTTTTGCCTGGCGCCTGTACTCGTCCGGCGGCGTAACCGGGCAGGCTGGTTGCTCCTGGTGATCACGGGGTCTCTTGGCTTCTGGACGGTGCCGTTCATGCTCTACCCGTTTGGCGGGGTGCTGCTCTGGATGTTTCTACTGGCACTCACCGGAGAAGTCCGTGAGGCATACGGCAGCGCAGGGAAGTTTATCCTCTATCTGGTGGGGGCAGGGCTGGCGACTGCAGGCCTGGCGGCGCTCTTTTACGCTCCGGTTGTGATATGGGGGACGGGCTGGCATTCGCTGATCGGCAATTCTTTTGTTCAACGTCTGACGTGGGAAGATTTTCTTCCTACATTGCTGGTTCGTTTGCAGGAGACTGCCCGAGAGTGGAGCATCGATCTGCCGCAATGGCTGGGCTGGATGATCACTGCCTGTGGATTCATCCCGCTGATCTGGCATGCCCGCCTGAGTCGGGAACGGGTTTCGCCCTGGGGGGCGGCGCTTCTCTGGCTGGTGCTGGTATTACCGGTTCAACGCACCAATCCACTGGCGCGGTTGTGGACGTATCTCATTCCCCTGTGGGTGTTGAGCGGGGCGACCGGGGGGGTGGCTCTCTGGAGATGGCTCACTCGCCGGTGGCCACAGCAACGCTCAACGGGGGTGGGGGTGGTGCTCAGTGTGTTGCTTGTGGGGGGGCTGGTGCTGGCCACCTGGCTGGAATATGGTCGGCCCGGGCGGGCTGGGGTGGGGCAGGTGGAGCGCGCGGCCATGATTTTACTGGAAGCCATGCAACCCGGAGATGTGGTGCTGGCGGTTGAACCAGACGATGCTCCATTATGGTTTTACCTGCTGGAAAAGGGGGCAGGGCGGGAATATTTTGAACTGAAGCGCGTTCCTGAATTGCGCCAATTCTATCTGGTGCTTGATCCATCGAAAGGGCAAACAGTGGAGGGCGTGCTCCGTGAGCGAGGGCTTGACCCGGCGCTGTGTCCATCTGCCAGTGTGCAGGCGTGGCGTACGGTGGGTACCCTTGAGATTAAACGCTGCAGGCTGGTGCCATGATGAAACGCGGTTGGAGCTGGAACCGGATGCACTGGGGGCTGGTAGTGTTGTTGCTGCTGGCAGGGTTGGCGGTGCGCCTGTACGATCTGGAAGACCCGCCGCTTGATTTTCATCCCACCCGGCAACTTCATTCGCTGATCATGGCAAGGGGCATGTACTATCAACATGCGACGAATGTGCCTGAATGGCAGCGAGAGCGGGCAGTGCAACAGTGGCGCGCAGAGGGGGTCATTGAACCGCCGATCCTGGAGCGGGTGGTGTCCCTTATATATCAGCTGGCCGGGCGTGAAATCCCCTATGCGGCGCGGGTGGTTTCGAGCCTGTTCTGGTTAATGGGGGGGGTTGGCCTCTATGCTCTGTGCCGACAGTTCTTTTCGGTGCCAGCCAGCCTGGTGGGACTTGGCTTCTTTATCGTTTTACCGTATGCCATCTTTGCCAGTCGGGCTTTCCAGCCTGATCCGTTGATGACAGCTTTGATCGTCTGGAGCTGGTGGGCGTTTGCTCGCTGGTTATCTCAACCGGGGTGGAAGCAGACATGGCTGGCCGGTTTGCTGGGTGGAGGTGCCCTGCTGGTGAAGGGAACGGCGCTGTTCTGGGTGGTGCCTCCGTTGATCGGCGGGGTTGTGGCGCGGGGAGGCATCTGCCGATCCCTGCGCGATGCCCGGTTCTGGGTGCTGGGGGGGCTGGTGCTTCTGCCCTACGGCCTGTATACCCTCTGGGGTGTATGGGGAAACGGCTTTTTGCAGGATCAGTTCAGCCTGCGCTTCTTTCCACAATACTGGAGCGACCCGGCTTTTTACCTGCGCTGGTTTAATTTGCTCGATGCCGCCTTTGGCCTGCCCTGGCTGGGCCTGGGATTGCTTGGGATGCTCTTTTTGCCTGGCCGCCTCTCGCGCGGGCTGGGGTGGGGCGCCTGGCTGGGCTACCTGCTGCTGGGCCTGGCGCTCTCGCACCATATCGGTACGCATGATTACTACAGTCTGCCTCTGGTACCGCTGCTGGGATGGGGGCTGGCAGCGCTGGCGGAAATTATCCGCTCTGGCCTTGGCGAGGGAAGGTGGAAACTGTATCTGGCGGCAGGGGTATTGCTGGGCATGGCGGGAATGAGCCTCTGGCAGGCGCGCACGGTGCTCAAACGGGCCGATTACCGCAATGAACCGGCTTTTTGGGCCGAACTGGCCGATCGTATGGGGCGAGACGCCGGGGTGGTAGGTATCACTCAGGATTACGGGGCGCGCCTGGTATACTGGGGATGGATTACTCCGTCCAACTGGTTGACGGCTGCCGAATTTGACCTTCGGCGCAGTGCGGGGCAGACCTTTGACCTGCAGGCATGGTTTACCGAGCTGACCGCCGGAAAGCAGTTTTTCCTGGTGACCATGCCCGAAGAGCTGGACCGTCAACCTGAATTGAAAGAGCTTCTTCAACAGCATTACCCTCTCTTTGCACAGGGACCGGGCTATCTCATTTATGATCTTCGTTCCCCGAAGTCCGGTGGAGGTAAATAATGGCATTCTCTTCCCGAAAGTCCATGTCGGTAGATCTGGCGGCGGCGATGATGGGAGTGCTGGTGTTTGCCGCGGGAATCGCCTGGTTTGCTTATACAGGGACGTTTGCGCGCTACTGGGCGGATGATTACTGTTACAGCGCTGTGGCCCAGGATCATGGATTGCTGGGAAGTGTCTGGTTCTGGTATCTGGGATCGGGCAACCGATTTTCGACCATCACGCTGGTGGCGCTCAGTGAATGGTTGGGCAGCCGCGCGATTACGTTTATCCCGGCACTGGTTCTGGGGGTCTGGGTGGTGGGCTGGTGGTATTTTCTTTCGGGCCTGCTTCGCCATGCAGGCTGGGTGGGTCGGAAGCGCTGGTGGATGTTGATTGGTCTGCTGGAGGTGTATTTTTCTGCACTTCTGGCCCCTGACCGTTTGCAATCGCTCTACTGGCGGATGGGTACGCTCCATTACACCTTTCCACTGGGGTTGCTGCTCATCCATTTGGGGCTGATGCTTCGCCGGATAGAGCGCCCGCTGCCCCCCTGGTTTTTTCTGGGAAGCGGCTTCCTGGCATTTTATGCAGCAGGTTTTTCAGAGACGTTTGCTGCCCTGCAAACGGGCTTGCTTGGGTTGGGGCTGATCTGGGGCTGGCTGGAAGGCCGAAAGAGGCCTACCCTGCACCTGGCTCGCCTGATGGTAGCCGCCTGGATAGGATCGGTGCTGGCGATGGTGGTCATGTTCCTTTCTCCCTCCAACGTCTGGAGGCAGGCTGAGATGCCCCCACCGGCCAGCCTGTGGGATCTGGCGGTGTATACGGTACGCTACACGCTGGATTTTATGCGTTACTCGGTTCGCGGGCAACCTTTGCCTTTGCTGGTATTCGGAATGATGATGGGCATCATTGGCTTTCTGATGGCCAGTGAATGGAAACCCTCGATTTCTGCCAGAAAGGCTTTGCTGGGCAGCGGGCTTTCACTGGTGATCGGGTTGATTCTTCTTCTTTGCTGTGTGGCCCCCAGCGTGTATGCGGGTCTGCTCTATCCGGCTGGCCGGGCGCTCATGCCTGCCCGTTTTGTCTTTCTGGCCGGGGTGAGCGGCGCCATGATGGGGTTAGGGCTGGCTGTCTGGACTCTGGTACAGAAACCATCGTGGGGCTGGGTGCGGGGTGTGGCCGTGCTTTTTCTGCTGGCGGGATGTCTGTATCCGTTCAAAGCGTTGCCGGTGTTGCAACAGGAGACTTCGAGAATGGCCCTGAAAGCCGGGCTCTGGGATCAACGGGATGCTGAGATTCGGGCGGCGCGGGCTGCAGGAGATATGGAGGTGGTAGTGCGAGAGACGGATGTGGTGCAAAGCCTGCAGGAACTCGGCCCTGACCCGGAATTCTGGGTCAACCGCTGCGCTGCGTTGTATTATGATATAGATTCCATTACGGCGGTACGGTAGGGACGAGATGCTGGTAACCATTGTGACCCCTTCTTTCAACCAGGCGCGATTTTTAGAAGCGACCATGCGCTCGGTGCTGGAACAGGACTACCCTCAGATTGAATATATGGTGGTCGACGGTGGTTCGACGGATGGATCGGTGGAGGTCATTCAGAAATATGCCCACCGGTTGGCCTGGTGGGTCTCGGAGCCAGATCGTGGTCAGACGGATGCCATCAATAAGGGGTTTGCCCGGGCCCGGGGTGAGGTGCTGGCCTGGCTCAATTCGGATGACACCTATGAACCTGGCGCGGTACGGCGGGCAGTGGAGGCCCTGCAGGCCCATCCTCAGGCGGTGATGGTTTATGGAGAGGCCAATTATATTGATGAGGCTGGCCGGGTCATCGGTCGTTTCCCGGCGGCACAGACCGATTATCGTCGTTTGCGCCGCGGGTACGTGCATATTCCTCAGCAGGCGGCCTTCTGGCGCGCGGAAGCCTGGCGTGCGGTTGGGCCGCTAGACCCCACCTTTTATTTTGCGATGGATTATGATCTGTGGGTGCGGTTATCCATGCTGGGGGCGCTGGTTTTCGTTCCGGGGCAGGTATGGGCGAACTTCCGCCTGCACCGCGATGCCAAAACGATCGCAGCGGATGATCGTTGCTGGCCGGAAATGTTGCGTGTGCATCGCCGCCTGGGCGGGGGTGGGCTGGCGCCCATTGTGTTGAAGTATTATTTGCGCCGGCTGGTTGCGCCCTATATCCGATGGAAGCGGAGCCGGCTCTTTGAGCGCTGATGGGATGGGTTTGCCGTAGGATGTCCCCTGGACATGACCGCATGCAACATTTGCTCCCGTAGATTCGTATACCAGGATAGGATGAAAGAGGCCTGGAGAAAGGAAAAATCGAGAGTGACCCGTTCTTCGCGTCAGATCACGTCGCCGGGATTCTTTCAGGGGCTGGGAAACCGCCTGCGCCTGATCGCCCGGCTCATGGCAGACCGGCGAGTCAGCCCGCTGTTGAAATTAATTCCGGTGGCTTCGCTGGTGTATCTGGTCGTTCCGACCGACCTTTTACCGATTATCCCCCTGGACGATGCGGCGGTTCTCTGGCTGGGTTCGTATCTTTTCGTGGAATTGTGTCCGCAGGAAGTGGTGAAAGAACACTGGGATAAGATCCTGGCCGCGAGTAATGTGTTGGATCCATCCTCTGAAGCGCCTGAGACCCCACCCGCCAGCCCGGAAATCATCGATGCAGAGTTTACCGAGATCGATTCGCCGCATTCGTCCGAATGATGCTCCATTCTTTTGACAAAACTCCGCTTATACGGTAAAACAGACCGGAAAAGTACTGTTTTTAACCGTGAGTGTTTTCTCTGGAGTAAAGCGAATGCAATGGAAAATCATGCGATGGTTCCCGGTTTGGCTGGCTGGAGTGATGCTCTTCGTGGCGGCATGTTCGCCACAGCTGAAGCCGCCTGCCGACGGCGGTGTTCCTGCTTCCACATCCGGCACGGCTTATCCGGCTGCGAGCGTGCCCGGTTCGACGGCTTACCCCGTGGCCAGTGAGGCTTTTCCCACCGCCACACAAGGGCTTCCCACTGCCACACAATCTCCCACTGCCTCACCACTTGCGCCTGTGTCAGAAAATGTGACTGCCTTCCCTGATCCCCGTGCGTTCACCTGGCAGACAGTGGCTTCGGGCCTGGAGCGCCCAACCGACCTGGCGGGCGCCGGAGAAGGACGGTTACTCGTTCTGGAACAACCCGGACGGGTGCGTTTAATCGTAAATGGGGGATTACAGGCAGCCCCCTTCCTGGATATTACCGACCGGGTGGGGTCTCAGGGAAATGAGCAGGGATTGCTCGGAATTGCGCTGCACCCCCAATTTGCAGAAAATGGCTTTTTCTACCTGGACTATACCAATCGGGCCGGAGCAACGGTGATCTCACGCTTTCAGACTCTGGCGGATGGTACCCGCGCCGACCCGGCCAGCGAGAAAATTCTGCTCACCATTGATCAGCCTTACGCCAACCACAATGGAGGGTCGCTGGCGTTTGGGCCAGATGGTATGCTCTACATTGGCACAGGAGACGGCGGTTCGGCCGGAGACCCACAGGGTAACGGACAGAAGTTGACCACCCTGCTGGGGAAGCTGTTGCGCATCGATGTGAATGGAGGCGACCCCTACGCCATTCCAGCCGATAACCCCTTTGCGGATGGGCAGCAGGGAAGGAAGGAGATTTGGGCGTACGGGTTGAGAAATCCGTGGCGTTTCTCCTTCGATCGGCTGACGGGTGATTTATGGATTGCGGATGTGGGGCAGAACGCCTGGGAGGAGATCAATTTTCAGTCAGCCGGAGCGCCCGGCGGGGTGAATTACGGCTGGAATTTCCGTGAAGGGGCGCATCCATACCGCGGCGAGCCTCCCGCGGGGTTATCCTTGACCGACCCGGTGGCAGAGTATCCTCACCCGGAAGGTTGCTCGGTGACGGGTGGTTTTGTCTACCGGGGAGAGAAGCTCCCTGAGTTCTTCGGCATTTATCTGTACGGTGATTACTGCAATGGACGGGTATGGGGGTTGTTACGCCAGCCGGATGGCAGCTGGCAGAGTCAACTGCTCTTTGAGACGGGCACGTATTTGAGTTCCTTTGGAGAAGATGTTTCGGGAGAACTGTATCTGCTTGATCAGCGCAGCGGGTCGGTATTGACGCTGACGAGAAAATAGATGATTTTTGTCGTGAATGTCCGTGACCTTCGGGTCTGGTGTTTCAGAGCTGGTTTGGAGATATAATACGGTTACAGGGTGTTTCCTGAAATGTGGAGGTTGAAGGATGGCGAAGCGAGTCTGGCAGGAGATTAAGGTGTTGCATTGCGCCCATGCGGGCGGTGAGGTTGCGCTTGAAGCTGAGGTGCTGTATCCGGACGAGCATCTTCCCGATACACCACCGCGCGTGGTGGCACACCGTTGTTCGCGCGGGTTGGAATGTGGCCTGATGAAAGAGGCTTCGTGCGTATGGGCGGGAACAAACCCGAACTACGACCCGTTTGCAGAGAAACCAGCCTAGAATGGGTTTTTAGAAGATAAAAGGAGCCCCCGCCAGCTTGAGCCAGCGGGGGTTCTTTGATCCAGAGAAGCTTTTCAGGCGATGACCCCCAGTTTACGCCCAACCCGGGCGAATACCTCTAACCCCCGGTCAAGGTCGTCATGGCTGTGAGCGGCTGAGATCATAACCCGAATGCGCGCCTTGCCGCGTGGTACCGTCGGAAAGCCGATAGCCATGGCAAACACGCCTTCTTCGAATAATTCACGGCTGAACTGCTGGGCCAGGGGAGCTTCACCGAGCATGATGGGGGTGATGGGGGTGACGCTGACCCCGGTATCAAATCCGAGGGATTTCATTTCTTTCTTGAAGTATTCTGCGTTGGCCCAGAGTTGATCCACCAGCCGGGTTGATTCTTCGAGCAGGTCGATGGCGGCCAGGCAGGCGGCAGTATCGGCGGCGGTGACGGCAGAGGAGAACAGGAAAGGCCGTCCGCGCTGGCGAAGCCATTCCACCACCGGCGCGCTACCGGCCACAGCTCCGCCGACGACGCCAAAGGCTTTGGAGAAGGTACCCACTTCCACATCCACCTTCCCGTGCAGGTGGAAATGATCCACAATGCCGCGTCCCCCGTGCCCCAGCACCCCCTCGCCATGGGCGTCATCGACCATAAGCATGACGCCGTAAGCGGAGGTGATGTCGTAGATGCGGTCGAGGGGGGCTATATCTCCGTCCATGCTGAAAACCCCATCGGTGATCGCCAGGGCACGCCGGTAAGTGCCCTCGTTCTCGCGGATACGTGCTTCCAGGTCGGCGAGATCGCAATGGGCATAACGGACAATGCGCGCCCCTGAAAGACGGCATCCATCGATGATGCTGGCGTGGTTAAGTTCATCGGAGAAAATAACATCTTCCTTGCCGACCAGCGCGCTAATGGCCGCCAGGTTGGCGGTGAAACCGGATTGAAAAGTAATGGCGGCTTCGACCCCTTTGAAGGCGGCCAGCCGCTGTTCTAACTCCAGATGCAGATCGAGTGTTCCGGCGATGGTGCGCACTGCCGCCGGCCCACACCCGTATTTTTCGAGAGCTTCGCGGGCTCTGGCCACCAGCCCCGGGTGGTTGGCCATGCCGAGGTAGTTGTTGGAGCAGAAGTTGAGCACTCGCTTTCCGTCTACCGTCAGCCAGGCCCCCTGGGGTGAGCTGATGGTGCGAATGCGGTTATAAAGCCCGGCTTCTTTGAGGGCGTCAATCTCCTGGGTAATCCATGCGAGTCGATCGGTCATCATTTCCTCCATTAGGTTGAGTCTGACAGATGCATACGGATTATTTCACAGAAACTGGATTTTTACATCGGTCAAAAAGCCGCTTTCCTGCAGGGCATTCCTCAC
>AMZC01000113.1_pt1 | contig 50031 bp, 31 predicted proteins | sample 948551 | NCBI WGS metagenome assembly AMZC01 (sample SAMN01120625, study PRJNA171369) | bioreactor sludge metagenome | biome: sludge; isolation source: anaerobic thermophilic cellulolytic sludge from lab reactor | place: China: Hong Kong, Shek Wu Hui wastewater treatment plant | collected... | reverse complement strand
AATGCTTTACACAAAATTTTATACATCATCTTCATAATTAACCTAATAAAATATTTATTGTAATACCTTAGCCAAAAATCTGTCTCTTAACCTTTAATAATTTTTTCTTTCCAAAACACTTCCGACATGGCAAGTATCGTTTAATGTTCTCAAATACCTTTTGTCTTTATCAATATGTACTATACTTACTGAAGTGTTTGCAATATAAAACTTGTTGTAAGCTTCAAGCCCTATACCTAAAAGTCCCAAAATTATAAGTTTTATTACTCCTCCATGGGAAACTATAAGAATATTTTTCCCCGAATTTCTTATAATTATTTCATCAACATACTTCATTACACGGTTATACACTTTATCCAAACTGCCTTCACCTGGAAAAACAGCAGTATGGGGTGATAATCTCCAAGTATTATAATCATAGTCGTTTCTTTTTCTGATTTCTTCAAAAGTAAGTCCTTCCCATTCTCCAAAGCTTATCTCGTTGAGAGCTTCACTCTTTATTACATTCAATCCGGTCTTTTCTGCAATAATTTGCGCTGTCCTGTACGCCCTTTTCAGATTACTGCAATAAATGACATGGATTTCTTCTCTCAAAAGTCTTTCTGCTACGAGTTCTGCTTGTCGAATACCTACACTGTTAAGATCTGTATCTATACATCCCTGACATCTGTCTTCCTTATTCCAATCGGTTTCTCCATGACGCACAAGGTAAATTTTTGACACTATCCGTCAGTCTTCCTTTCTAATCTTTGATTCATTCTCTTCATCATATTTTTCGTAAACCTGATACTCTTCCCATATTTTTTCCAAATTCTCAAAAGTATCATAAATCTGCTGCTTCCTTCTCATACCTATTGCAACTATCAAAGCATTTATGACACTTAAAGGTGCAACCAATGAATCTACAAAGGAAGCCATATCACTTCTGGCTATAAGAGAATGGTCGGAACAGAGTGCCAGAGGAGATTCTTTACTGTCTGTAATGGATATTACAGTAGCTCCACGGCTCTTGCCGAATTTTAAAGCACTAATGGTTCTTTTGGAATATCTCGGAAAGCTAATTCCTATTATTACATCATCTTCAGATGCATGAATAATCTGTTCAAACATTTCGCTAACACTGGTAGTGTGCACCAGTCTCACATTGTCAAATATCAAGTTAAAATAGAACCCTAAAAAGCTGGCAAGCGGCGCCGAGCTACGTACCCCTAAAATATATATTTTTCTGGCATTTAAAATACTTTCCACAACTTCGTTGAAAGTATTGATATCCAATTCCTCAAGGGTCAGCTTTATTTTTTCCATATCGGCCTGGAGTACACTTTTTAATATATTGTCTTCACTAATCCTGTTTGAAGATACCTCCATACGCTGAACGGAAGTCAGTTTACTTTTTATTAGTTCTTTTAAAACTTTCTGAAGTTTCGGATATCCGTCAAAACCAATCTCATTGGCAAACCTTACAACAGTAGATTCGCTGACACCTACTTCTTCTCCCAATTTGGCAGCTGTCATAAAGGCAGCTTTGTCATAGTGATTAATAATAAAATTAGCAATTCGCTTTTGGCCTTTACTAAAATCAGGAATACTTGACTGTATTTTTTTAATCAAATCAATGTTTTTATTCTCCATTGCTTTTCTCCTCTTTTAAAATTCTGCTTTTTAAAAATTGCTGTGACTTAAATAAGGATAATTTTTAACGATTTGTCGCATATAAAAGAGTTTTTATATAATTTTAATAACACTGCCTGACTTCAAGCAATTAAGTTTCATAAATTGAGATTGTCATTTTATCATTTTCTTTACTTAATCCAAAAATTAAATTTTTATCCTTAAGATTTTTATTGAGGAAATCTACAACTTTATACAGTTCAATATTACTCTCCACTTGAACTTTTGCTTTTAATTCAAGTTTATCATCCGTATCCATCGAAACCTCCAATTAAATATAAACATTTTTATAATACTAATTATTCATATTATTTCCAGCAAGGTTTATAAACAATCTTTCTTCTTTGAAATTTAAACAAACAGAAGATTTATTGCCAATTACAGCTGTAATAAATCCATTTTTTAATACCACCCTTTTATATATTACATTTTTGCAGGATAAAAATCAAGATTATGCAATTTATGCTTTTAAACTCAGAAAAGAAAATATTTTTGTTAATTGCTTAAATAATTTGGATTTATACTAAATTAAAATTGCATTTTAAATAGAAAATTTTGCAAGAAAAAACAGGAGTAAGGGGGAATTTTCATCTCCTGTTTTTTTATAAAAATAAAGCTAAAGCGATTTTTATATACCATATATAAAAAAAGCGGGTTTTTACAAAATTAAATTATACCTACCATTATCAAAAACGACTTTTTAGAAATAAAACATTAATTTTTCAACAATTAGTAAAAAAGTATATTTTATAAATATATTATTATAATATCAATGATTATTCTGGAAAACAATTACATTATTGTTTCATTTTCTTTACAGAAATATTTCATATAGCCTATTATATATAAATACAAATGTACCGAGCTGCATTTTGTCTGCAACTCGGTACTTAAGCATTTTAAAGTAATATAAATTTATTTTGAAATTGGAAAGCTGATACAACTTAAATTATTGACTTAACAGTATTAAGAAATATTAGTGCAAATATGGAAGTAACAGTTGTAAGAATTAATGAAAATACAAAAGCAACTCTTATAACTTTATTCTCTTCACCCAATTTATCTATTGAAGCAGCTGCATTCTGAAGCTTTGAAGGAGATATAACACTTGCCAGTCCGCCTCCAAAAGCCAGAGCAGCAGTTACAATTACCACACCGGTTATTCCCATATTCAAATCTTTAGCGGTTGTCATTGTGTATTTAGCAAACATAGCTATTGTTGATGCTTCACTTCCTGTTATAAATCCTCCGAACAACCCTATGAAACCTACTATAAAGCCATATGCTCCCTGGAATATACTTGATGATGCATTTGCCAATACCTGTACCATACTTTTTACCGTATAAGCCTGTTCTGATATACTAAAACCGGACATATTCATAATTTCACCGATGGCAAAGAAAATAGCTGCTGAAAATACAGGTCTTGGTGCTCTTTTTTTCCAAACCAGCAATGTTTCTTTAATTTGAGATGCTTTAGGACGTATAAAAAACATTGACAATATCACACTTACAAAAATCCAGGTATAAGCATTCCATAAAATTCTGGTCTTTATTACTTCATTAAAATCTGCAGAAAGTCCTTTTATAGGCATAGTCATATCTTTATACAAAAAATCAAAAATACTTTTGGGAATATTTAGTGCCAAAATCAAAACAATCAAAATAATCCACGGCATAAATGCTTTCCAGAGAGGAAAAATTTTTTCATATTGCAACTCTTCCTCAGTAAGCTTGCTTCTGTCAATAACCTTTTTGCCCCTTAGCTTAAGATACAATGCCATTACTGCGATTACAGCTATACCTGCCAGAACCCCAGTCAAAGTAACAAGGTTCTCAAATTTATTTGTAAAAAAGGAAACAATTCCTATTACCATCCCTGTTATAATGCATGGAAGCCATCCTTGTTTTATGCCTTCCCATTTACCTACTATCCATAACATACAAAAACCTATCAATGTTGAAACAACCGGCAAGAACATAAAGAATACGCTTCCTATCTGAGCTAAAGACAATTCGGGGCCTAAATTATTCTTTGAAATAAAACTGTTTGCCACATCATAAAAGACCACCACAGGTGCACCTAACAGTGCATATGTACACAATGAATCATACCCTATAGCCGGCAACGCAATAGAAACATAAGTGGAATAGCCCATAGCAATAAGAATCGGCGGAAGAATGGATACCGGAGTTGCCCCTACTGCTACCATCAAAGTTCCAAACCCGATACTTAGCATCATTATCTGAACTGCTTTATCGTCAATTGCTATTGTCTTCATAAAAATAATAACCCTTTTTAAAGCTCCTGTTTTTTCCATGAAAGCCATCTGAAGAAGTGAAGTTGCAACAATCAGCGAAACCGGAAACGATTTAATAAATCCTGCTGCTGTTGAACGGACTATAACTTCCGGTGAAGTCTTAAAGAAAATCATTGCAATAGCCGAAATAAGAATCCATCCTGCTATTCCGCTTATATCTGCTGGTTTTTTCCAGATTATAAGCATAAATAAAATTACCGCAATAGGTAACAACGTTAATATCAGAGGCATCATTGTCTCCATACACTACCATCCTTCCAAAATATTTAATTTTATATACCTAAAATATCATACTGCAAGCCATATTACAAGCCGAATAAGGAAGTTAAAGTTCAATTATATTTCATACCAATTGAGCTATAATAAGTTATATAAACAATTTTTATGTCAATATGCAACAGCTACCGATAAGGCAAATTCGCCGCATACAAACGATTTAAGAGCAATTGAACAATTATCCATTTCAACTGTATCCTTTAAGGTACATAGTTTATTAAAGCTCATCCGCATACCGAGTTTGAAAAGTTTCGATATTGCTTCTTTTCTTGTCCATAAAATCATCGCCTGTTCCCAGTAATTATCCTTTCCTTCATAACCGTTCAAAAACTGCTGCTCTTCTAAGGTGTAAAAATGCTTTATCAGCGATTCTTTTTTACTTTCTGTACTTTCCAGATCTATTCCTATTTTATTGTCTGAAACTAATCCGATGCAATAGGGAAAAGAATGAGTTATAGACAAACATAGTTCGGGATATTGTATAATACAGGGTGAAGAGTCGTCATTTTTCAACACATCGATGCAAGAAAGATCCATCATTACCCCCCTGTCCAGTTTATATTTAAACAGGGCAGATTTTACTGCATATCTTCCCGATATCCATTGAATTCTGTTTTTTTCAATTTTAAGTGTTTCAAGGTGTTCCAACTCTCTTTCCGAAAGAACAGAGAGAAGGTTTAAATCCTTCTCTCTCATATCAACTACATGAAACTCAAATCGATAGGCTCTATTTATGGACTCTAAGCATCTATTAATCATATATTCGGTACTCATTGACTTATACGCCTCACAATTACATCTTTTGCATAATAGCAGACCTCTCCTCTGTCATTGTACAGGATAACATTGTATATCTTTTCTTCATCGCTACTCCTAATAAGTTTAGCATAAGATTTAAACAGTCCCGGCTCTTTTGGTACCTGAACAAGTCCGAATTCGCCTATTTCCGACGGAAGATAAACTCTGTCGCTTCCCTCAGCAGCATGGACTCCGCAAGACTGCATCAATGTGTCGGCAAAAGCCGGATTAAACAGCAAATTCGGCAGGTCATACTTTTTATTTCTAATTTGCTCTTCGGACAAAGCAACCGTCAATACTACCCCATAATCGTTACATTTATATTTATTTATTTTTGCTGATTTTTCATCCATAAACAGCGGTCCTAGCTGTATGGCATTGCTATGGATTTTCCTCATCCGTTCAAGCGATTCATATAGCAGCACTTCTTTCATTCCGGCGTTTTCTATATCTTTGATTTCATTTAAATACTCATATTCTCCAAGTTTATTCGATATCTTCAGTTCAGCAATTTCCATCATTCTTCCGTCACCGATCTTCGGTTTGAAGTAATTGTACAATGCAGCATTAATAGATTTGTCGGGTGCTTCATCAATCTTCATTATCAACTCTTGCGATTTCTCATTAAAAAGCTTCAAAGGTTTATAAATCATCACGTCCTTAAAGCAATACTGTTCACTTTTTCCGAAAACTAAGCTGTGTACCTCGGCACCAATTTCAAGATAAGCTACCAAAGGAACAATTGGTGTAGTTCCAAGTCTGTGATGGTTTATTATGGGATCGGCTTTGACGGAAAACACCTTGAAAACTTTGTTAATTTTTCCGTCTTTTTCACTCACCCAATCTATCATAGGCACACTGTTTTTAATTCCATGCCATTTTTCGGAACCTACCATCGTTCCAAGCCCTTTACTTAAAACAACTTCGTTGAAATTTACATTACTGTTTAAAATTTTCATAAATTCAGCCTTTGCCCTTTCCGGTTCAATTAAATGAAGTCCCATTCCCTCAGCGTTTTCTTTAACAAACTCGTTTCTCCATGCCATACCCAGGTCTTTCCATCCGGACCATGCAATACTTAATGCCCTTATTTCCTTATGTTTGGATCTAACCATGGATATAAAGCCGTTTATGAAACTGTTTGCCGAACAGTAATCCAACTGTGCTTCATTTCCGAACCTTCCGGATATGGACGAAAATCCAATCAGCACTTTTAAAGCCTTTTTATCTGCCAGACGGTACAAATTGCAAATGCCTTTCGCTTTAACAGAGAATATTTCATCAAACTCCTCTTTTGATTTTTGACCGATTAATCGGCTTTTTTCAACACCTGCACCATGAATAATAACATTAACAGGCCCATAGCAAGATACTGCTTTATCCATAACTTCCTTAAGTTTTTCATAATCCGACACATCACAGCTGTAGTATTCGACATCGCTTCCGTTTTCTCTGATTTCCTTCAGAAGCTTGTAAACGGAAATAGCTTTGGTTATTTTGGAAAACTCTTTTTGAATTTCCGTTGGTGTCGCTTTCTTTCCTTCTCTTTTAAGTAGGTCATGTATTTCCAATTTTTTTTGATCAAGGGCTGCCTCATCTAGTTTTGAAAGCTCTTCAATGTCTGAAGGGATGGCAGTTCTTCCGATAATTGAGAATCTTGCTTTTATATTCTTTGAAATCTCCCGAATAATTTCAGCTGTTATTCCATTTCCTCCGCCTGTGACAAGAAAATGGTCCCCCACAAACTTCTCAGTCAATTCCAGTTCAGAACGATCCACATTGGCAAGTTTTAAAGTAATTCTTTTGCCACTGTTATATCCTATCTCATAGTCCAGGAAATTCTCCTCCAATTCCTCAGCAACAATTGAAAAAACTTCCTTTGTCAATTCAGAACCATTAATATTGCCAATATCCAAAATTTTAACCTTTGAATTTGCAAATTCTCTGCGAAGCCCTTTATAAAAACCGCACAGTGCACCGTAAAAAGGTTCTGTCAAAAAATTATCCTGTTGCTTATATCCAAAACAACCATCCGCTGAAATTACACACATAATGCGTATGGAAGGCCTTTCAATTATTTTGGATAATTCCTTGTAAAAAACAAACCTATGAAGGCTGTTTATATACAGCAGCTCCTCTTCCTTATCCTTCGACAAACTGTCAAAATCAATATGCTCACCTAAATGTCCCAAATCCAATATAACTTCAACATCTCTTAAAGCCTCTACAATATCTGCTGCTCGTTTTTCCAAACCATTGATATCCGAAATATCATCAAATATAAATTCTTTCACCTTTGAGGATATGCTTTCCAAATATTTTGCGAACTCTCTGACAGTTTCAGCCTTATCACCTATTACCAGTATTTTTTTATCTTTGAGGTCAAAATCTTTATTGCCAATCTCCTTTTCAACAATTATCGGATATTGGAGGCTAAGTTCCCTTCCTACAATACTTCCGCTTTCCGTTAAGCTTTTTTCTTCAAACGTTCCTTTCTTATCTTCAGCATCAGTTCCTTCAGCATTGTCGTTATTTGAGGTTTTGTCACCAATATTGCTCTCTATAGCATCAATTATCGATTTAATGGTTTTCAGCTGTGAAGGACTAGGGGTTGCATCCTCACTTACACCAAGCCTTGCACTCAATTCTGACAAAATAGTGGCTTGCTTGATGGTATCAATACCCAAATCGGCTTCAATCTCCATGTCCTCTTCCAGCATTTCCACAGGATACTGAGTTATTTCGGCAATTATGCTCATTACCTGTTCCCGGACAGAAACATTCCGTGAAATACTCGGATTAATAACATCGCTTTTTTCAGGTATTTTTTTTACAGGTTCCGCATCCGAAAATGACTTATTGCTGCTTACGTTTTGCTTTACCAAATCAATAAGAGCTCCTATTGTACGGTATTGAGAAATATTTCCGGCGACTTCCTCATTGATTCCATACTTTTCACCTAAAATCGAAAATATGGTTGCTTGTTTTACAGTATCTATTCCCAAGTCTGCTTCCATTTCCATATCTTTTTCCAGAAGCTCAACGGGATATAGGGTAATTTCGGAAATTAGATTAAGTACATCGGTTTCGCAATCGAAATTTGGTAAATTCAACTTATTACTGTCATTTTCTTCTGTATTTCTTGAGACATTTTCTAGCCCTTTAACTTCAACGGAAGAACCTGAAACATTTGCATTTTGCATAACAAAATCAATCATTTGTCCAATGGTTTTTAAATTTGAAAGAGCCTGTCCTTCAATCTGATTTATATTAAATTTTTCAGCAATCATTGAAAATATGGTTGCCTGCTTTACTGTATCCACACCCAAATCAGCTTCCAGTTCCATTGATAAATCCAGCATTTCTTTAGGATACTGCGTCACATTGGAGTAAATTGAGAGAACTTCATCAATAATTTGCTGCTGATTCATTACAGTAGAAGGCTTAATGCTGACTTTGCCAAAATCAGTACTTGATGAACTATTGTACTGTTTAGCAGTATTTTTTATTGCTGCTTCCGCTACCGGCGCAGCTTCCACATATCCCTCTTCTACCGCTGCAAAAATCTCACCCTTTTCTTCTGCCACCAGTATCCTGCCGCAATATTTCAGCTCTGCATCCTTTGAAGAAATTTTTTCTATCCATTCCCTATAGGCTCTTTCATCGACAATTCTTTCATCTCCTTTTGCAATCCTCTGCATTAGATGATAATTGCCCTGTCCGCCAAAGGCCGCTACCGCTCTTAAAACATACTCAAACTCATATTCTCCTCCCTTTGATAAATTGAGGCCGCAAAGTTCAGGATCCTCTTCTTTAAAGTTAACAACGGGAGGAATTTTCTGATATTGAAGCGCTTTAGCCGATACCGCTTCTTCAATTGACGCTCCCATTATATGACCGGTCATTCCCTTTGTATTTATTACCTTTATCTCTTTATATTTCTCGCCAAAAGTGCTTTCCAAAGAGACTTTTTCCATATAGGAGCAGCCCGGTTTATGAGAGTATGTCTCATGGGAACAGTATACCAGTTTTGAAGCAATCTCTTTTCTGTCAAAGTTATACTCTTTCTCCATTCTTGTAATAAACCGGTCTAACTCAACGGAATGTTTCTTGGTATCAATCTTCGATTGATGTCCTGCAGTATTGAAGGTATGAGTTCCCAATAGACGGCATATGCCGTTCATTCCCCTTCTTAAGACATCACTCTCTCTTTCCATTACAATACCGGTAGCACCGGAACCGAGTATCATTCCGCTTCTGCGGTTATCAAAAGGCACAGCAGCTTCGAACAAATTGTCGCACTCGGTTAAAGCACCGATACTTGAGAATCCTGCACCAAACCACGGCAACAAGTCTTTTGTACTTGAAATATCCGCGCCGATTACAATCATTCTGCGGGCATGCCCGGCTTTTATCAAATCTTCGGCAACAGTTATCGCACTTGCATTGGAAGCGCAGGCGGTATTTATATACATATTGGGCCCTGTTGCACCTATCAGCTGCGCCAACCTGTTATTGGCCTGGGATGCCAGCATTGTCATAAAGTTATGATTAAATTCATACACATCAGTTTCACCGGGATTTGGTGAAAGTCTTGAATAGTACAGTGCAAACCAGTCAGCCAAAAGTTTCTTTGTATCCAGATCACTAACTCTCGAAATAATAGATTCAAAGAACTTCAGTATTTCAACCCTTGTTCTTGAACCGAATTTTGCAGCTGTATACTTCGACACTTCAGAAATTACAGTTTCAATAGGCCATAATCCATTTACATAAATTATACCGGTATCGTCTTGCATTTCTTTCGGCAATACCAACCTTCCCGGAAGCATTGCACCCGATGCTGTCTTTTTATATTCCTTTACAAGAGGAATTCCTGCATCCCGTAATGCCTCATATCCTGCGGCAACACCTGCACATATTGTCTGAGTCATTTGTTTTAAAAGCTTCTCATCAATGAGATAGTCGTTAATCATGTCCATCTTTCCGAATTTACCTGCAAAGTGTATTACCTCGTTAATGGATTCTATTTTCTTGAATATAGTTTCCTTCTCCGTTTTTACAAGCCTTGTTATATTTAAATCATATATTCCTTGCGCTTCTTCATCGGTCAGCATCTCAATCATGTTTCTGCCCTCAACGATATAGCCGAAATTATTGTCATCAAAGGCTTTTTTAAAGCTGCCCGGCAGGCCTATTGCCACACCGCTGTAAACTATGCTGTCACTGAAATCCCGAGTTAAATTTTTTGGCTGAGCAAAAGACGAAACCTCTTTATTTAAGTCACAGTTATTTTTTGCAAATTCTAGATTTTGAGACGGCTTATTTGCTGTATCAACCGGTTTGGATTCCACTTGATACACCACAGTGGTTACCTTTTCTTTGTGTAAGCCCAAAACACTGTTTGCAGGAACATAAGATACATCAACTCCATGGGCAAACAGTATTGCCAATGCCTGCCTGAAGGTTTCGGAAGAAGATTTATTCTTACTGTCAATATTAACAATCTTTACATCCTTGTCGGATAAAATGGTTTTGACAAGGTTTGTCAATACATTGGACGGTCCTGTCTCGATAAATACTCTAACACCTGATTCATAAAGTTTTAATACCGATTGGGTAAACTGCACCGGAGATAAAATCTGTTGCTTTAATATTTCGGGCATTTTTTCCAATTCAGATACATTGTTATAAAAATCCGCCATATGGCAAGCCATTACCTTGCATTTTGGACTGGAAAACTTAATATCCTTTATACTTTCCTCAAATTCATCGGCCGCTTTGGTCACAATATCGGTATGGAAGGCATGGGATACATTAAGTTCGGTAAATTTTAAGCCTTTCCTGCTTAAATATTCCACAAATACTGCTATCTGTTCACTGTCTCCTCCAACCACCGTCTGTTCGGGAGAGTTAATATTTGCAATACTTACTTTTGCACCGCTGTCTTTTATAAGTTCATCCACCTTATCGGCCGATTCCTTTACACTTACCATCTTGCCCCGTTTGTCCACATCAATTCGGTCAAAGGAAAAACCTCTCTCTCCAATTATATTTATTACCGACCTCAAATCTACCATCCCGCCGGCATATAACGAAGTAATCTCTCCCAAACTGTGACCAATCATGTAATCGGCTTTAATTCCGGCTTCTTCTATGAGCCTGTAAACTGCCATATTGCTTACAAACATTGCGGGATGGGTATTTTTCGTATTTTTGAGTTCAGTTTTCAATTGCTCCTCATCCTCACCGAATATCAGCGGCATAAGAGAGTAGTTATATTTTGCTTTCCACATAGCATCTGCTTTATGATAGAATGACTTAACAGATGAGTAATTTTCATACAGCTCCTTTAACATATTCGGATATTGTGAAGCTTGTCCCGGGAACATCAATGCAATTTGAGACGACTCAATTTTAGGTCCGTTTCCTATATAAATTCCTTTTAAAGCCAATAAATGACTATTATTCAGCTTATCATCCCTAATATATTCCTCAAGTATGTTCAATTTATCTCTCAATTGATCCACCGTTGATGCACAAATAGCAACACGCCACTTACCGCTATTTTCAACGGATAAATTGTTATAATATACTGCCTGTTCAAAGGATGAATTTTTATTTGCCTCTATAAACTCTTTTATAGCTGCACATACAGTATCAATCGATTCTCCCGTAAAGAATACCGCTTCTTCCAACATGTTTTCCTGAGAAAACTGTCCTTCATTTTTGCTGTTTGAAAAAGTATAGCTTTTTTTCAAAAATTCCGGTCTGAACTCCTCAATACAAATATGGCAGTCAGCTCCTCCAAATCCATAGGAACTTACATTTGCTCTCCTTGGATGAAGAGGATTTTCTACCCACTGTCTATTCTCCGTTAATATGTAGAAAGGTGATCCCTCCAATTGTAACTTTGGATTAACCTGCTTTATATTGGCCGTTGCAGGCAATACCTTATTTTCTACTGCCAAAGATGCTTTAATAAATCCTGCTATTCCTGCAGCATTCCTCAAGTGACCTATATTTGACTTTATCGAACCCAAACCGCAGTAGTTTTCTTTAGTTGCTCCAAGTCTTTCAAAAGCTTTCTTCAGCGATGTTACTTCAACGACATCTCCAACAATGGTCCCTGTTCCATGGGCTTCTATCATTTCAATAGTATCTACAGAATATCCAGCCATTTTGCATGCTCCTGTTATAACCCTTATCTGGCCTTCTTCACTGGGAGCTGCTATATATTTACCTTTACCGTCACTACCAATGCAATAACCCGATATAATGGAATGAATATGGTCTCCATCCCTTAAGGCATCCGAAAGTCTTTTAAGGACAACCACACCTCCACCTAAGCCCATGACAAATCCATTTGCTCTGGCATCAAAGGGAAAAGAACCATCCGGTGACAGGGCATTTATTCCACTAAAGGCTACCAATCCAACTTCTGTTAGGGTTACTTCAGTCCCCCCTGTAATAACGGCATCATACTCATGGTTTATAAGTCCTGCCACACTTTCTGCAATTGTCATTAATGAAGATGCACAGGCACCGTCGAGTACATAGGATGGCCCCCATAAATCAAAGATATTTGCAATCCTGCCCGCTGTTATATTTTGCAAATAACCGGTTGTAGTATCCTCTGTTACCGGTTGGGTGTCTTTAAGCAATTCAGCTGAAATTTCTTCGAGCACTCTTTCCAATTGAGGTAATTTGCCATAAACTTCAGGATGATTAAGTACATGTTCTTTTATATTGCTGAAAAATGTTCTTCTAACCAGGTTTTCAAACTTTGTTCCCGGTGCCCCGGAACTCAAAATAACAGCAGTTTTCTCCTTGGGAATCTCGCTTTTTAGCTGTCCCATAACCTGGTCAACACAATATATGACAGACTTTTGGTTTATATCCATGTAAGCACTGACTGCTGGCGGAATTTTGTACTTTCTGCTGAGTTCCATGAAATCAAAATCCTCCGGAATAGCAGCAACTTTTGAATAAGTCTTGTCGTTTTTACTAGGTTTACCGAAAATATCCGATTTGTAAAATACCGACTTGCTGAAAAAACTATCCGGTATCTCTTTTATTGAAACCTTTTTGTTTAAAATATTCTCCCATAGCATATTTATGTTATTGGCGTCGGGCATGTAACATCCCATTGCCACCACAGCTACTCTTTCAAAAGGATAATAATACTTATTCATTGTCATTAACCTCCACTACTTAATAGAAATTAGATCTAATGCTATAAAGTTTTATAAAATGTCTTCAAAAACAATCATACCTTTACTGAAATTTGTTAAGTTCACCAATAATCTTTTGAATCTTTGAAGTTTAATATTTCATTTGTTCAATGGAAACAGTAACAAAAACAATATGGATTGAAATCAACAGTTCAAAAAATATAATACTGTAAATTTTTCGTATTCGTCAGTTAAAATATAATTATTCTGATATACTTTGATATTTTTCAGATATTCTTTTACTTTTACAAAGGAACTATTTAGTTGTTAAAGCTTTATCCATCTTCTTCAATGCATTTTTATCGATTTTTCCAAGATTGTTCCTTGGGAAATCATCAAGAAAAGTAAAATATTTTGGAACCTTAAAATTGGCTATTTTCTCTGAAACATATTTTATCAAATCCCTGTCAGTGACTTTTGCACCATCTTTCAACACCACAAATGCTTTAACCACTTCTCCATAAACGCTGTCTTCAACGCCTACAACAGCCGAATCGACAACATCAGGATGCGAGTTGATAGCAACCTCCACCTCGAGGGGTGAAATCTTAAGCCCTGCTACATTTATAACATCTTTCTTTCTGCCGCAAATTACTAAGGATCCGTCACTTTTTTTATAACCGTAGTCACCGGAATATACGCAGCCGTCTCTAAGTCTTTCCCTTGTTTCTTCGGACCTGTTCAAATACCCAAGCATTAATCCTTTTCCTCTAATTCTTATTTCACCTATAACACCGTCTTCGCATATATTACCATCTTCATCCACTACCTCAACCTCTAAGATACCTTTGGGCGGGTAACCGACATCTCCGGCAGGTTCAGGCAGTCTATTCATTCTCGTGGTAATAAGAGTTGTAGTCTCTGACATTCCATAACCTTCATCGAGATATATTCCGATAGTTTTGTACCATTGCAATGCTGTCTCATAATTAAGGGGTGCAGCCGCTACAAAAGCAGCTTTAAGTTTTCTTAGGGAATCGTGTATTGCTTCATATCTCAACAGTTGCTGGTAATGAGTAGGCACTCCAAAAATGTGTGTTATATTTTCTTTTATTATGGTATTTGAAATTTTTATAGGCTGAAACGACCGCAAAAACACAATAGCTGATTTTCCATCCAGCGAAGGAATTAATATGGACACCGAACCAAATCCGTGGGAAAAAGGTACAAAGCAAAGAATTCTATCCTCTTTTGTATAACGATACATTGAACAATTGCTTTTTTCCAAAAAGGTAAAGAAACACCCTGCTGAAAGCATTACTCCCTTCGGTTTTGAAGTCGAACCGGATGTATAAAGAAGCATCGCCAGTTCATCTTCTCTATAGTTATAAAAATCATGTTCTTCACATGCAAAGCTTTGAATTTCATTTTCATAATCTTTAATATGGACAATTTCGCATTTTAAACTGTCCGGCAGCTCTATTTCACTGCTCTTTAAGTGGGTAAAAAGGCATTTTGCCCCCGAGTCTTCGATATAGTACAGTACTTCATTGGCTTTATACAACGGGTCAATAAGACATATAACCCCTCCAATATATTGAATACCCAGTAAAATAACTGCTGCCTCAACACTGTTATACAAATGGGTAGCTATAACATCTCCGCTGCTATATCCCTTCGCATGCAATAGAGCAGCCGTCTTTTTGACTTCTTCCATAAGTTCTCTATATGTAAGCCTTTTTCCGGTTTCTGCATCTATAAGTGCTTCCAATTCCAGATCCATATCCTTTGTATCAAATAGCAATTCACAATAGTTCATAAATAATTCCTCCAACTAAATTATATTTTTTTCAAAATTAAACCGATGTGCACATTTAGATATATTCGTAAATTCAACTTTAGAAAGTGGCTTGTTAAATTTATCCATAATGTATTTGCAGCATATTACTTATAGCAGAAGCGTAATTAATGAGCTTAAAATCTAAATATCATACCGCCACTGCTGGCACCTGCGCCATGAGCTTGCATCATCACAAGATCTCCTCGCTTTAATCGCCCGGAAACAATAAGGTCATGTAAATTTATAGCACTCATTGCAGAAACGGTATTACCATATTTGTGAAATAAACTTTGGCTTTTTTCTTTAGGAATATTTAATTTTTTAAGTTGTTCTTCCCATATTTTTTCCGATTGATCCGATGTTACAAAGAAATCTATATCTTCCATAGTAAGGCCGGTTTCCCTGAGAAGCTTTTCGGCAATTACTGTTGCATACTCTGCAGAGCTGTTAAAGACTATATTGCCATCAGCTATTTTCATATAAAAAATACTCGGGTTTAAATCTTCCATACCACTTCTTAAAAACTCGGTTCCAAAATTAACTTTTGCATTATCATACAAGGAATGATTGGTAAGCAAATAGGAAGCCAAAAAACTCTTTGTTTCGGAATAGCCTAAAAGCATAGCTGCGATTGCATCACCAAACAAAAATACAGTTTTGGGGTCCGGATTCTTCCATAGCCTGACGCATTTGGCTATTACACTGCCTCCCAATATGAGTACATAGTCATCCCCTGTAGCTATATAACGTATTGCCAAATCCATAGCATGCATAAAACCGCTGCACGCTGAGCAAATATCAAAGGCCGGTATTCCTTTTTTAGTCTTAAACTTTCTCAATAATCCTATTGATGTTGCAGGAACCTGATAATCTCCAAACAGCTTTGTAAAAATCACCCGGTCAACCTTCTCAATATCGATATTGGCTGTTTCAAGGCATTGATTTACTGCTGTCATCATTAGGTCTTCCACTTTTTCATCGAAGTCGCTCCATCTTCTCTCTTTTATTCCCAATGAATATTGAACCGCCCTGTCTGTTGCCAATAATTTAAACTCGTCAATAATTTCCTGATTCGAAACAACAGCTTTGGGCAGACCTACTCCGGTAGATACAATTCTTGCATATCTGTCAACATCAAGAGGTCTTATTTCGGGAAACCTGATCTCCTTTTCCATATTTCCTCCAATCAAAACAAACGCTTATTTAAAAAGTGAAATTATGTAAGTACAAAAGAGCATTCGGCAAAAAAATTTTTTGTTTATCATTTATACAGTCTTTTTTCCATCATCTCTAATGAAGATACAATGGTTTTATAGATCATCTCAAATCCTTCTGCTTGTCCATTTCTTCAATAATAAAATTGACAAGATTCTTCATTATAAATAATTCCGGATCCCCTTCCACCATAGGTATTGAGAAAGTCTCCGAAAACCTGAATCCCAATTCAACAAGGGCAATGGAATCCAGACACAATTCTTCAACCAGGTTTGTATCATCTTTTATTTCGCTTTCATCCACATTCAAATAATCGATTATGATTTTTTTTACCTTTTCAAAAACTTCTTTCTCATTCATTTAATTGCTCAACCTCCAAATATAAAATTTATAAAAATATAATTTTTATCAAACTTTATAAATAATGCCACCGCCGCTTAAACCTTCTCCATGGGATATCAGCATTATATTCATACCTTTTTGTATTTTACCTGTAGCAAATCCATAGTCTAAAAGCAAGGGCAGCATAGCCGACATGGTGTTACCATGATTCTTTATAAGTGAAATGCTTTTTTCCTCTCCCACTCCTAAAACTTCAAGGGTAAGTTCCCATATCTTGCGATTGTTCTCAGTAACAAGCACTAAATCTATATCTTTAATTTTTAGACCGCTTTCCAGAAACAAATTTGTTGCTACAGTATATACTGCTTCTTTATAAAAATCTTCGGCATCCTTCCAATTTCCCATCTTATATGTATCGTAAACAGAATACATCTGCTGTTTAAGCGTCATTGTCTCCCGCTTGTCTACCAATGTCAATGGCGATATAGCTGTAGCCAGTTCATAGAACTCATAATTTGAATAGAAATAACTTGCCAGAATATGCTGCTGTTCCGAGCGACCGATTAATATTGCCGCTGCTGCATCGCCAAACAGGAAAGCAACCCTGGGGTCTGTTTTGCTTATCAATTTGCTGTTTATTCCACCGGAAGCTATAAGAATATTTTCATCTCCGGTACTGATAAACCTGGCAGCAGCATCAAAGGCATGAAGAAAAGAAGATATTCCTCCATCAATGTCAAAAGCATGAACTGCCGTACCGCTATTAAGCTTTTTTTGCAGAACGCTTGCAGTCATTGGAAGAAGATTATCCCCATAAAATTTATTTACAATAATTCTCGACAAATCGTCAACTTTAAAATTCGCCTTTTTTAGACATTTTTCTGCAGCAAGTGCCAGAAGGTCACTATCGGATTTATCATCTTCTGCGATAAATCTTGATTCGACTCCTATAGATTTTGTAATAAACGAAGCTTTAAAAGGCAGGTTATACTCGATTATAATTTCCTCATTAGTGACTGATTTTTCAGGTATGTAGGATGCCACAGATTTGATTTCACAATAGCGATTTATATTTTTCCTTTTATTCTCAGGAAAAATATATTTTGAGTTTTTCATAACTATCTCTTTTGAGTTTTTCATAACTATCTCCCCCAAAAAACAAATATTATACAATATATCATGCTATATATTTTTAATTATCTTGTTTTAAAATCTCTACATAAATTTTTTGACGAATAATTTTATTGCAAAAATTTTGGGTCTAGTTAGCATTATTTCCAATATTTATTTTATACTTAAATTTTGCACATTTCAACAGTATTTTACTTTTATTTCACGAGATTATTACGAATATTTTACAAAAATCTTAATATATTTTATTTTTAGGTTAAAATAAGAAATTTAACAAAAAATGACGTTTTAAACTAATTTAATTTTAGCACTCCGCAATAAGATAATAAATCTCTCATTCTTGAAAAAATCAGGGTAACAAAGCCCATTCCCTGTCTTTGTCATTACATTTTTCAAAAAGACAAGAATATAAACTATTGAATATTGACAGGTATTTATTTTTATATTGGAGACTCCTTAGAAAACATTTTATTCAGGGAACTGGACATTGCCATCAATGATATAAGCCGGACGGGTGTCGCCCGATACAGGAATACTGTCAAGTACATCTTCCAATACATATCCCCTAATATCGGTCATCCTTATTCTAGGAGTTGTAGTATCAACATTATCTATGACAAAATGATTCCAAAACATCTTTTTCATATCTACCCAAGTATTATTTATATAACATTCCATCTTAAGTACAGGATATCGATGATTTCTGACCTGAACTGCAAGCCATGAAGTAGTGCTGCCTTCTTTAATACGATAGGATACATTTCCGGTAACCGGTGCTGCAACAACACGCCATTTTATATCAATTTTACCCTTTGATATATCATCTATTTTAGCAAAGGATTTAGGACATAAATCCAATGCACCGGGAGCACCCTCTGGATAAAGGTCTGTTACATAAACAATTGTCGATCCCTTTTCCCCTGTTACCTCAAGATAAGCACCAGCTAAAGCGGCATCAATTCCATAGGAATTATAATCATAGGGATTTAACGCTGTAATTTCCATATCCGGGTCAATAGGATCCAATAAAGCTGCACCTCCAGAGTAACCCGATCCAGTGAATGTAGCATAGCCTGAATGCTCCTTATCCCAATCAGGATAAGGACTGTATGACGGAATAGGTTTTGGTGTAATTTGTGGTGTTGGAGTAACTGCCGAAGTATTTGCAGGTAATGAATCACTCTTTGGAAATTTTTTAATTATGCCAAGCAAATAACTTTTCATCAAAGCACAATCTATACTATCTATACTGTTGTTTCCATCTACATCAGCTGCCCATGAACCTTCTGCAGTGGGAAAATCCTTGATAAGTCCCAATACATACATTTTAAGGTTTGCATAATCTATACTGTCAACATATCCATCCCCATTGATATCTCCAACGGTAACTTGTCCTTCCAGTGAAAAAGAATTGAGAAAAGAAAACTGCAAAAGAGTCATTAAAATGGCACAACAAAAAATTATTTTGCGTTTCATTTTTTACCCCCAAATAAACCCATCTTTCCTTTTTATTTATCTAAAATATTAATAAAATGTATCTAAAATTTATTATATTATACCATATTTTATTACCAGCTTCAATCAAAGAAATCAAAAAACTGTATAGATATTCTGTAAACCAATTGCACCGAAATATCACTTTTAAAGCTTAATAGCTTTTATTTACAACCTCTATCGGAAAAACTTTTATTATTCCAAGAAGGTAACTTTTCAAAATTGCAAAATCTATCGAATTAAAGTCTCCGTCTCCGTTCAGATCAGCTGCAAGCAAACCGTATTCAACAGGAAATTTATTTATTATTCCCAGCAAATAAGATTTCATTAGAGCATAATCGATGGAATCTATGTTTCCGTCACAGTTTACATCCCCAAATTTAATAGTCGGAACGGGATTATAATCACCTTCTTTTACCACTGTCATTGATTTGGGCTTTACACTTAATTTCATACCATCGGAAAAATTTACCGTTATCTCTTTTTCAGAAGCATTATATACTACATATGTTTTTTTACTGTCTTTTTTATTTTTAAATACAGAATATAAAGGAGTATCTGATGTAACTGTAAAATCAGGTAATCCTGCGTTATTCAAGCTATGCATCCAATGATATGTATGGGCAGCGGATTCTCCGCTTTCAGGTGTTGCCCACTCATCCCATTTGGAAATAGCCTCTTCAGGATCATAGAGGGCATAATAGGAACACATAATATCCTGCCATAGCTTTGGATCACTGTTTTGGTCGGCAGGCCTTATTTTAAGCCAGTTATCCCATTCTTTCCAAACCGAGTCATAATTCCTTTTCACGTATTCAGGGTCAGTACCGAGGTACAAAGATGCTCCAGTAATAGGCAGCCAATTAATTGCGTGAACTTGAATGGGATCATTGGTCCACCACGTAGTATGGACGTTTTTACCTCCCCAAATCATTGAAACATCCGTATTCACATATTGCGGATCCTTTGTATCGCCATAGATGTCAAACCAGTAATTGTTCACTGCATTGACTTCGGTGGTATAAAGATAAATGCCCAAATCCCGAAGCGTTTTGTTATTGGTAGCTTCTCCCCACAGGATTATACCTGCCCAGGCATTTATTGCTTCCGATGATGACTCCTGATTATTGCCGTCAATAAATTTTGCATGTCCGGAAGCCCATGAATGACCTGCATAAGGATCAAAATTCCGTAGGAACGGAAATCTTGTATCCTCTCTGTCATGATTGGCTATATCCTTTATAAGGAGTTTCACCATTGCTCCCCAGTTGCTGTCTTTTGCCCAATCACTGTCTCTTAATGCAATCTGTGCAGCAGCATATATAAAATATCCATAGTGAAAATGATGGTCGTTCAATTCATTTTGACTGCCATAAGCAGCGTCATAACCTATTAAAGTTCCCCAATTGCTGTTATAATAAAACAGGTTGTTTTTATCGCTTAAATCATAAAAGACGTTTTCATAAGGATCTGCCGTAAAGAAATCTTCTAGCTTGCTCTTTATGGCGTTAATTATTTTTTCTGCCGCCAAAGTATCTCCAACCTGTTCTGCGATAGGCAAAACCTGTGCCAGCTGATTTAACTTTTTACCTGTCCAATAGGTATCAAAACCCGCTCCCGGATTGTTTAAATTAAAGTTTATCTTGTCTTTTTCAAAATCGTCCACAAAAAACTTTAATTTTTCAATTGCACTCGTATTACTATTATCTATTCCCGGCATATTGGGTAGTATTCCGTTATACACGTATCTTGTCCGGAAACTTTGACCACAAATGGTTTTCATAGTTCCTCTTATTGATTCATAGGTATAGTTTAACGGACTTATAAAAGTATTGTTTCTCCACTGATGCGGATATAATGCCAATATTGTATCTCTATTTGTGCCTTCCTTTGCTTCAGTAGTTACTATAAAAGTTGTATCGACCGAACTGTCCTCTTCACAATACTTCCACTGAACTTCGGTATTTACAATAAAGGCATATGCCTTCTCCCGGAAATACTCAAAAGCATCCTTTTCAGGCAATATCGCCAGTGAAAAATAAGTTTTTCCGTAGGGTAAATTGCAGGTAATTGAGTTGCTTCCAATTCCGTTCCATGTTGAACCTTCAGGTGCAAAGAATCCATAATAGTTGCCGTTAACTTTAACCAATAAATTCTGACCCTTTTGAATAATTTCCGGAACAGAGTTAAAGGTAATTTTAGGGTAACACCCCATAAAATCAAAGTAAATGTACGGACTTCCGTGGGCTATGGTGGATTTTATAATTTTTGTACCATCGGCCATAACCACATCTGCCGACCAATCACCGAATTTGTCGAGCCTAGCATCGCCAGGAATAAAATTATCTGCTCCCACAGTAAAATCTATCGTTTCCGGCACATTCAAGTCAAGCCTTCTTATAACTTCAATATCACCATCAACATCTCTATAATACTGTGTTTTCGGCATACTTACCGCAAGTCCCGATTTCGAATATTGGTACACCAAAGGATGGGCATAAAGAGGCTCTGAAAAAGGTATCCATAAAATCGAACTCAACCAGTCGTTTGTCGGAATAGCTCCCTTGATATTGTCGGTTTTATATATCATATCCGGTAAATCGTTTTCAGTCCATGCAGGATTAATAACCGGTATAGTTTTGATACTGCCCAACCCCAGGTCATTGATCCAATCTATACTCATTCCATGTACATTACATTTTACCCAGCCGGTGTCACCTGTATTGGTTGCAAGAAATAAATATAAAGTCCCGTCGGCTGGAATTTGCGGATTTGGAATTGTAACAACGTAGTTTCCATCGGAATTCTTTTGACCGGTTGGATATCCTGCAACCGCCTGGCTAAGCAGTGTAGGATTGGATACATTGGTATACCAGATGTTTGATGCCTCATATGAAGGACTTTTCGGAATTAAAGTAACCGTAAGGTTAGATTGGGAGTAATTTAATCGGGCTAAAAAGTTACCTATTGCATATTCGGGAATATTGACTTTTGCACTTGCTTCTGTTGAAAAGAAATCTGCTGCTTTTACAGTATTCTGCCCGCCACTTAAGGCTAAAATTATAATAGCTATACATACAACAAATGTTACTATCCGATTCAGTCTCTTCATCATTGTACTTATCCTCTCCAGAAAATATAATGTTATTACTACAGAAAAGTACGCAAAACTCCTTACTATCAAAACCAACAGCAAGGAGTTTGCTCTTATTAATAAAATTTCCATACACTAACAAACTGACATCTAAATAATTGCCAATTTCAATCTCCTAAAAGCAACTTAAATACCTGTTTATCTTGTATTTACCGGAAACTCTTTTATCATGCCGAGGATATACATCTTGAAATAAGCATAATCAATAGAGTTTATTTCACCGTCTCCGTTCAAATCTGCAACTTCATCGGGAACATCGAACTTTTTAATCATCCCCAGCAGATATTGCTTTAATATGGCCAAATCAATGGAATTAATTTCATTATCACCATTTATATCTCCATATAACACATTCGGTGCAGGAGTAGGCGTTGGCGATACAAATTCAACCGGTGCCTCGCCGTACACCAATTTCGATTTATAAGTAAGAGTAATTTTATTATTCTCTGTAAAATCTTTTGCAAGTGAATTATAGGAATAGTCATTTGACTGTATGTAAGGTCCTGTCCCATCACTGGCAATTCTTATAACTATCTCTCCGGTATTTGCCCCTGCACCTATTGCTCCAGCCTCTTCTGTAAAACTTATTTCCAAATACCTGTCATAACTTTCTCCCTTTTTATCAAGTTTTATAAACCTGCCTTGAACATTACTGCTTGAAATGTGGGCAAAATCACAGGAAAATGCAGGTTCCGCTATCGAATCCGCTGTAAACCAGTATTGTACCTTTATATCCGATAAATTTACAGGCTTTTTGCCATCGTTTTGAATTTTTAATATTGCTCTTATGTCGGAAGCAGAATCGGAAGAAGTCAAGCACTTGTATAAAACCTTTAAATCTACCGTATCCGGTACAGGTGTTGAAGTATTGCCGGGATCTCCAGTAGGTGTAGGCGTAGCTTCTATTTTCTCAGGCTCCTCACCGAATACCAGCTGATCATTAATATACAAGGGTATTCTTTCGGTAATCACATACTCATCTTTCAATCCTTTTCTGCTGTAATCGTTTGTAGGATCCCAGTTTCCTTTATAATTTGAATCCTGAGCAGCTACAAGGGCAAATTGCAGTTCACGGGATGCATAAATTTGCCTGCCGCTCCAGTCAAATTCAACATAATATGTACCGCTGTCGTCATATTTAATCGGTCCTAAATATTTCGCCTTGCCATCATAGCACTTTTCATTCTCATCGTAGTATACCTCCATTTGAACATCATCGATGGACTGGCCTGCATTTATAAGTTCACTGATATTGAAGAAATAACGTGCCTTCAATCCAGTTTCATAATGTGGAGGATATGCGCTTTCATTATGTATGCGTATAGTAATCTGCGATCTTTCTTTGTTCTCCTGGCTGGTACTTACTTTAGCTTCCACAAAGAATTCCAACGGCCGCTCTTCCTTAGGCGGAAAATTCGGTATAGGTTTATGCCCTTCTCCGTAATATGTATAAAGCCCGGCACAGGCACCCACAAATGCAGCATTATAGTCCACAGCAACTTCATTGTATATATAGTCGGAGGTTACATCCTTGTGAAAATCGTCAGCGTCCGGACCTCCAACCAAAGCTCCCCACAAAGTATGTACGTGATCTACCGGGTCATCCATACTGAGAGTCTTTGAACCGTGGGAAGCACGATGATGAGGATGGGAAGCACCGTCTGGGGCATAGCCGACAATATACGCTCTCTTCATAGGGTTGTTTCCCATTATATATTCCATTTGGCCCTTTGCCCAATCGGCAAAATCAGTGTGTCCTGTCTCTTTTCTGTAAACTAGGGCACAAAGCTGCGCAGCTGTATTATACCTTGCCGAACCGTAGGAATTAAGCATACTGAATCCAGCCGGTGTTTTGGCAAGGAAATTAGTATCTTTTGGATCTTCATGGGGTATTCCCGACCAGTACTCAAGATTCCATCTAAATATGTACCAGTCTCTTTCAGTATTGGTTATCGGTGCAAGTTTTGCAAATACACCGCCCCATACGGTATCCCAACAGTGAACCCAAATGTTCTGCCATTGGTTACCGGTATCCACTATTATCCTCTGCATATACCCTGTATATTTGCCGCTTTCATCGGTGGACACTATATGATCAATGTATTTGTCCTCACCAGTGGCTATTTTTAGCCAAACTGCTGCCCATGACAGTTCATCGTAGTCATAGGAAGAAGTATAGAATCCACCGGAATAACCAAGACCTCTGTATTCCCTGGCAAACTCATATAATGCTATAGCTGTATCCAAACATTTGCCGGCATATTCAGGGTCAGTATCTTTAAAATTCAAATAGTTTATGGCAAGGGAGGCAGCTGCACCTGCACACTGGTCACTGGCCGGCGTCTCGGCAGTAGCAAAGTATGCCGGTCTCTCAAATCCCTCAAGCATAACTGAGTTTTGAAGTTCCGGTGGGTTCCAGTAATCATGGTCTATATCCCCTTCTCCTACCTGATAACAGAAAGCAACCACCTTACCGTCCTTATCTCTGAATGTGCATCTTAGCAAATAATCATTAAACCATCTGAGGATATCCTCAACATGCTCCTGTTCTCCTATTTTTATAAAGGCATCTCTAAACTCGTAGTAACTCCATCCTACTGTAGATGCAGCATATGTTTGAGGGAGTCCGAACTTCACATGGTCACCTGCATCATGCATTCCTCCGCTCAAATCCAACTTGCCATCCCCATCGGGATCAAGTATGGACTTGTATTTATTAATAAAACTTTGCGACAGGTTAGTTCCCCTAAAACTTTCTGTCATAGGAATCAGAGGTATCTCTTTATCCTCCACATGACAGTCTCCGCGCCATTCCAAACGCCCGCCCGTTATTCCCGGTCCGCATTTGTTTGCATCATAGAAATAAAGGGAAAGCTGAAGCGCCTTGGCAAAATTGTACTCCGGTTCTGCACTAACAGTCATTGGAATACACAAAACCGAACCAATTGCAAAAGCAATACTTATAAAAATGCTTAAACCTCTTTTATAAAAGGCTTTTTTTGTCATAACTCTGTTCCTCCCGACACAAAAATTTATATATAAAAATAATAAATATTATTCAATCTATTCTTAGTTTTCCGTATCAATAGATAATAAACTTTAGAATTATTCAAAATTTCACAATTTACATCACAAAAATTTACTTCAACTTATATAAAGATTAATATTCCATTGAAACAATAATTTAAATTAATTTCCTAGCCGGAAAGTTAGCTGTTGCGTTAACAAAAAGAGAATGCTGAAAAGAAAGGTATATTGAAGAATATGTATCGATTATTGGTTATTATTCTTTTTTCTAATTATATCCTATATTATTAGTATAAAATAAATACCTCCATAAAACAACATCCCAAATTGGAAAACCTATTTTAACAAAAACCAGATTTTGTAAAAACTATATTTTAATTTTCCAAAAAGCTCTCGGGTATAAAAAAGAGGCAGTCCAAAATACCAACCGCCTCTTTTTATTACAACCATTTTAATTTTTAACAATTATATAAACATAGAGAATTTAGATTATACCTTTAACTAAAACAAATCCAACGAATCTATTACTTCCTGATTCTTAACCAATTGAGTCTCTGCTTTCAAATTGTCAAGCATTTTTTGAAACTCCTCAGTTTGCAATGAAGAAGTAATCGTTGCCTTTTCCTCATCTCCCAAAGTAGGTGGTGTTTTCTTGACAAATTTCATGACATGATAGCCGTAATAAGTCTCTACAATATCCATATCTCCTTCTTTTGCTTTAAAGGACCATTCTTTAAATTCATCAACCAAATCATCATTTCTGGTAAAAGTATACTCTCCACCTGTTTCCTTTGAAGCATCGTCTTCTGTGTATTGTTTTACCAAATCTTCAAATTTCTCTCCAGATTGCGCCTTTTTAAGGACTTCCTCAGCCAGAGATTTCTTTTTGGCAATTTCATCTTCCGATAATGATTCAAAAGTTGTAGTATTAATTGTTTTAAAAAGTATGTGCTGTACTGTTACCTTCTCATATTGATCTTTGTTGTTTTCAAATTCTTTTTGAATATCACTTTCACTAATTTCAATTTTAGTAGGCTTTATTTGAGCATACTTTTGGTATGCCAGAATAAAATCTGTAAATAATGCTCTGTATTGGTCAATGGTAACACCATAATCCCTAATCATAATTTTGTTTGCTTCTTTTACATCACCATTGGCTTCTTCTTTAATAAATTGATCCAATGCCTGGCTAATATATTCCATTTCCAGCTCATCTAAACAAATATTATCCTTTTTGGCACTTGCCAATAGAATCTTGAGCTCTTTTATATTTTCCAAAGCTATGTCTATAACTTCCTGCTTTTTGGATTTACCTTCCTCCGATTCCCAATACTTTTTCTTTTCGTCATCACTCTTGTCGGTTAAACCCGCCTCTTCTTCGGCCTCTTCTTTATAGGCACTTAGATAAAACTTAAGTTCAACAGCAGAAATACTTTCTTCCCCAACTGTTGCCACAATTTTTGAAGAATCAGCATTTAAAGATGTCTGTCCGTTTTTGTTACAGGCACTAAAATTTAACATTAGTGCTGTGCTTAGTACAATAGGTAAAATTTTTTTTAATTTCATAATAAACCTCCGTAAGATTATTTGATTGATAAAAAAACTATCTACTTTATTCCAGGTAAACATCCAAGACCATTTCAACCGAAACAAACCGATACTGCTGATATTATCATAAGATATATCATATCAGAATTTTGAAATGGCAGCCGCATGTTATTTTTGGAATAAGCATTAAACAATATAATGTTTACAGATTATAATTTTACTCTATATTTGTCCATAATTCCACTAAAACTTTATCCATATCAAAAAAACTTTAAAAATTTATAATATTTTTCCATTTTTATTTACAACAGTATTGCTAATTGATACAATAATAACTACAAAATGGATGTTTGCAGTATAAAAAGAGGTATGGAATATGTTCTCTAAAAATATAAAAAAACATAAAAAATTAATTCTACTTTTTTCAATTATTTTGGTGTTCTTAGTTTCATGCACTACTCGGAGTTTGCCAAAAAAACTTGAAGTACACTTTATTGACATCGGGCAAGGAGACAGTATTTTAATAAAACATGATAATAAAACCATGCTCATTGATACAGGCCCAAAGGAAAGCAGAACCGATTTGATGGAGTATCTATCTTCTCAAAAAATAAAAAAAATTGACTGTTTAATTTTGACTCATCAGCACAAAGACCATATTGGAAATGCTGATGCGGTTATAGCAAATTATGATATTGGTGTTCTTTATATGCCTAATGTAACAAGCACTACCAATGAGTTCAAAAATTTGACAAAAGCCATAAATACCAAAAGACTAACAGTAACACGCCCCGTTGCAGGGTCATCTTTTAATTTCGGTGATGCACAATGCTTTATTCTTGCACCAAACAGTGATGTTTACGAAAACGAGAACGATTACTCTATTGTTATAAAAATGGTCTATAAAAACACATCTTTCCTGTTCACCGGCGATGCCCAGTTTTATTCCGAAAAAGAGATGATGGATAAGGGCTATGATTTGTCGGCTGATGTTTTGAAAATAGCTCAACACGGAAATGACAGCACAACTTCGGAAGAGTTTTTAAACAGGGTTAATCCCAAATATGCAGCCTTAAGCTGTGCATTAAACGACAGCAAAGATCATCCGAGCAAAAAAACGATGAAACTGCTGAAAGAAAAAAATATCCCCGTTTACAGAACCGATCAGTGCGGAACTATTGTATGTACGTCAGACGGCCAAAATATAACCTTTGACAAAGAACCAGGAGATTATCAGCATGGCAAAGAAAAAAAGTAATATATTACTTTTTCATAAAATAAGTATTTTGATTGTGATTTACCAAAAAAACAATAAAATATTATTTTTTCAACGTGTCTATTGCTTTATTATACAATAAGGGAGCAGAGACTGTTTACAGTTTTTCTGCTCCCTTCTTTATTCTTTAATATTTTAAATCTCAAATTTCCTTTATGCAGTGCATATCTTTATTTATCGGCAAAATAACTCTTTAACGAACTAATCAAGTTCTACATACCACTGATACATAGGAGGTAAATTTTCGTCATATTTTATAGTACCCGTCCAAGTAAAATCATCTTGAAAAACCTTTACTGTCTCACCGGGTTTCAAATTTAAACTCAATGCTTGTTCTTTAGGTAACGCCGGCTTACTGGGACCTAGCAAATTAAACATACAATCGATTTCAAATTCTTTCATTGCTGCATCCTCCTCAATCTTTTTTTGCTTCTTTTATCAGCTTAAGCTTAATAAGCACTATCCAGTTTTTGCAGTTCATCAAATCGGGATAATCTTAAATTAAAATAAAAATCCGGCTATGTGCTTATCAGCTTACTGAGCAATATAAAACTTTTCTTCACTTTATAAATATAACAAAGGAGTGCAATTTAGTATATTCAAATCATTTACAGCTATTAACATTATATCAAATAATACTTCTTCCTACCATATATTATTCTTAAAAATTTTAAAAAAACTCTGTTAAAAAAATAAATCATAAATGATATAACCCTTTTAATTTTTTCAATAATATGAAATAATTAAAAATAATAATTAAGTATAATTTTAAAATGCCCTACATAATGGCAACTGATATTCTAATTTTGATAAAAATTTATATACTAATTTTAATATATCTTAAAGCAAAGGAAATTGTCGCTATGTTTATACCGGATTATCTAGTAAATAAACAATTTGGAGATAGATATTTCGACGTGGTTAATGCCATTGAAGAAGCACAGCAGATTCATTTTAAAAACAACAATTTGCTTGATCGTATAAAGTCCGGAATTGAATCCAATACTCCTTTTATAATTGGAGAAACAGGTTTCGGTGCAGGCCGTATAGTTGTTTCATTAATGGAATACCTTAATAAAAGCGAATTGAAAAATATTACAATTGAATATAACACTGTCGAACTTTTTCCTTTAAGTTCTGAAAGAATGCTAAATATCTTAAGCGGATTTAGAAATCGGGCAGAAAAGGAAATCGATACCCTTATCAAAGTATATAGGGATGTTGATATCGACGTAAAAGGATGGCACCGAATGAAAATTGAGCAACCTTTTGGATGCCTTTATCTGCATTTATGGATAGGTGAAGCACTGGAAATGTTAAACTCACTGGAAAAACTCTGCGATGCTTGGTTTCTTGACGGGCACAGCCCTAAGAAAAACCCGTCAATGTGGCGGCCGGAACTGCTTATGGAAATAGGCAGAAAAACCAAAAAAGGAGGCACATGTTCTACCTATACCGTTTCAGGTGCTGTAAAAAAGGCACTTTTTGATGCCGGTTTCGATATTTCAAAACTTCCCGGATTCGGTGGAAAAAAAGAAGTACTTAAAGGAGTTAAACGTTGATTTTAAAAAATTTATAGACTCTATTTAAGAGTTTTTTGTTATATCCGGCTTTCTTAACAATAGTTCCCCAATCAAATTAAATAAAATTGCAAAGTTTGATGGAATGCTAAAGATAATAGTACAAGCCGCATTAAGCGGCTTGTATTTTTTCGAAATAACGATTCAGTTATCGTTTATCTTAAAAACCGCTTCCCCATATGGCTGTATTTCCGCCTTTTTGCAATGCAGTAAAAGTCATTACAAATTTCTTCAAACCGACATCATACTGCTTAAGTACCACACCATTATACTCCACTCCACCAATGGTTAAGGTAATTTTATTATCTCCTGTAAGATTCCATCTACCGCTTACACTTCCTGAAACAGTACCGTCTCTATTGAGGAAAATCTTTGAAGAATTTTTCACACTGGCCGATATATCCGTACCGTGATTTATGTAAGCATAAGTACCACTGACTTCTTCTAAAGTATATTTTCCAATAGTCTCCCCTGCATATTGGTGAGGTGCAATTACAGGCCATCCATCGGAATTTATAAACATTTGATGTACTCTGACCTGGTGTTCTTCTCCCCTTCCGGGAAAACGGGTATGAAATACTATAAAATACTTGTTTGTAACTTCATCATAATAGGTAGAGTTATGCCCCGGCGATACATAGCCTGATTTACTGTCTGCAAAGTAATAATTGCCCATCAATTTAGCACCATAAGGCTCAATTGATTTGTCATCAAACATGGTTCCGTTAGCACCATGACAGTAAATCATATTTTTACCTGAACTGTCCATATAGGGTCCATCGGGATTCTTTGAACGGCATACCCTGATGTTATAACCGCCACTGGCATCAAGTCCGCCAAAACTCAAAAACATATAGTAATAGTCAGTCTCAGGGCTATACTGAATAAATGCCCCCTCTATTCTGCTGTGATTTAACCCTAACAACCTCTTTCCATATCCCTGACCGAAAACAGGTTTTCCGGTATTTTCATCCATTCTCAAAATGAAAATACCTCCCGAATAAGAACCGTATACCATCCAAAGTTTGCCATCCTTATCATAGAAGACATGGGGGTCCACAACATTAGGATGTTTTGTTGCGTCATAAACTGTACCATCCTCACTCTTCTGTCCCCACATACCGGATTTCAGTATAATTCCCAAATCTTCATAAGGTCCCTCAATATTATCGGATACAGCTACACCAAGTGCAGACCTTGGTGAATCCCCTTTACACATGCAGTAATACATATAGTATTTTCCATTCTTAAGCTGAATCCAATCTCCTGCCCACAATGTATCAGTTTCAGCCCACTCGAAGGCTGTTTTCAGTTTTATGTATACATTGGGCATTAATGGATTGTAATTGCTGACACCGTTAGAAATCTGTTCCCACCGGATTAAGTCTTTGCTCTTTGCTGATGCAAGATGAGAGCCGATAATATAATAAGTATCATTTGTTTTAATTATTGAAGGGTCATGTACTGATACATATTTAAACTCCGGCACCGGAGGAAGAGTAACCTGAGGTGTTGGAGTAACTTGCTCCGATGCAGGAAAAACTGAAATAATCCCTAACAAATACTGTTTCATTATTGCATAATCTATGGAATTAACCGAGCCGTCCCCATTTACATCGGCTGCCGTAAGGGCTTCCCCCGTTAATGATCTCATCCCAAGCAAATAAGATTTCATAATTGCATAATCTATTGAATCTACAGACTTGCTGTCATTTAAATCACCATACATTAACTCCGCAGCACGCATGCTACTACCGCATAAAGCAGAAATCAAAAAGGCAGTAATAAGAGCAGCACAAACTTTTTTCATACAAATTTCTCCCCTTTATTAATCCTCTTGTATTTATAATAACATAGATTACCAATTTATAAAATAAAACTTAAGAAAAATCTATGCGTATATCTTATATCACATTAAATTGGCAAAAAAAGAGGCACCTATAACAGTAACCAAACCGGTTACTGCAATGGCAAGGCTGCTCATTGCCCCTTCCACTTCCCCCATTTCCATGGCCTTTACTGTTCCTATTGCATGGGATGATGTGCCTAAGGCAATTCCTTTTGCAACCGGCTCTTTTATACGGAATAACTTACACACCAACTCAGCCATTATATTCCCCAAAACACCGGTTATAATAATTACAGCGACAGTTATTGTTACAATACCTCCAAGTTCCTGGGATACACCCATTCCTATTGCTGTTGTTATTGATTTGGGCAGCAATGTAACATATTGCTGGTGAGTCAAATCAAATAGCTTGGCTAAGGCAAAAACACTTATAAAGCTGGCCAGTGCTCCCGATACAATTCCTCCTAAAATTGCTCTGTAATTGCCTTTTAAAATTTCAAGCTGTTGGTATAACGGTATGGCTAAGCATACTGTTGCCGGTGTCAAAAGGTAACTTAAGTATTTGGCACTATTATTATAACTCTCATAATCAATACCTAAGACCAATAAAACAGAAATAACAAAGACAATGGATACCAAAAGCGGATTAAATATTGCTATTTTAAATTTTCTTTTTAACATTATTCCAAGTCCGTATCCAATAAGACTTATCAACACACCAAAATATGTCGAATTGCATAATAGTTCTCTCATTTCTTTTGCCTCTTTTCCATACGTATAATAAATTGCGTTACCCTTCCCGCAACAGCCATTACTATTACTGTCGTTACAACGGTAATTACACAAAGGGGAAGCCAAAGGGATTTGAGTTCATTCCCCATGGTAATAAGTCCCACTGCAGCAGGAATAAACATTACAGGCATAATTTCTATCAAGTAGCTTCCTGTATCCTTGACCTGATCTAATGAAACAATTTTAGCATTAAGCAGCAACAGCATAATTACCAGCCCGTAGATACTTGCCGGAATAGGCAGAGGTATAAAGTATTTCAGTACTTCTCCAATAAATGAGACCCCTAAAATAATTCCAAACTGTTTTAAAAATTTCATTTGGCTTATTAATCCCACTTTCTAATAAATATTTAAAAACTCATAAATACTATTATATTTATTAAACCTACATCAGGCAAACTTTTTCTATCCGATACACCAGTTCAAAACCCATATTTCGACAGCCTCATGTAACATTTAATTTACTTAGAAAAATATTTGCATTTTCAAATAAAGTACATCATTTATAGGCATGAACCGTTATAATTATGCTATAATACGAAAAAATTTTCAAACTTTTTAAAAAGTCGATTTATACCGCAAACTTCAAACTATATCTTACCATCAAAAAAATTATTATATATTAAAAAAGCAGGCATATCTCAGCCTGCTCATCAATATATAATAACTTTTACGTTTCTAAAATAAATCCAGCGTTTTCAAAACTTCTTCATTTTTAACCAACGGATTTTTTTCTTTCATTTTTTCTATCATTTCTTCAAATTTTTCTTTTTGCAATTCTTTCTTAATAGTGCTCTTTTCTTCTTCACCTAAAGCTGCATCAAATTTTTTTATGACTTTTACTACATGAATACCATAGGAAGTTTCTATCAGTCCAATGTCTCCTTCCTTTGCATTAAACACCCAATTTTCAAATTCCGCAACGGTCTCTCCACTTCCTATAGTCTCATTACCACCGGTAATTTTCAATTGGGGATTCTCGGAATACTGTTTGGCCAATTCTTCAATCGACTCACCATCTTTGACTCTTTTTAAAATATCCTCCGCAAGCTGCCTTTTTTGCTTTATCTTATCTTCTTCAAGAGGCTCTTGTGTGTCAACGTCTATAGTATATAAAAGGACATTTCTTATATTTACCTTTTTATATTTTTCTTTATCCCGTTCAAATCTTTCTTCTATTTCTTTATCACTAACTTCAATCTTTTCTGTTTTAAAATTGGCATATCTGTAATATGCAATATAATAATCTTCATAAATCCACCTATATTCCTCGATAGAAACCCCATACATCTCTTTCATGAGTTTTTCAGCTTCTTCCTGGTTTTCATTGGCTTTTTCTTTTATAAAACTATAAATATTCCTTTCAATTTGCATCACATCATTTTCCAACAATTTTACATTTTCCTGTTTTGCAAGCCTTAATAAAACTTTGAGTTTCGCCAGGTCATCAAAAGTTTTATCTATAAGCTTTTGCTTATTATTTTCATTTCCATTTTCAGATTCCCAATACTTGCTCTTTTCTTCATCGCTTTTGCCTTCTAAATCTGCATCCTTTTCCATTTGACTTTTGTTCATATTAAAATAAAATATAAATTCGCCATCATAAATCTTGTCATCACCGACTGTTCCGATAACTTTCGCCGATTCCCACTTATTTGCAGTTTTTTCTTCATCTATATTATCTTTGTTATTTTTATCTGTAACATCTATATTATTTTTATCTGTAACATCTATGTTATTTTTACAAGCACTAATACCAAACATTAATGACAGAGCAAGGCCAAAGGATAAAACTTTATTAAATTTCATAACTAACCCCCCAGAATTATTTTCACCAATACTGCGTTTTATCAGTTAAACCACTTAATGATACTTTTGTTTTACATGCTTATAAATTTAATTTTACTAGATAATAAACTATAATTCTACAAATAAATTTGTAAATTTTCTATCTTTGAAAAATTTTTAAACCTAATTTTTTATTTTTTTGCTTAATTATATTGCTTTTAGAGTCTGAAGGTATTAATTACCCTTTGTAATTCTCTTTTTCAATCCCTTTTTGCATAAAATACTTATTTACAATTTCAATAATTTCATCTCTGAAGGTTTTAATTTTCTCTTGCCTATACCTTTTATTCTTCGCAGCTCATCCAAATAAGAAGGTAATTGCTCAACAACTTGGACAAACACTTTTGATGCAATACAAAAAATGCCGTCCGTTCAAATGAAAAAAGGAGTGAATAGTCACTCCACCGGCATTTTTAGCTGCAGCTCCCGTAGATGCCACCACAAGCATATGTTTCAGCAATACTTTTTTAAATTACGTAAATAATCATCTCCTAAAATTTCAGTTTATTTATATAAGTAAGTCATTATCCTGCCCGCTAATTCCTTCTCTTTTAATTATGAACTATTTGGACCAATGCCCCAAAGGTATACCTCCATTCTCCAGATCATAATAACAAACTGTATAATTACCAAAATCCTTTGTATCAAATCCGAGTCGACTAAACATATCTGATTCTCCCTTATTTACCACATAGACGTACCTTGGATTAACTTCATATCCCTGATCCACAAAGTGATATTTACCGAACCCATAGATATCAAGAAACATACTCGGATAATTCTTATACTGTACCGTATCCCGATATTCTTTAGAATCTACTGCAGTCAAATACATTACCTTCGAATAATTAATGCTGTTGGTAACAAAAATCTCAGTATCAAAAGTATCTGCAAATTTAATGGCATCATCCACACCATAGCTGAAATAGTATCCTATCTCTCTTGCATAATCTGTAAAGTAGTATTCGACAAAAGAACAAAAGAAACACAACATAATACCAAGACCAATAATTATAAAATTGTTCTTCATTACTTCCTTCTTAAATAGGGTTGAAATAAAGTATACACCCAATCCCATACATATAGTTAACGGAATAAAGAAATAATTTGCACGGTTTATATTGGTATAGGTCATGCTGGCAACCAGGAAAGATACAACGATTTGATTTAAAATAAACATTTCATAAGAAAACTCTTTTTTTCGACATTTTTTTATGGATTCTTTAATAAGGTATAATAATCCCAACGCTACAAAAGGCAGCCCGAATTTATAAAAAATACCGTACTTCGGAATCACATTCCAAATCAACCCATCATTTTGAGAAATAATAATATCCATTATATTTTTAAATTTATCTATCATACCCTCGAAAGAGAACTCGGAACCTCTGAATCCGATAAGCTTTGGAGCCGTAAAAAAAGGTGTACTGACTGGCTCAATAAAGCCTTTATTAACCAGCAGGAACAGCATTAAAGGCAGAGCCATTAAAAACAGTATAACTCCGGAAACCAGATAGTATTTGTTAAACTTGAATTTCTTTATAATAACGAGGTAAACCAACTGCAAGAAGACTGTTATTGCAGCAAATGGCCAATACAGAGCATAGCAGTAGAGACTCAGCCCATAGTTAATGGCAGAAAGGATAAGAAACTTTGGTTTCTCCAGACCTATGCAAAAAAACAAAGTAGCAAAAAGCATAAAGTGTGGAGCCATGTTACTCTCCAATCCCCAACGTGACATCATAAAATGCCAGGGATTAATTGCAAGAACAAACATGGAGACCAATGCTGCTTTGTTATCGGAAGTTACTTTTTTTACCAGAAAAAAACATGCTGCAAGTGCAATAGAGCCAAGTATTGCCTGAGGTATTCTGACACACCAAATATTGTTACCGAATAAAGCTATCCATGGAATCATAAGATATGATGCCAAAGCATTCATACCGCTACCCCACGTGGTCAGATATACAGGCAAATGATAACCGAAGGAATCTGCCCCTGTTCTCATCAGACATATCGCCTCATACCCGGCAAAAGCCTCGTCCTGATTTATTCCCGACGGAAATCTGTCAAGAAAAAGAATCCGAAGAAGACACCCTGCAAATAAAATCACTGAAAACAGTGCAATTTGAAACTTAGTCATATCTGAAAAACACGAAAAAAAGCTTTTTTTAAATCTATTGCTTTTTTCTTTTTTATTCCCTCTTTGTTTATAGTTTCTATTTCTTCTTTTGGATTTTTTGCTTTAGTCATTATTAGCCTCCTAATTTCATTCTTGCCTTCCCTATTAATTATAACATTATAATAGTATCAAAATTATATAAACTTAGGGCACAAAACACAAGCCCTAAGCAGTATTTAATATATATAAGTACAACAACTATTATATAGCAAATTCTGAAATTATTCCAAGTAAATATTTCTTGTACAGAGCTAAGTCTAAAGAGTTTATCTCTCCGTCTCCATTGACATCAGCTGCTTCTAAACCGTACTCATAATCAAAACTGTCAATAAATCCAAGCAGATATTTTTTTAACAATCCATAATCAATTGAGCTTATTTCTCCATTACCGTCTATGTCACCCACTATAAAACTTTCATCGGGAGTCTTGATAGAAAACGATATATTGTTCACATTAGCTCTCCCATTACTTCTTAATCCCTCAACCATAAATGAAACTTCATTCATATTCCACATTTCCATACCCAAACTCTCCCAAGCTTTAAAGTGTTCAAGGACAGATACTGTCCCACTTGTTCTTTTCGAAGTCCGGATACTATAATACACATAGCGAGTAATTAGTCCAACTGCAATATCAGGTGGTAGAATATATTTATGCTTATAAACTTCATAGGTCGAACCATCAACATTTATCGTTCCCATAAACTCACTTCCTGATATTACCCAATTCACCGAATTTTCAATTATGTAGTATTCCAATATTTTATTCCGTGTAACATATTTCATTCCACATACACCTATGTATGCATGGTCATCTGCCTAAAAATCGCAATCATAGTCAACTGTTACTCTTTTAATTTCTTTGTAGCTTTTCTCTATATCAAGTTGCATACCTTTTCTAAAAAATGCATTATTTAAATCTCTCCACTCACAACTGAATCCACCTTCATCATCGATAATCATAGTTGTGTTACCAACGTCTTTCCAAAGTTCATAGTAGCAGTCATCACCATAAATGGTTTTCGATGACGTAATGACTTCTGAAGCTTGTACATTTACCGAACAAACAAAAACATTAATCAGAATGAAAAAAATAACCGCCTTTACCTTTTTCATATTTATTCACTCCTCCCAATATAATTCGTCAAATATGGGCATTTCAAAAAATAGAGATGGGTATTTTATTTAAGCAATAAAGTGATTTGAATAGTATCTGATAACTTGAAAGCGTTCAATCACAAGAACTTTGTTATATAATAGTTGTATAGTTAACTCAAAAAAAATGCCTTTTGTCGATATTATATCATAATTTTCTCCTATTTTTATATATATTTATATAATTTTCATCGAAAAAATAATTTCAAACTGAGAACAAAGCATAACAAAAACAATACAAATAGCTATTTAATGTTTTTGGCTTTAAATACAGAGTTATACTTCAAAGTTTTGCTTCTCCCCGCAAAAGGGACAATAATTATAGTTCTTTCTGACCTTTTTGCCACAAACATTGCACAAAGTAGACTTTGAAACAAATCTAGTTACAATAAGGTAAGCAATAAGACTTGACGGTAAATTCAATAATCCGAAAAAGCCCCAAAGCCAATTGCAATCCATAGGGATTTGTTAAGGTTCCTTACTCCTTTTCTAAGCATATCTATAATGCAATAAATCAATAGTGCCACTTGAAAAATTATTATAGGTGCAAAAACTTTAAAATCTCCATCGAACTCATATTGCTGAACATGTGCTTTTCTCATTTTTTATTATTTTGATAGTATGACTCACAAGTTCAAAAAAAGTTCATATCAAAATTAAAAATTTTATGAAAGCCGTAAGGATTATGACAGCAATATAATGTCCTGCTTTAGCAAAGTAGTAAATATTGAATTCAAACTCCCATATAAAACAATTAAAGCATCGTACTTCTAAAAAAGAAGCATGATGCTTTAATTTGCTCTATTTTGGCCTATACCCCAATATCAAGTTTTTTTGAATTTATAATTAATCCTTTTTATTTAAGGATTTTTTATATTCCCTATCTTCACAAGTTCCTAAGATTTTTCATCCGAAATTGGTTTATTTTCAACTGACATTAAATGCTTTTGCGTTTTCTAATTAAAAACCCCATGACCTTTAGAACATTCTAAGGTATGTATATTAACAAAGAAATAATCAGAATCGTTAGGTTCATACATTCTATAAACCTCTATTATTGCAAAGTCGTTATAATTGGCTACATAGACAATTGATAACTGTTTCTTATCATCTTCTGTGAACTTTTCTCCAGTAGCATATTTTTCATAGACAAAATTTTTAGGTCTTTCTTTACCATTTCCCATATGTAAGTACTTCTTATCTATTTTCGTCACAAGTATTTCATACACTTTCCGGATAATTTTGTTAATTTCTTCAGTTGATAGTGTCTGCTGTTTTCCAAACTTCCAGGTAATAAGTTCATTAAAATCATTTGTAAATCCATACTTTTCATGAGCATATCCTGGATAACTATATCTTGTTGTCGCTATGTTTTCAATCATTAACTTATCCTTTGGAACAACAAAAATCATAAGATGAAGTGCCTTACCACCATTATCTGCTTCTATTTTCACTTGGTTTTCAAATACAACATTAATATAGCTTTTTGATGCATCATTCCATGTAGTAATTGATTTAATTGAGTATTTAATAATCCAACCTACACTATTGATATAAGCAAGTCTTTCATAAGTATCTTTCCTAACTTCATCAGAAAGATTGAGTTCCGTTGGATTATTAGTTCTAGAATTAACACTGTTAAAAAAGTATTTCATGTAATCAACACACAGTTTTTCTTCAGGAGTTTTAGGTTCAACAGCATCCCCCAAATTCATATCAACTAAAAATTTCTCATTAAATGTTTCTATAGGAATTAATTCAGCATCCTCATGATTCTTTATAAAATCAATAATAAATTTATAGGACATAATTGTCGCAGAATCACTATCTTCGTTACCGGATAACAGCATTCCGCAAAACTCTCCCTGTGACGTTATAACAGCTCCTCCACTAAAACCGGGTTTGCCATCAGGAAGATTAAGGTCTATAAAATAATCTCCATATACTGTTTTCCTATCAGGATTAACTACATAACCATTAATAATTTGATATTGACCATCAGCATACCCTTGTACAACTATATCCTGACCTTTATCCAGTTCATAAGCAGCATTGCGATAATCTATTATAGGGTAATCTATAGCTGTATCCAATTCAAGAATTGCAATATCCCTATTAGCATCATATCCTCGTACACCAACAACAGTAGAAGTTTGCGTTGGAGTTTCTATTAAAATATCATCAATATTTATCATTGAATGAAAAGCTGTAACTATAGTAGTTGGACTGATTAAAAATCCTGATGCCTCCCCCATCATTCCATTCTTGTGGTTTATAGTAATTTTAACAGAATGATTTATTTGTGGGTCATTGTATTTTCTATTTTCATCATCCAACTCGGTTCCTGATTCCCCAAACATTTCTCGAAGCTGTTTAACTAATTGAGCATCAATTTTTTTCATTTCTTCTTCATATAATTGTTCATATAATTCTTTATCATAATCTGAATAGCTAGATTTATCTGTACATCCAGCTATAAAAAAAATAAGAGTAAAAACTATTGTTATGCAAATAATTCTCTTCATTATACCCAACCTCACAATCTTTATAAATTTAATTCTACAAACTAGGATAATTGATAAATATGTGCAGATAATTATATCCTAAATTTTGTGAAAATGAAATATTGAATTAACATTTAACAAATTAGTTGATAAACTCGTTGATTGTCTCCTTTGTCAATATCAGTTTTTCATGTTAAGCTGTTTTTAAGCATCTACTATAATCTATTATAAAGGTGCTGCTCAAAATATTTATATTATTTTGAAGCAGCACCTTCGTAAGTTTTTCATTTATATACTAATGCCCAGTTTAGCACCTTGATAAACGGCATCGGTGATATTTCCGGTTTTAGCTGCATCTCCAATGACATGTATTTTCTTGCCGGTTTTCTTAAGCGGCTCTTCCAATGGATTATAGGATTTTGACCCTACAGCAAGGATAATAGTGTCGAATCCATGCAAAGTTTGTTCAACACCGTCCCTTTCCACCGTAACAGTGCCTTTGGAAAGAGCTTTTACTTTGGTATTTGTCATAATATTAACCCCGTATCTGTTTAATCTCTGCTGAGTTAAATATCTAATATCGGGATGCTCTTCTTTTGCGATTTCATCCCTCATCTCCACAATGGTCACCTGTCGGTTTTGATTGGCAAGCATTTCTCCTGTTTCAACTCCTACTTGCCCTCCACCGATAATTATTACTTTATCGCCGGCCAATACCCTTCCTGCCAGTATATCAATGGCTTGTACCACCTCTGCATCGTCTATTCCTTCAAATGCAGGACGGATTGGAACACCGCCTGTTGCTATAACTATTTCGTCAAAATCGGCAACCGTTTCTAAAGTTGCCTCTATCCCGAATTTATAATCAACACCGTACTTTTTGCCTAAAGTCATATAGGCTTGAACTGTTCTTAAGAGTTCCTGCTTGTAAGGCGGCCTTGCACCGAATACAATTTGACCACCGGGCCGGTCTGCCTTATCAAATACTGTAACCGAATGTCCCCGTTTTGCAGCTACCCAGGCTGTTTCAAGTCCGGCAGGACCTGCACCGATAATTGCAATTCGTTTCGGCTTATCCGCAGGAACGAATTTTAGAATTCCTTCTTTTCCCGTAAAAGGATTATAGGTGCAGGACACACCATTATCCCATTCATCACGACCGCCTGCTCCTGCACATCTTTGGAGACATGCTACACAAGGAATAATTTCATCCACCCTGTTTTCCTTCACTTTGATTGGGAATTCGGGGTCGGCTAAGGAAGTTCTCCCCACTGCTACAAGATCTGCCGAACCCGAAGCAATAATATCTTCAGCAATATACGGATCTACTATCCTTCCGGTAACGATAACCGGAACATTAACCATCTCTTTAATAAATGCAGAATTTGCAGCGTTGAATCCGGGCGGTATTGCCTGGGGAGCCAAAGTTTTATAGCTTGTTCCATAGGCACCTCCAATGGAAACATTAATTGCATCGGCTCCCGCTTCTTCCAACATTTTAGCCGCAGTTCTGGCCTGCCTTACTCCCCAGCTGTCATGCTCCGATTCTTCCGCACTGATTCTAATACTAACCGGAAAATCCTTACCACACTTATCTTTTATTCTCTTTATGATTTCGGTGGGAAATCTCATGCGGTTTTGGAAGTGTCCTCCGAATTCATCTATTCGTTTATTGGAATAAGGGGACATAAACTGTGCGATAATGTATTGATGAGCACCATGAAGTTCTACACCGTCGTATCCAGAGTTTTTTGCTCTCACAGCCGCATCTGCAAACTTGTCAATCAATTGATATACTTCCTCAGTTGTCAATTCCCTTGGAATTTCTTTATTTGATGGACTGGCCACAGGAGAAGGTGCAACAGGCTGCTTTCCCGTAACCATGGAATAGGACAGACGACCGGCATGATGCAACTGGCAGAAAATAATTCCGCCATGTTTATGGACTTCCTCTGTCAATTTCTTATGCCCCGGTATAAATGAATCGTCCCAAATACCCAATTGACCCGGCATAGCCATACCGACAGGGTCAATGCATGTAAACTCTGTAATAATTAAACCAAAGCCTCCTTTGGCCCTGGCTGCGTAGTAATCAATGGTGCGTTGGGAAACTTGCCCGTTGGGTTCTGCCAAGTGTGCTCCCATTGCCGGAACAATATAGCGATTCTTTAATTCCACCTTACCAATTTTTATAGGTGACAGTGACTTTGCAAAGCTCATACTATCTCTCCTTTCCATTTATTTTGATAAACTGCTGATTTACCATATCTTCATTATTATTTGCAAAATATATAAATTACATTTAGAGTCTGTTTTTCAATGTTATTTAAAAAACCTTTACTTTTTCTTCTGACTTTTTATTCAGATACTCCTATAAATTCAAATATAATTTTCGGCAAAACAGCAATAATAATTAAGCGTTATACCTCTTTTCTTCCTTTTCATATCTGCATGAGTAATTGTATATCCAAAATCCTAACAGCACAAAAACTGCAAGGCTTATAAAGTTCTTTACGCTTTCGTTGGGAATAATCGATGAAAGGAAATCAATTTTAATACTCAATGCAGCAAATATACCTATGATAATACCGGTTAAAGCATCACCCGCAACTAAACCCGAAGCTATTAAAGTTCCTCTTTCCACTGCAGTATCTAAGCTTTCTTTGTCATTTTTGAATTTCTTTTCGACCAGTAACCTTATCAAGCCACCAAAGAAAATAGCCGTATTCAAAGTTATAGGCAGATAAATACCTAAGGCAACCGGTAGAATCGGCAACCCTGTAAGGGCACAGAATATTGCAATAAATATTCCTATGATGACAAGTGTCCAAGGCAGTTTTGCCGTCATGATGCCTTCTACAATCAGTTTCATTAGAGTTGCCTGTGGTGCTGTAACTTGTCCGCTTCCTATGCCGTAAGCACTATGCATAAGGAGAACTGTTGCACCTGCAGCAATGGAAGCCACTGCCAGGGAAACAAACATTCCGTGCTGAACCTTTTTAGGAGTACCGCCCAAAACATAAGTTGCTTTCAGCGATTGAGCCACACCACCACCGACAGCGATTGCTACACAAACAATACCGGCTGTAAGCAATACAACATACATGCCATTCGCACCGGTTACCCCCATTGCTTTGTAAACCGATGCAATTACCAATAATGTTGCTATGGTCATACCGGAAACCGGATTATTGCTGGCACCGATTACGCCAACCATTCTTGCCGACACCACTGCAAAAAAGAAGGAAAAAAATACTGCAAGAATGGCGCCAACGGGGCCTGCTTTCACGGTTGGTGTTAACCATGTCAACAGAAAACCTGCAACTGCTGCAATAAATACCCACATAATGGATGGGTCCTGATTAACTCGCTCCGATGTTCTTTCTCCCTTGCCAAATCCAGCCATAGACTCTTTAAAAGATTTAAATATTGTAGGAAGCGATTTTGCCAAAGAAATAAAACCACCTGCTGCAACAGCACCAGCACCTATATATTTAATATAGCTGGACCATATGTCTGTTGCAGACATTTCTGAAATTAATGCAGTTGATGGGAAAATTGGGGTTGTTACCATTCCGCCAAAAAATTTAATCAACGGAATAAAACCGAACCATGCAACAATAGAGCCGGCAAGCATAAGTATTGATGTCTTTGTTCCGATAATAAAACCGACTCCAACAAGGGATGCTAGTGTATCAGTACCAATCATGGTTCCCTGGAAAGGCTTAATAATATAAGTTGCTGTTTCGTTCCACAGAGCTAAACCGCCGGATAATATTTTGTACCCCAATCCGACTATCAAACCTTTCAAAACGGATATAAACCCCTTACCGCCTTGGTTTGCACTTACCAAAACTTCAGCCTGTGCCATAGATTCCGGGTAAACCAGTTTACCATGTTCTTGCACAATCAAGTGTTTACGTACCGGTACAATAAAATACACACCCATTATTCCTCCAATGACAGTAACTATAACTACTGTCCATAGCGGAAGACTGAAACCGATAAGAATAAGAGCGGGCAATACAAAGATAATACCTCCGGCGATTGATTCTCCAACCGCTGCAAGTGAAGCAACATAGTTTGATTCCAGTATATTGTTTCTTTTCAATATGCTTCTGAACAAGCCCGTAGCTATTATGGCACCGGGAATGCCTGCAGATATAGTCAAACCGACTTTTAACCCTAAATAAGTATTGGCTGCAGCAAAAATAACTGCAGAAATAATTCCTAAAATTATTGAATAAACCGTTGCTTCGGGAACTTTTTCTTCATTTCCTACAAACGGCCTGTAATCCTCACCTTTAATTCCACCATAAGCTTCTTTTGGTAGTTTTCTCACTTCATCCGACATATCAGTTCCTCCACTGTTTTATTTAATTTCTTCAAGCAATCGTACCAAGAATCTCCAAACCCTTTCCACCGAAGAAATACTGAGATGCTCTTTTTCTGTATGAACTTCATACATATTAGGTCCAAAACTTATCATATCGGTATTGGGTAAAATCTTTTTCAATACACCGCACTCAAGACCAGCATGAATAGCAGTAACTGTAGCTTTCTTTTCAAACATCTCTTCATAAACTCTAACGGCTTTTTTTCTGATTTCCGATTTCTCATCATATTCCCAGGCCGGATAGAAGCTGTTTTCCTGCACAATGGCATTAGTCCTTTTTGCAATCAGTGCCACTCGGTTTAAAAGCTCTCTGAGGGAACTAGTCGACGAAGAACGGTGGGATATTGTTATAATCAGCTGACCATCCTTTTCTTCCGCAATAGCATTATTGAGACTGGTTTGCACCAATCCTTCTATGTCTTTTGACATATATTGTACGCCATCGGGAGTCATCATCATAAAATCAATCACATCTTCAGACAGCTGTTTATCATAAACTTCCTCCACATCCACTTCTCTTACAGTAACATTCAGTCCTCCATCTTCTACTCGATACTCTTCTTTAAGTTCTTTTGCAATTGCCTCAATTAAACTCACCGTACCGGTTAAATCCTCTGACAAAACAACCGCTTTTGCCTCATTCGGAATGGCATTATGTTTTGTTCCGCCGGAAATTTGCGACAATGTAATTTTACTTCTGCAATGATCTAAAATACGAGCTAATAACTTAATGGCATTGCCTCTCTGTTTAACAATCTCCATTCCGGAGTGACCGCCTTTTAGACCGGAAACTCTAATTTCCAGTCCTTTACCGCTTTTCTTTTCTTTTTTTAATGGAAAAGCAACAGTCTGATTGGCACCGCCGGCACAGCTAACCAAAAAAACTCCTTCTTCCTCTGCGTCAATATTAAGCAATATTTTTCCGGATAAATGTTCGTTGCTCAAAGCCATTGCCCCGTCCATACCTGTTTCCTCGTTTGTTGTAATCAACAGTTCAATGGCCGGATGCTTTAAGTCATCGGAATCTAAAATTGCTAAACCGTAGGCAATTGCAATTCCATTATCCCCGCCAAGAGTTGTATTGTTTGCTCTCAAAAAATCTCCATCCACAATCATTTCAATGGGATCCGAATCAAAATTATGAACAGAGCCTTCCCCTTTTACACATACCATGTCACTATGTCCTTGTATTATAACGGCAGGGGAATTTTCATAACCTGGAGTAGCAGGCTTTTTAATGATTACATTATAGATTTCATCCTGATAAACTTCCAATTTTCTTTCCTTTGCAAAGTTCACCAAAAAATCGCTAATTCCCTTTTCATTGCCGGAACATCTGGGAATCCGGTTTATTTCATAAAACCAATGAAATACTTTTCGCGGTTCAATTGTATGAATTGTCGACATATTCCCACCAACTTTTCAAATTTTGTATTTGAGAGTAGATTTTTATAAGTTAGTATATCCTATATCGTTTTTTTATACTCTAAATTATAAATAAAAAACATGCCCGCCAGGACATGTTATTTACTCTAACTTCTTTAATTTTAACCTTCATAGATTCCTTCTCCAATTTTATCAATACCTATTACAGGAATTTACTTTTTTAATTAAATGTTAATTAAAAGTATATATAAAGTTAATTACTTTCATCATCAAGTTCTTTTCAGACTTCCTCTATGTCTTTAATCATTAGAATAATTTACTTTATCCAAAAAATGCATCAATTTTTCATTGGATATGGCAAAATTAAGGTTTTCTCCGCCAGTAATCTTAAAAGAGGTAATTCCAATCAATTGCCCTTTTTTATTCAACAATGCTCCGCCGGAATTTCCTGCCGATATAGCAGCATCAGTTTGTATAATATTCCCATCATTATATGGTCTCAAGGCAGTTACATGTCCAAAAGATAATGTATTAATCAAACCTTGGGAAGAACCTATTGATACAACTGGCTCACCCAGTTTAATGCTGTTTACGGGGGCAAACTTAATATATCCGTCCAGTGATAAATTTTCAACCTTTATTAAGGCTATATCCTCATTTTCATCAAAATCTATCAATTTAGCCTTCATATGTAAAAATTTACTGTTGGAATCATCGCCATCCTGAAAATCAACCCAAATACTTCCTGTATTTACTACATGATAGTTGGTCAGAATATATCCTTCGTCATTTATAAGCACTCCGGAACCCTGTATCCATGAACTTGTCATTATCATGCAGACATATTTTTTCAGCTCGGCTATTTCAGTATCAAGCAATTCTTTATCGTCGTAAGAAACGGTATATAATTTATTTTTTACTTTTGGAGGTATTGTCGCAATATCGTTTTCTTCGCTCATTAATGCAATATTATGTGTAACTGAAGGTGTATATCTCACATCATTATAATTGTCATTAACCTGAGCCCTGCCAATATTGATATCTGCAAACATCCAACTGATGAATAAGCCTAAAACGGAAGGTATTACTATGGCGATTACAATAAGTATGAACAGTTTTGCATTCATAAGAACTACCTCCATACAAACTTTGTGTTTCGATGATTACTGCATTGAAATTTCAAATCTTAATTTCATCGATTTTTAATTTCAAACAAATATAAGCTTTCAGATTTGATGATAGAAAGGCTCTCATTAAATATATCGGAATTTTTATATCTCAATTTTAGTTAACAATTCCCAATTCATAACATATCAACCAATCGAGAATCGTATTAAATAATAAACAATCGGCATAAGTACTGCAGGAAGCATATTGGCTACTTTGATACTGCGGATTTCCAGTAAATTTATTCCTATACCGAAAATAAGGACATTTCCCACAAGGGACATCTGATTTATTACTTCAGCAGTCAACATGGGTTCTATAAATTCTGCAAGAAGAGTAATTGAACCTTGATACAGGAATACGGCTACTGACGAAAAAAGTACGCCTATCCCCATTGTAGCACTAAATACAATAGAGCTGATACAGTCCAAAATCGATTTGGCATAAAGGGTATTGGCATTCCCTGTAAGCCCTTCCTCCAGAGAACCTACAATTGCCATTGCACCTACACAAAACAAAAGGGTTGCCGATACAAAACCGGTAGAAAAATTACTTCCTGAACCGGGAATTTTCTTTTGGATAAATTCAGCAAGCCTGTTCAATTTTTCCTCAATATTTATAGCCTCACCTATTACAGAACCTATAACAAGAAAAATTATCATAGGCATTATATGGTTACTTTCAATTTTACCGTCATTAGATACTTTAAATATCGATGAAAGAGTACCGGATAAACCGATAAATACTGTGGAAAGCCCTAACGCCTGTTTTATAATCGTACCGAATCTTTCGGATAATCTGCCCTTAATAATCATTCCCACCAATGCTCCGCCAATTATTGCACACGCATTAACAATACTTCCCTGAGCCAGCATGATTTCCTCCCTAAACTTTTTACTTAATAATTTTTAAAATAAAAAAAGACTATTTTATAATTTTATAAATTAAAAACTTCCAAATCAAATTTTTGCATAATAAAAATAGGTTATTTTCTAACCCTTAAATTTATACAGCACAATTTTTAAACCCTAAAAATCAAGAAAACTCACGGTTTTATAAATATTATAAAACCGTGGGTTTTCCCAAAAGTTGCAGATATCATTTCTCACTAAAAAACAGATACTATAGACTGTCTCCAAAATCTGCTCTGAACTTTTTAACAAGTTTGGACTGCCAATCTGAAACCGCAGCCAATTTTCCAAAGAAGAAACGTAAAACTTTTGGTTCTTCCACAAAAGTCAATCCGCCAATCAGATCGCGATTTTCATAAAGCCATTTAATACGGTCTATAGCATATTCTACCTGTGAAAGGGTGAATACTCTCCTCGGCATGGCCAGACGCAGCAATTCCATATTGGCAAAATGCTCTTCTCCATTCTCTTCCCTCTGTTCGGATATAGTTCCTCTTTCCATACCGCGGACACCGCTTACTATGTATAATGCCGAAGCAAGAGCACCTGCCGGATACTGGCTTTGAGGAATATGGTCAACAAACTCCATTGCATTGATGTGACATCCCAAACCACCGGGTGGTGTTATAACAGGAACACCGCTTTCTTTAAGCTTATTACACATATATTCAATAAATTGCGGTCCCTGGTTAATCATATTCTCATCCATAGTTTCTTCCAAGCCGACAGCAAGCGCTTCAATCTCCCTTACCGACATTCCTCCATAGGTAAGAAATCCTTCATATAATGTGATATACTCCCGCAGCTTCATATATATATCTTTACTTCTTGTACAAATACCGCCACCACGTGCACATCCCAGTTTACGTGCCGAGAAGTAAATAATGTCAGTCAGGTCTGCTATAGCACGGGCTATCTCCCGTATACTCATATTTTTACACTGCTCTTCACGGGTTTTTATAAAATAGAGGTTATCCGCTAAAAGACTTGCATCAAAGACAAGCAGTATGCCATGTTCATCACAGACTTTTCTAACTTCACGCAAATTCTTGAGAGAATGAGGTTGACCTCCAATAAGATTTGTACCGGTCTCTATACGCACAAAAGCAATTTTGTCGGCACCATGTTTTGCTATGAGTCCTTTTAGTTTCTCTACATCCATATTTCCTTTAAACGGATATGTGCTGGTTGGATTTAATCCTTCATCGATTATTATTTCTTCAACTGTACCACCATTCAATGTGATATGGGCTTTAGTTGTAGTAAAGTGGTAGTTCATAGGTATAATATCTCCCGGTTTTACATATGCCTTTGCAATAATATTTTCGCACGCTCTTCCCTGGTGGGCCGGAAGAAAATAATCCATACCGAAAATTTCTTTTATCTTATTCTCCAATTTTGTAAAGGTAGCAGAACCGGCGTAACTGTCGTCCGCTTCCATCATAGCAGCAAGTTGTTTGTCACTCATGGCATTTACACCGCTATCGGTTAGCATATCCAGGAAAATATCACAGTTTTTCAGCAAAAACGTATTGTTTCCCGCTTCATTTATAGCTTCAAGACGACGTTCGATGGGAACCAGATTCAATTTCTGCACTATTCTTACCTTATGCATTTCCAAAGGCACTTTATTGCCATAAAAAAATTTAACCTCTGACATACACAGACCACCCCTAAACTTATTTTTAATATACAGAAATGCTACAGCCAAAAATAGCTATAAAAATAAAAATACCCTTCACAGGGTATATAGCTTCTAAAATTGTATCTATTAGTATGTTCAGAATAATCCGTCATACCGTACTACAATGAATAACAGCTGTCTTTATTATAAGCTTATAGTACTTATAAACCTATATCGATTAAGTACTCTCCTACTATAATACCATGCTACTATCAATATTTTATAACTAATCTTCAAATTAGTCAATAAATTTGTATTTTTCCATTCTTACAAACTTTTTGCGGTTAATTGTAAAATTAAATGCAACAGGT
>AMZC01000071.1_pt1 | contig 50110 bp, 44 predicted proteins | sample 948551 | NCBI WGS metagenome assembly AMZC01 (sample SAMN01120625, study PRJNA171369) | bioreactor sludge metagenome | biome: sludge; isolation source: anaerobic thermophilic cellulolytic sludge from lab reactor | place: China: Hong Kong, Shek Wu Hui wastewater treatment plant | collected... | reverse complement strand
GCCGCTTTCCTGCAGGGCATTCCTCACCTGTTCCTGTGAACCCGGGCGTAAAAGTACGACGGTGGGTGAGAGCTCTTCGAGGATGAAACGTGAAGCGCGGGATTTTCGGAGAACCTCGAGTACCGCGGGAGAACTCACCCTGAGAATCAGGGCCGATTCAATGGCGGCCTGGGTGCCAGAAGTTTCCCAGCGTTCCAGAGCCTGCACCAGCGACGGGGGTATGGCCTGTGGCTCAAGGTAGCGGCGCAGAAGGGCAAGGAATTGCCGGGGGTGTAAGCCCTGTGCGCTGGCACGTTGAAGCCCCTCAGGGGCAACCCGATACCGGTATTCGCCGGATTTTTCTTCTCCCCACAGGCAAAAGCGGGCAAGCTGGTAACGCAAGGTGCGCGGAGCCAGGCGTGGTACAGTGATCTGGCCGGAGGAGGTTAACCGCACCCGTTCGGTTTCTTCGGGCAGGCCCTTGGGAGCCTTTCCCTGCAGAAGGGCCTCGGCCCATGAGGTGAAGCGGAAAGCGGCCGGGGGGGCATCCGGTGCAGGAGAAGCCAGATCGAGAATGCCCAGCCAGTGGAGGGGGCCGGTAATGATAAAGCGCACCAGAGCCCCGTCTACTTCGTCCCAATGCTCGAAGCCGCGCAGGTATTCCCCGCTTGTTTCGTGACGAATGAACCATGAATCGTAGTCGCCAGCCGGGCGTTGAAAATCGGGGTCCTGTTCTTGAATGGTGCGCACCAGAGAGGAGAGATTCCACCATCCATTTCCAGGATCGGGGACGCGGTTAAGCCAGTCGAGGATGGCCCGACGCGCGCGCAGCGGATCATTTTGCCAGTCACCTTCAAACTTGAGGCCTGGCAGGAGGCGCAACTCATTAAAGAGAGGAGATTCCATCCAGGAACGGGTGAGATGGGCCAGCGCTTCAGCCCGTGGAGCTTCTAAAAAAGCGCGGGTAGCATCAGCGCGGGGCAGGCCATTTTCGTCGATCAGCCCTGCCGCATTGAGTAATTGGGCCAGAATCGATGGAGAAATGGGCCAGTTCCGATTGCTCAGGTTTTCAAGGGAGAGGCCCATGCGCAAAGCGGCCAGCAGGGTCGTTGCGTGGTCAAGGATCCAGTCGCCAGTCAGAATGGGATGGGCGCACTCCAGAGGGGTAGCGGGCCGACCGGGGGGAGCTTCGCGGGTAGATGCCAGGGGGCGAATCACTTCCAGCAGGTCATCGGGAATGTAAGCGTATTCCAGCGGTTCGGGATCTTCCGGGCTGTTGAGAAAGGCGCGGCCGATGAGGGCGCGATACCAGAGCACTTCAGCTGGAGACGCCGGATGAAGATCGGGGCGCTCTTTTTCTCGGCGCGCCGGGCCAAGTTGCCGCACGGTTCCAAAACGGCGGGTGAAAAGTGCCCAGCTCATCCGCCCCTCATGTTCCAGAACGGCCTGCAGGGCCATTTGAGCCTCAGACGGCAAAGCCGAAAGAACCTCTTCTCGCCATGGGGCCTGCAGAATGCCCCGCACGAGCTGAGGCAGGGCGGTGGCCACGTCGGGGGCGGTGAGTTCAATTCCCCAGGCGGCGGCTACCATGCGCAGAAAACCAAAATCGCGCCCGCGCAGTGCATCGGATAGGGTCGGCATACCCTGATTATATGCAAAAAGGTCAGGATTTAAATCCCGGGGCGACCGCCCGAATGGCAGAAGGGAGACATTCGATTTTGAGATGGTTGACGGTGGAATGCATACCGGCGTAGATCTCTCCATCGGAATGAATGTAGAGGGGGCGGTCGGAGTTGATTTCAAGGGTGCGGAAAGACAGAGAATGCACGTAGGAGAGCTTCTCGTGGGTTCCGTTCATGAAGTAAGGCACGGTGAGCAACATGCGCCGCCGTCGAATGACGGGTACGCGCACCGAATTAAGCAGACCATCTTGCTGGCTGGCCTGCGGGGCAATATGAAAGCCACCCCCCTCACGTTTGCCGTTGCAGATCACCATCATGAGCAAAGATTCATCCCACTCTTGATGGTCGGTTCGCAGGTGGGCTTTGTAGGGGGTGTAATCGAGGATAAGTGCCTGCATCATGGCCAGGAAATACACGGCGAATCCCTGAAAGAGAGCCACCCGGCGCGATCGGATGTTGATGAGGGCGTCGAAGCCAATGCCCAGGGTGTTTGTCCAGTACTCGCTGTGCCCGCGGTTGTCTTCCACGTGAGCCACATCAATCTCGTGTACCGGCCCCTGGAATGCCTGCCGCAGGGCTTCTTCAGGAATCGATGAAATTCCCAGGCTGTAGGCAAAATCATTCCCGGTGCCCACCGGGACGATCCCTAAAATGGGGCGTTTTTCGGGGGGTAGCTGCATCAGGCCGTTGACGACCTCGTGGACGGTGCCGTCGCCGCCCATGGCGATGACCTTTTCATAACCCTCTTCTCCAGCCTGACGCGCAAGCTCAGCGGCGTGGGTAGGGTAGACGGTTCCCGTCCAATCCGCGCCGCCCAGCTCGGTGAGCAGGGGGCGCAGAGAAGAAGCGATCGGCCATGAGCGGCCAAGGTTGGCAATGGGATTGAAAATGAGTTTAACTTTTTTCCTGAGCATGGGTTATTCACAGAGTGGGGAATGGCTGTTATTATAACCCGTTCAGGAGATGATCGTCGCGGAAATTCATAGGTGATGTTAATATTCCTCGGTTACAATGCAATGCATTGGATGGTTAGATTTGGGGTCTATGGATGAGAACCTTGTATCGTCTAAACGGGTGACTCGACAAGCCCCTATAAAATGGTAGAATCAAAATGAGGTTTTTACCATGATGAGAATTTCGGGAAGCGCCCGAGCTGGAGCTATTTTCCCAGCACCTTCTGGAAGTCAAACCTGTAGAAGCGTGGGTTCCAGACGGCTTCCCTGTTCATGCCAACCCTTCAGGATCGAGCGATCTGTAGCCTGGGGGGAAAGCGTGTTGAGCGTTTAGAGGAGATTGTATTATGTCCGGAATGGAACGTTTCACTCAGCGAGCGCGTCGGGTGCTCAGCCTGGCTCACCAGGAAGCCGAGCGCCTGCGCCAGAATGCTATTGGTACCGAACATCTTTTACTGGGGCTGGTTCAGGAAGATGGTGGGATTGCCGGACGTGTGCTGCGTGAGCTGGGCCTGGAACCTGATCGAGTGCGAGAGATGGTTGAGAAGTTGAGCGGTTACGGGCAGTATCGCGGAGGCAAAATTGATTTATCACCTGGCACCCAGCAGGTACTGGAATATGCCATTGAGGAAGCCCGGCGCATGGGGCATCATTACATCGGCACCGAGCACCTTTTACTCGGGCTGGTGCGTTCAACCGATGGCCTGGGGATGGAAGTATTGCGAAAGCTGGGCGTCACTGCCGAGCAGATTCGGCGACAGACACGGCGAATTTTGCAGGAAAGTAGTACAACGCCGGGCGGCACAGGCACGGCTACCGGAACGGCTTCGCCGGGCCGTACCGCGTCTTCACGGTCGACTCAGGAAAAGCCCAAGACCCCGCTTGTAGATCAGCTTGCGGTTGATTTGACGGCCAAAGCCGAAGAAGGCAAACTTGACCCCGTCATCGGACGGCAGATGGAAATTGAACGGGTGATCCAGATCCTGGCACGTCGCTCGAAGAACAACCCTGCGCTGATCGGTGAGCCCGGGGTGGGCAAGACGGCCATTGTGGAAGGCCTGGCTCAACGCATCGTGGAAGGAGAAGTGCCCGCCCTGCTGCTGGGTAAACGCGTGCTGCAGCTGGATGTGGGTTCTCTGGTGGCCGGAACGATGTACCGCGGGCAGTTCGAGGAGCGCCTCAAGCGGGTGATTGATGAGCTGAAAAGCTCCGGGGCGATCCTCTTCATCGATGAGGTGCACATGCTGGTGGGGGCCGGGGCGGCTGGCTCTTCGGTGGATGCGGCGAACATTCTCAAACCGGCGCTCTCGCGCGGCGAATTGCAGGTGATCGGCGCGACCACGCTGGATGAGTACCGCAAGCACATTGAGTCCGATGCCGCTCTCGAACGGCGCTTCCAGCCGATTATCGTCAACGAACCCTCGATTGAGGAAACCATTGAAATTCTGCGCGGGATCAAATCGGCTTATGAGGAGCATCACCGTCTGATCATCACTGAAGAAGCGTTAGAGGCCGCGGCGCGCCTTTCGGCGCGGTATGTGAACGACCGCTTCCTGCCAGACAAGGCGATTGATCTGGTGGATGAGGCGGCATCGCGGGTGCGGATGTATAAGAGCCCTGCGGCCACCACCGCGCGTGACCTGATGCGGAAATTACGCGAAGTGCGGCAAAACCGCTCGCTGGCGGTAGAGGACGGGCGGAATGATGACGCCCAGGAACTGCTGGAGCTGGAAGCCGAGCTGGAAGAACAGCTTGAACGCCTGCGCACCGGGTGGGATCGGTCGAGCAGCCCGGTGGTGACCCCGGATGACATTGCTGAGGTGGTCAATATGTGGACGGGCGTTCCCGTGATGCAGATGGCAACCGAGGAATCGGAGCGCCTGTTGCACATGGAAGAGGAATTACGCAAGCATATCATCGGGCAGGACGAAGCCATCGAGGCGATTGCCAAAGCGGTGCGCCGCGCGCGGGCCGGGTTGAAAGACCCGCGCCGCCCGATCGGTTCATTCATCTTCCTTGGCCCCACAGGGGTAGGAAAGACGGAGCTCACCAAGGCGCTGGCACGCTTTATGTTCGGCAGTGAAGAGGCGCTGATCCAGCTGGATATGTCGGAATTCATGGAGCGTCACACGGTCAGCCGTCTGGTGGGTGCGCCCCCCGGGTACGTGGGTTATGAAGAGGCTGGTCAGCTCACGGAAGCTATCCGCCGCCGACCGTACTCGATTGTCGTCTTTGATGAGATCGAAAAGGCGCATCCTGAGGCCCACAACATGCTCCTGCAGATTATGGAAGAAGGCCATCTCTCGGATGCCAAGGGGCATAAGGTGGATTTCCGCAATGCCATCATTATCATGACTTCCAACATCGGCGCGGATATGATCAAACGGCAGACCTCCCTGGGGTTCCAGCTGGTGCGCGATGAAGAGCGTGAAGAAAAGATGGCCTATGAAGAGATGCGCAAGAAGTTGCTGGATTCATTGAAACGCGTCTTCCGGCCTGAATTTATCAACCGGCTCGATTCGGTGATCGTCTTCCGCTCCCTGGGCCGCGAGGATATCCGGCAGATTGTAAGCATTGAGTTGAACAAGGTAGCTGAACGCCTGGCCGATACACAGATCCGCCTGAGCGCTACCGATGCGGCGCTGGACCAGCTGGCCGAAGAAGGGTACGACCCCGAAATGGGCGCCCGTCCGCTGCGCCGGGTGATTCAATATAAGATTGAAGACCGCCTTTCGGATGCCGTGCTGGCGAAAGAGTTCAACACAGGCGACGAGGTGGTGGTGGATGTAGACCCGGAGACCGGAGAGCTGGTCTTGAGGAAGAAAGAAGAAGCCCCACTTGAGGCTGAACCGGAAAAAACGTTCTAAAAGAGGGCGGGGAAACCCGCCCTCTTTCTTTGCAGGTGAAGTAAAATGAAAGTATGGAAGAAATCAAGGATTCTGGATACGAGCCCGAAGAGATGAATGAGGCAGCCCGCGAGCCCAGAGGGGGAGGAACGCCATCCCTGTTGCCTCTTCCATTCACCGGAGAATCCTCCCTTGAAAAAACGGGGCCGTTATCTGCGTGGCTGGATCAGATTATTTGTGGCGACTGCCTGGAGGTATTAAAGCAAATCCCGGATGAAAGTATTGATTTAATCGTAACTTCTCCTCCCTATGCTGATCAAAGGGCTTCCACTTACGGAGGAATTAAGCCAGATGCGTATGTGGCGTGGTTTTTACCCCGTTCGGCGGAGTTTCTCCGTATTCTAAAACCCAGCGGTTCGTTCGTTCTGAACATCAAAGAAAGGGTGGTGAATGGCGAGCGGCATACCTATGTGTTGGAATTGATCCTGGAGATGCGGCGGCAGGGTTGGCTCTGGACGGAAGAGTATATGTGGCACAAAAAAAATTCCCACCCGGGCAAGTGGCCAAATCGCTTCAGAGATAACTGGGAGCGATTGTTGCACTTCACCCGCACCAGACGGTTCTATATGAATCAAGAGGCGGTGATGGTGCCCGTGGGTGACTGGGCTCAGACCCGGTTGAAAAACCTTTCAGAAACCGACATGCGCCGGGATAATTCGCGGGTAGGGAGTGGATTCGGAAAAAGAATCGCAAACTGGGTGGGTCGAGAGATGGTCTACCCATCGAATGTATTGTATATGCCCACCGAATGTTATAACCGAAAACACAGCGCCACTTTCCCGGTTGCTCTACCGGAGTGGTTCATCAAGCTTTTTACCCGCCCCGGAGATGTAGTTCTTGATCCCTTCAATGGCAGCGGAACGACCTGTGTGGCGGCCCAACGATTGGATCGTCATTATATTGGGATCGATATTAATCAGGAATATTGTGAGGTCGCACTCGAAAGACTCGCCCTTGAGAAAAAGAAAAATGGAAAGAATGGCAGCCGATGACCACGCCGAAAGATACCCCTTCCCTTGATCTTCATTTACTCAATGAGTTTGTCAATGAACATATCCAGAGCTTTCATGTTCGCAGGCTCGAACGATTGTCTCAGCTCACATTGAAGGACTTAATTCAGAAAAACCCTTATTTATTTCGGGCTAAAAATGTGAACAGGGCATCTGAGCTGATCGAGCAGACTATGGCGGCTTTTTTAAGTTCAAGTGAGGAAAAGATCTTTGGCGATTTTTTAGAGAGCCTGGCGCTCTTTGTTGCTCAACAGAGCAGTATTGATGCTCATAAATCGGCGACCTCTGGTTTGGATCTCGAATTCTCAAAAAATGGGGTTTATTACGTGGTTTCTATAAAATCTGGCCCCAATTGGGGGAACTCCAGTCAACATAGTAAACTGGAAGATGATTTTAGAAAAGCGCAGATTCGCTTGCGTCAGGCAAGCGTTAAACTTAATGTGGTACCTGTGCTGGGCATTTGTTATGGAAAATCGAGGTCAGTGTGGACAAAAGGCGGGTACTTAAAGCTTGTTGGGCAGAATTTTTGGGCGCTGATCAGCGGCGAAAAAGATTTTTACATCCAAATTGTCGAACCGGTAGGGTATCGAGCGAAAGAACATAATGAAAGGTACCTGCTTGAAAAAGACCGAATTGCGAACAAACTGACGAAGGATTTTATTGAACATTTCTGTGACGAGCGCGGCCAGATTGACTGGGTGAAACTGGTGCAGGCCAACAGCGGTGGTTACGATCTGGAGCAGATTCTTTCGGGGTGAGGCGTGGCAAAACTACAGACCCGTTACGTATGCCAGAATTGCGGCAAGGTTGCTCCCAGGGCGATGGGTCGCTGCCCGCAGTGTGGCAGCTGGAACAGCATGGTTGAAGAGGTTGTGGCGCCTCCTCCCACGGGGACGCGCCTGGCAGAACCCGGCGGTCGGCCAGGGCTGGGTGGAGGTAATTTACCGCGGCGGATGCGTGAAATTGAGGGAGATAGCGAAAGCCGCCTCGCCGTGCCGATGGGCGAGTTTGCCCGGGTGCTGGGGGGAGGAATCGTTCCTGGCTCGATGGTGCTGGTGGGAGGCGACCCGGGGATCGGCAAATCGACCTTGATGTTGCAGATCGCGCTGGAGATGGCCCTCCACAGCCGGGTGCTTTATGTTTCGGGGGAGGAATCGGAACGGCAGATCAAAATGCGTGCCCTGCGCTTGCGCGATGAATCCGGCCTGCCAGATGAGCTGTTCCTGGTCACGGAAACGAATCTGGAGACCATTCTTGAGCACACCCGGGCAGTTCAGCCTGCATTGCTGGTTGTGGATTCCATTCAGACGGTGTACCTGCCAGGGATGGACTCTGCGGCGGGGTCTGTCTCACAGGTGCGTGAATGCTCCAGCCGCCTGCGCGACCTGGCCAAGGCTTCGGGTATTTCGGTCTTTGTCATCGGGCATGTGACCAAAGAAGGGATCATTGCCGGGCCGCGGGTGCTGGAGCATATTGTAGATACAGTGCTTTACCTGGAGGGAGATCGTTTTCAATCCTACCGGTTGCTGCGGTCGGTCAAGAACCGTTTTGGGGCCACCAGCGAGGTGGGGGTTTTTGAAATGCGCGAGCAGGGAATGATCGAGGTGACCAATCCTTCTGAGGCTTTCCTGGCTGAGCGCATGGTGAATGTGGCAGGCTCGGCGATTGCTGTGACCATGGAAGGTACGCGTCCGCTTCTGGTGGAAGTTCAGGGGCTGACCAGCCCTACCAGCCTGGGCAACCCCCGCCGCACGCCGAATGGTATTGATATTAACCGTCTGTTGATCATCACGGCTGTGCTTACCCGGCGCGTAGGGGTACGCCTTTCGGAGCAGGATGTTTTCGTGAATGTGGTGGGTGGCCTGCGCATTACGGAACCTGCGGCTGACCTGGCGGTGGCGGCGGCGATCGCTTCATCGATGAAAGATGCTCCCGTGCGAGCTGACACAGTGTTGATCGGTGAGGTGGGGCTTTCGGGAGAATTGCGCATGGTGGGGCAGATGGGGCCGCGTTTGAATGAGGCGCAAAAACTGGGTTTCAGGCAGGCCATTGTCCCGCGGCGGGTGCGGCGTGGAGCCGAACCCTGGCCGGATGGATTGCAGATCAGCGAGGCGCGTTCGCTACGTGAAGCACTGGCGCTGGCACTTTTACAGGAATAAGCGAGGGAATGACCCTGGCCTGGTGTCGGGGAGAGCGATTCGGTTTTTCTACTTTGCACAGGAGGTGATCTCATGAAAGGAAATGAAGCAATACTTGAAACTCTCAACGCGTTGCTGGCCGATGAATTAACCGCTATCAACCAGTACATTCTGCATTCTGAAATGTGTGCCAACTGGGGTTACGAACGCCTGCACCAGGCCATCGAGAAGCGCGCCATTGACGAGATGAAGCATGCCGAGAAGCTTATCGGGCGCATTCTCTTCCTGGAGGGACGCCCGGTGGTCAATCAGCTTAAAGCGATGCACATCGGGGGAGACGTGGCAGAGCAATTCCAGAAGGATGTGGAATCGGAATACGGGGCGATCCGGGCCTACAACGAGGGTATCCGCCAGGCGGTGGCCCTGGGCGATAATGGCACACGGGATCTGCTGGAAGAGATTCTTGAAGATGAAGAAGCCCACACTGACTGGCTGGAAGCCCAGCTTGATCAGGTGAAACAGATGAGCCTGCAGCATTACCTGGCACAGCAAATCAAGAGCTGAACAATTGTGAGACGATAATCCCGTTTTGAGCTGCACCCCGGAGAGAAAACCTGCTCCGGGGTGCAGTGTAATTCTCTACAATTTTGTTAACGCGGGCCTCACCGGTCAACCGGTATAATGGAAATAATCCAGGCGAGAGGAGAGGTTCTGCTTTTGTATGGCGTTGATCCAGGAAATCGGGCAGAGGAAGGGGTAACCACAAACCGGTATGGCGCTGAATGCAAACACCCCTGGTGACCTCTCCAGAGAATTGCAGGTATTGCATGGCATTGCCAGGGCGGCTTATGAATCACAGAGCGAAGATGAGCTTTTCGAGCGGGTTACTGCGTTAATCGCTGAAACCCTCTACCCGCACCAGTTCGGGGTCTTGCTCCTTAACCCTGAAACCCGGCATCTTGTCTTTCACCCTTCCTACCGCGGCCTTTCGGAGAAATTCCTCAGCATGCAAATTCCCCTGGGCCAGGGAGTGACCGGAACGGTGGCCCTCACGGGGGAACCCATGAACGTGCCGGACGTCTCACGTTCGGAGATCTTTTTAGAGTATGAGCCCAATACCGGTTCGGAGTTGTGCGTGCCCCTGAAGGTGCGTGGAGAAGTAGTGGGGGTCATTGATGCCGAGAGTGCTCTTCGGGCGGCGTTTCGGGAAGAAGACGAGAGGTTGATGATGACCCTGGCGCATCAGCTGGGGATGGCGCTGGAACGGCTGCGCTCTGAGCGGGACCTGCGTCGGCGGGTGGCCCAGCTGAATGCATTGCAGGAAGCCAGCCGGCAAATTGCTATGGCCAGCCTGGACGCCGAAACCGTTTATGCCACCATCCATCGGGTGATTGCCAGTCTGATGCCTTTCGATGCTCTGGCCATCACCCTCTGGCGGCCAGAGCAAAAGGAGATCGAGGCCGTTTATCTCTTTGATGATGGGCAGCGCTTCCCGCCCGTTCGGTATAGTGATGAAACAGGCTGGTCGGCTTACGTATTGCGGACGGGAGTGCCTTTGCGGATCGGGGATTTTTTCAGGGAGCAAAAGATTGCTCCAGCCCCGGTCCATTTTGGCAGTCAACGGCGTACCCGTTCGGTGCTGGCGGTTCCCCTCAGGCGCAGCAGCCGGCCGATGGGTGTGCTTCTGGTGCAAAGTTACACCCCGAACCGTTATACCCAGGAAGACCTGGAAATGCTGGAAATGGTTTCCGGTTACGTTGGGGTGGCGGTAGAGAACAGCCTGCTCTATGAAGAGGCTGCCCGTCAGGCGCTTACTTTTGCCAACAGTTTTGATGCCATCATCCTTACGGACGGCCAGTCGCGAATTATCGATTGGAACCCCGCCGCTGAGCGCATGTTTGGTTACAGGCGGCACGAAGTCCTCGGAAAGCCAGTCTGGGAGGTGACCCAGCCCCCGGAAGAACAGCAACCGGTGCAAAATCGCATTTTCCGGGAGATGGGAGAGAACGGCCGGTGGGATGGCGAAGTGCCTATTTGCCGAAAAGATGGCTCCAGGGGTGTGGTAGACCTGGTAGTGCTGCCCGTCTACGGGGCGAATGGAGAATTAATCGCTACCATTGGGGTAAACCGAGATGTGACCCATCTCCGGCAAACCGAGCGCGCGTTACGCAGTATCGAGGTGCGGCTGGGGGCCATCGTTGAACAGGCGGATGAATCGATCATCCTCGCCGACACCCGGGGGCGGGTGGTCTATGTGAACCCCTGTTTTGAGGAGACGACCGGGTTCCCTAAAGCCGAAGTGCTTGGAAAGAGTGTGCGTCATCTGATGAGCGATTATCATGACTGGAGCTTCTATAAAGAACTTATGCGCACGGTAACGGGTGGGCATTCCTGGTCGGGGATGCTGGTGAGCCAGCGCAAGGATGGTACCTACCTCTACGAGAATGTGACGGTCTTCCCCATAAAAGATGAACGAGGGGCGGCTGTCAATTATGCTGCCTTGAAGCGTGATATTACGGCGGAGATTCAGCGCGAGCGGGAGATGCAGGCCATTCAGACGGTTTCAACGGCCCTGCGGAAGGCCGTCAACCGGAGTGAAATGCTCCCCATCATCCTCGATCAGCTGATGGCTCTGCTCAATGCCCGGGGAGCCCTGATTGCCATGCTGGACGGAAAAACCAATTCTCTCAGAGTAGAGATAGGGCGGGGGGCTTTCAGCATCTCTGAGGAATCTTATGTGCCGCCGGGCAAAGGGGTTACGGGGTTGATTTTTACCCGCTCGGCTCCTTTTCAGACGGATGATATTGAAAAGGAAGCGGATTATCGCCCTCTGGATGAACGTTTGCCGGAGAAGGGTATTCGGGCAGTCATCGGGGCACCCCTGGTGGCACAGGGAGAGACGATGGGGGTGCTGTGGGTGGGGCGCGAGCGCCCGTTTTTGAGCGAAGAGTTCCGGGTGCTGCAGGCTGTGGCCGATATGAGCGCCAATGCGATGCACCGTGCCAGTCTGCATGAACGTACACTGCGGTATGCCGAACAGACCATGGCCATTACCGCGGCCGGCCGGGTGATGAGCGAGACCCTGGATCGCACGGAAATTTATTCTCACCTTTCCCGTTCGATCCAGGCCCTGTTGGGTGGGATGAATGCGCTGGCCATATACCGCCTGGAAAACGATCGCGAATACTGTTCCTGTGTGTATATTTGTTGTAATGGCGAGGTGATAGAAGCTGAAAAGCTCTCGAGCCTGTCGCTGGTGGATGTTCACACCCCGCCGCTGGATGAGCTTTTCCGGGAGCATCGCCCGTACATTTTGCGTGAGCCATGGCCCGTGTTTACCGAGATTGAAGCGCTGGTATGCAGTGCGCCGGAAAAAACTTCCAGCGTGCTTGTTCCGATGGTAGCCCGCGGCAGGGTGGTAGGCTTCCTGTATATCTTAAGCCTGGTCACAGAACGCTTCAGCACCGAAGAAATGGATTTGCTTTCTCTGGTGGGGAGCACGGCCGCCACTGCCATTGAAAATGCCGAACTTTACCACGGCCTGCAGAGCACCAATCGTGAGCTTCTTGAGGCGTACGACAGCACCATCGAGGGATGGTCACGCGCGCTCGATCTGCGCGACCGTGAGACAGAATCGCATACGCAACGGGTGACCGAGCTGACCCTGCGTGTGGCGCGGAGATTTGGGTTTTCGGAAGAACAGCTGGGGCATATCCGCCGCGGCGCTTTGTTACACGATATCGGTAAAATGGGCGTTCCTGATCGCATCCTCCATAAGCCCGAACCGCTTACCCCTGAGGAATGGATGGTGATGCGCATGCATCCGGTGTACGCCTATGAAATGCTCTCACCGATTGCCTATCTGCGTCCGGCATTGAGTATTCCTTACTGCCACCATGAATGGTGGAACGGCACGGGTTACCCGCGCGGGTTGAAAGGAGAGGAGATACCGCTGGAGGCGCGCATCTTTGCTGTGGTGGATGTGTATGATGCGCTGACCTCTTCCCGACCCTACCGCCCTGCCTGGCCGCGCACTCAGGCATTGCGGCACATTCTGGCCGAAACCGGCACACATTTCGATCCTCGCGTGGTGGAAGAGTTCATGCGGGTTGTCCCCTCCACTTTCCCGCTTGACCAGATGCAGCTTACCGGAGAAAAATCCCATGGATCAGATGCCTGAAGATGACTACAACGAACGACCACTCACAGCCTGCGCGGTTTGTTCTGCCGAGGTTGATTTAAGCTGGGCGGAGGTCGGAGAGAGGGTAGTATGTACGGTGTGTGGGGCAGGGATGCTGGTGGTCTCTCTTGAGCCGCCCGAGGTTGAAGCCGAAGAAGAATAAGCTCAGGGCTGGAAGATCTGCCCACAATCGAGCTCACGGTGGGCCTGTGAGAGGGCTTCCTGACGACCGGCGGAGGGGGGAATTTCGTCGCGAATACGGCGCCAGGTGGTGCAGAGATAATCGTGCATCACATAGGTGGGGTAATAGGCGCGGTCTGAGAGCTGGAGTGCGGTTTCCCACTGGCCAGTGTGCGCAGCAGCCAGAATGAAGGGCACCAGTTCGGGCTCACTGCGCGGGTGAAAACCCTCTGCCTGGGCCTGTTCCCAGAGCCGCATCATCTGTTCCCAGTCTCCCATTTGTTCGGCCAGACGGGCTTTTTGGTAGTAAAAGCACCAGGTATGAGGCGGCTCCGGGCCATAGATGGCCCCGGGGGGCGGGCTGGATTCGGTGGGGAGAATACGCGATAGATCCGAAAGGGGCAGGGCAGTGAGGATGGCTTTCTCCAGATAGGGGTTGTGTCGATCTGCCTCTGAAACGATCCACAAGCACTGATCCATTTCGGGCTGATCTACCATCACCACACTCTGGGTAGCAGGGGCGCTGAAGGTAAGGAAGTTCTTCTCGTCGGCTACCTGGCCGTGTTGTTCAACGACCGCTTCCACATTGTAGCGATAAACATCAAAGTACCAGTAATAGGCCGGGCTGGGAAGGACATCGGGAGAGTAAAGAAGATTGATCGCCGAGATATTGGCCCAGGAGCCCATATAGGCTACCAGGGCGCCGTTGCCATAGAGCGCGGTGTAGGGTTCGAGGCCGGGAGCACGCCACTTCAATTGCCAGAAGAGGCGGCGTTGTTCTTCCCACGACCAGCGGTAGAGCGTGGCGTTGCGCGCGTGCTGGCCTGTTGCCAGCCCCACCAGCAGACAAAGCACCAGCAACTGGGGCCTGCCGGGGCGGATGAGCCAGTCAATGAAGGCGCTTAACAGGATGGCCCCTCCGAACATGGCGGCCAGGCCAAAACGATCGTTGTAGAGGAAGGTGGTATCGGTGATAAAACGGCCAATGGACCAGCCGGGTGCGAAACCTGCCAGCAAGGCCACCCCGCCCAAAACCAGGGCTTCTCGCCGCCAGCGGTTTGCCGGAGACGCCTGCGGGGGGGAAACCCGTCGAAGGGCGACCCAGGCCATGATCAACGCGGCCAGGGCAATGAGCCAGGCCAGCCCGTTGGAGAGCGGTTGGAGAGAGAAGGCCGAGGGTTCCAGGGTGCGTGCCCAGACGCCTACCATTCCATCCACCACATCCTGCATCATGCGGGTGATGAGGTCGGGCAGGGTTTGCAGGGGGGAATGAAGCAGATTAAGCAGAAGAACCGGGGTGTTGCGGTCTGTGCCGGGAGTGGGCATGAAGCGCAGCCGCCAGAGTAAAAATCCCGCCAGAAGCCCCAGATAGGGAAGCCAGTGAAGGAAGACGCGCCTGATCTTTTGAGCCAGGGGGGTGGCATGATCAAGAGCGATGAAAAGAATCAGCGGGCGCAGCAACTCCAGCCCGACGAAAAATTCCTGCGAGAAAAGCTGAGCGGCGTCGGCCAGGATGGCCAGCACAGACCAGCCCGGGTAACGGGCGGGGTTGCGTGCGGCGTGGATCATGGCGATAAGAGAGAGAAAGTACAGGAAGAAACAGATCCAGTGAAAGCTGAAGGTGAGGGCGGAGGGCTGTTGCATGAAGAGCGGGTAGACGGCGAAGAGAAGCACCGCTCCAAGGTTTCGGCGCGGATGTTCGGGCCAGAGCATGGCCAGGGTTTTCCAGGCGGCCAGGACGGTAAGCCAGCGCCAGAATAATGCCCACAACTGCCAGCCCAGGGGAGCCTCCCCGAGGATGCGAAAACCCACCCACCATGTCCAGAAGATCAGCGGGCGGTTCCCCCGCCAGGCATATTCCAGCAGACGAAGCGCCCCCCCGGAATGGTCCGCGGCAAGGATGATCCAGTCATCCAGGTAGAAACCCAACCACGGGGTTTGCAACCCGAAAGCCAGGACACAGATCGCCAGAAGGAGCGCCGGGATGGCCAGAGGACGAAGCCGGGATGCGTTCATCAGCAGGTGTTGATTCAAATCTTACCATAAAACGCGCCCTCCCCCCGAACTGGCGGGGGGAGGGACTCTGGGGAGTGAAGCGGAAGTCAACCGACGGTTCTTAACCGTCAGTATTTGTCAGTTAAAAAGGCTGATGAACACCTGTACCACCTGAGGATCGAACTGCGTGCCCGCACAGCGGAGCAGTTCTTCGATGGCTTCCTCGTGGGAGAGGGGAGGGCGGTAGACACGTCCATCCACCATGGCCGAATACGCATCGGCGACGGTGAGAATGCGCGCTCCGAGAGGGATGCGTGTGCCGCTCAACCCGAAGGGATAACCACTGCCATCGTATTTTTCGTGGTGAGCAAGAACAAGCATGGCCACATGTTCCAGATTGGAAACCATGAGGATGATCTCTGCGCCTTTCTGGGGATGGGAACGGATGACTTCCCATTCCTGGGAGCTGAGCGGAGCAGGTTTATGGAGCACTTCGTCCGAAATGCCGATTTTGCCGATGTCATGGAGAAGGGAGGCCCAGCGAATGGCCTGAATTTCTTCCTGCGAGCAGTTCATGGCAACCGCAGTGCGCACAGCCAGTTCGGTCATTCTATCGCTGTGGTTGCCGGTGTAGTTATCACGAGCTTCGATCGCTTTAGCCAGAGCGAGCACGGTTTCGAGCTGGCTTTCTTTGAGGCGGCTGCTCAAACGCGCGCGGTAAATAGCGCTTGCGGCCTGGTCGGCCATCAGGGTTACCAGGCGCAGGCGTTCTCCGTCCTCCGGGGTCCAGCGGTCGCCCAGGGTGAGCAACCCAACGGGTTCGCCATCCACACACAATGGGGCGAGGCAAACGTTGTCAACCAGATGCAAGCCCAGGCGGCGGCGCACTGGCAGCGGAAAGGCAGAATCCTCCGCGCTTATGATCAAAGGCTGGGTGCAGGTCAAATAACCCTCCGGGATATAAAGATCGGGCCGCAGGTGGCGTACCTGTTCCTGCAGTGCTGGCGGAAAAGCCGGGTGGAAGTGAAGCGCCTGCGTATATAGCGTGCGATCAGTTTCCAGAGTGTAAATTCGGCAGAACTGCACCTGAAAAATATCTACCGCGTTGCTGGCGATGTAATCCAGCAGAGTTTCAAGCCGGTTGGTCGCTACCAGCTGCCGGCTGAGGTTAAAAAAGTGATTTAACCGCTCGCGCGAAAAAACGTCCGCGCGCGGGGCGGTTCGCCGATAAAGATGGGTTAACTGTAAACTGCTACCGGTAGCCATAGGTGGGGTCCTTATCCGGACAGGGAGGAGCTTCCACTGCCAGAACCGGGAGGTGAAAACCCGGAGCCATTAATCGGCGGCGGCAGGAGCACTGCTTTGCCGTGAAGAATCGAGGTTGTGCAATTGCGAGGCAAATTCGGCCAGGCTGGTGGCATGAATAGAGGCCAGGCGTTTTCTTTCTTCTCTGGGAAGCTGAAAGCTTTCACCACCATAACCGGCGGCGATAGCCTTATCGGGGTTGGTGAGGAGCATTTTTCGGAATTGAGAACTGATCACCGCCGCGGTAAGCAGGCGGCTGAGCTCCTGCTGGGGATAGGTTTCGGAAGGTCCGGTGAGATTACTTTCATGAAATTGGGTAACCATGGTCGTTTCCCTTCTTTCATTGCGAAATCGATAAACTCTGGTTGGGCCCGGTTGCCAGGGGATGTGTGGCGGGGGCGCTGAGGGCCCAGAGCGCGAGGATAATCCCGCAGGAAACCAGGGCGTCTCCCAGGCTGAAGGCTACGTAATGACCGGCGCCATAAGGGATGAGAAAGCGATCGGAGAGGAACCCCAGGCGGGTCTGCTCGGTGGGGAGCAGGATGTCTTTTCCGGTGCCGAGGCGTTCTCCGAGGGGCAGGCTGGCGGCGGTTTGGGGAAAGATCACAGCTACCGTCTCGGGGCTGATCGGCATCAGACCGCCGTTAAGGAGGATGACGGTCAGATTGAGGATCAGCCCCAGAGAGAGTAGCCAGAACCCCGGTTTGGAAAAGTTCAGGAGAGCGAAGATCAGCAGGGCGATTTGTGAAGTCACCAGTGCAGCGGGGGCCCAGTGATCGGGGAAGGTTGCCCGGGTGGGCAGAACGAAGGCGAAGAGTTGCGGCAGGAAGGCAACGAAGACCAGCCAGCTACCGCGGACCTCATAGGAGCGCAGGGGACGCCGAAAGATCGCCGCGCGGATCAGCGTGGCAGTCAATCCCAGGAGGACCGCTGATAGGAGAAACATGCCGGTTTAGTGATAGAAACCGCCGGTATCTTCGGGGGCGCCAGCGCCCAGGATGAAAAGAACAAGGGTGAGGATCAACAGCGCCAGGCGAACTTTCTGGCCATCCATGCGGGTGATGAAGAGTTGAAAAGCGGTTTTCATGGTCTCCCTCCGAAAAAACTGGAATTTGATGTTTTTATCCTAGCAGGGGGGAGGCTACAAAACAGGCTACAAAACGGGCCCGATGGGGGCCGAATCTCAAACTCTCATCCAACTCTTAACTTATTTTAATGTTTTCGGGGTGTTAAAACAGGAAGGAAAGCATGGTGCTCAGCGTGGGTTGAGCCGCGAGGAATATACCACCCATAAGCAGGCCGAGGATGGCTCCGGCGGCAATGTCGGAGAGGTAATGCACGCCGGTGGCCACGCGTGCCAGTGAAACGAGGGGTGCCCAGAAGGCAAGCACCAGGCTCAGCCAGGTAGGGCCGTTCCCGGCTGCCAGAACAGCCAGCAAGAAGGCGCGGGTAGCATGCCCGGAAGGGAAGGAGTGAGGATCAAAATTACGGTACAGGGTACCCCATTCACCGGGTGGGCGCTGGCGTCGGATGGTTTGTTTGAGGGCAAAGATGCTCAGGGCCTGAATGCCCACCGCTACGGCAAAGAACACCGCCCAACGGCGTAAGGGTGGGTTGCCCACCAGCCAGAGCAGGAGGAACCCGCTCATCCAGAGCCAGGAATCGCCGGAATGGGCCAGAAAGACAGCCGGTGCCCACCACCGGCTGTGCTCTGAAGGGAGGCGGAGGCGGGCGGTCAGGCGGGCATCGAGTGAGAGAAGGGTCTGGAGCATGAGGCCGTGGGGTTCAGGGATGAGAAAGATCAGCGCGTAACAGATCCAGCTGGAAGGGTTTGTCCACGTCCATGCCAATTTCAGCATAGGGGCAGGGCAGGGCGCGGCCATTCATGCCCAGTCGGTGGCTGACGCGCGCCTCAGCCTGAGAGAGGTCAAGCTGCCCCAGAAGCAGAAGAATGAGGGTATCGAACCCCACCAGGGCGGCCTGACGCAGGGGGTTCTTGCGGGCTTCGATCAGCCTGCGGGTGAACGGATGTTCGCCCAGGGCAAGCGTCAGGCTGACGGCGTTCAGATCTCCTCCACAGAACTCTCCCCCTTTCAGGCGGACGTAGGTACGGCGAGATTGCGGAAACCGGGCTTCCATCACCTGCCGCTGGACGACGGTGTAATAGAGATCAGCCCTGGATTGCTGGACGTGCTCGATCAACCAGTCCACCATTTCACCGCGCAGGGCGGGGATATCGGATGAACACACCAGGAAATGGGTGGAGGTTGGGTCAAGCCGGGCAAGGTGATGCGCCCCGGCCTGAATGTTGGCCAGCATCTCGCCCTGATCGGGGAGAATTTCCAGCGGGCGGCGGCTGAAGAGCTCAGTCCGGGGAGGAAGCCCAACGAGGATAATTCGTTCTACTGCCTGCGCTTCGTTAAGCGCGTCGAGCACCCATTGCACCATGGGTTTCCCGGCAATCTCCAGCAGAGCCTTGGGTTCTCCATGGGTCAACGGGTAGAGAGGGTCGTCGGGAGAGGGGCGTCCACCGGCAGTAACGACGATGTTCATGCCTGTAACTCCTGCACTTTTGGGGTGAAAGGAAGTTGATCAAGCAGGTTGTTAAGCCAGGTGAAGTAATCGCCGGGGTGGGCATAATCTACGGGGGTTTTCCGGCCAGAGGCAGCCAGGATGGCGGCTTCCATCATGTTGGTGCCAAAAGAACGTCCTTCAAGCACGGGGGTGGTGGTGATCAGGTAGCGCACGCCGCTTTCTCTGAAGACGGCCACGTCTTCAGGGGTGGTGGTGTTGGTGATGATGACTTTCCCCTGCATGTTTTCAGGCATGTAGCGGTAGATGTAGTGGCAGTCTCCCAGGATGACATCGGCCTGGTCAAAAAAACGGGTATGGGTGGGGTGACGCTTTCCCTGAGATTCACCGACGGGATAAACCCAGTGGAAGGGCAGACGGCTGACCAGCGGGAGAAGCACCGCTGCCAGAACGCGAATGCCACGGGTGGTGCGGATGGGAAGGGGAATGCCGAGGGAGTAAATCAGGTCACCAAAGGTACAGCGTAAACCGGCCTCCTCAGCGGCGCGTGCCAGCCCCCAGCGATCTACGGCCGTGGTTACGAGAGCGGTTTTCCGGGGAAGAGCTTCGGCTACCTGCCGGAGTGCGTGCAGGGCGCGGGGTTCAAGGGTGGCCTTCAGGCCGTTGCCGTCTACCACCGGGGTGTGGCGTACGAAGCGGGTGATCTGCCGGATAGAATGGAGAGGATACCAGCGGTTACCGACGAGAAAGCCCAGGTCGGTACCGCCCACTCCAAAGGCATCCACCTGACCATCGAGCTCTCGATAAAGTTGAGCGGCCTTTTCCAGGTCGCCGTCGGTGCCGATGCGTTCGATGCGAACAGTTTCGCCAAGCAGGGAAATTTCAACCGTTTTATTGCGTTTGGATGAGCCAATGCTGATGCTGACGGCGTGTTTCATCCTCTTTACCTCCGGGGTGTTCACGAGTATACCCCGATCGGGCCGATTTTACCATTCCCGGCTGCGTTCGGGCAGGACGCGATTGGGAAGCACCCGAGTGACCTGACCATGACCCTTGTTTCATGTCTCAAACCGGGCAGATATTTTTAACCTGTGAGAGGCTCGATGTATCCGGGGATGGGATTCTTTACTTTTCATCTTTTAGGTGTTTAATAGGAAAATGAGTTTGACCGATGTGCAGGCAGTGTTGTATCTGAGTCTTTCGGAATGACCCTGTGAAAACAACTTTCCATTCCCGCCGTTTAGAAGTGATCCTTCGCCGCATGTTGACCCTCAACCTGCTGTTACCGGTGTTGCTGGCTACCCTGCTCACCGGCCTGGCGGCGGGTGCTCTAGCGGCCCGGGCGTTGGAGATGCGCCAACAGGTGCTGCTCCGGTATCTGGAGGAGCGGGTGACCCTGGAGCTGGGATTAATCCAGCAGGGGGTGCTGGCGGTTGCCCGGACAGGCGGGGGTGATGAGGCGCTGAACCTTTTCCATGCGGCGGCGCCCCGGGTGGATGTGCTCTACCGTCTTGATGGGCGGGGGCAACTGGTGGCCATTCAACCCCCGGAATGGCAGAGGTACGTGGGGATGGATTTTTCGAACCAGGTATTTGCCGGGCAGGAAGGTGAATGGGAGAAGGTGAGCATTTCAACCCCGGCCACATCACCTCTTACCGGGAAGCGGGTGGTGTACCTGACCACGCCATTGGCTGATGGAGGCCGTCTGGCGGCTGAGGTAAGCCTGGAAACCCTGCGGCAATGGCTGGTGGAGAGTGTGAAGCAAAACGATGAGCTCAGGGGAGTAAGCCTGTTTGATGCATCCGGGGCGCTCCTGGCGTATAGCGGTGAGGTTTTAGCGATGGATGGCGGGAGCGGCCTTCAGCGAAGAGGAAGCACGTGGGTGCTGGTGGAGACGGGCCGCCTTGCCAACGGGTGGGTGATGCGCACTGCTGCCAATGTATCCGGGGGATGGGTGGGGTTTGTTCCGGCGCTGGTGGGTTTGCTGCTGTTTGTCCCGTGGCTGTGCATCTGGCTGATTTTACGGTTTGGGCGGCAGGTGAGCCAGCTTGTTTTACGCCCGTTGAAGCTGCTTAACGAACGCACTGCCCAGATTGCCCGGGGAGATTTCTCTCGCTGGGTGTCTTTCGATACGGTGGTTTCCAGTTTTCAGGAAGTGGCCGAGCTTGCGGCCAGCTTTCAGCGAATGCAACAGGAGGTGCAACAGCGCCAGGCGGCTTTGCAGGTGAGCGAGGCGCGCTTTCGTGAGATGGCCGACTTGCTACCGGACATGGTTTTCGAGCTGGATGCCATGCGCCGTATTCGCTATGCTAACCGGGCGGCAGTGGCTCTGCTGGGCGAGCAGGAGACGGGCAACCATCAGCTCTTCGATCGTCTGCTTGAGCCTGACGAATTGCGCGGCTTACAGGAAATCTTCCGGCAGGCGGCTGCCGGGAAGCTACCTCATCATTCGGTGATGCGTTTCCGCCGCCCGGATGGTTCCACCTTCCCGGGCGAAATGGCGGTGAGTGCTCAGCGTGGAGCAGATGGTAATCTGCTGGGTTTTCGCGGGGTTGTGCGTGACATCACCGAGCGGCTTTCTTTTGAGGAGACCCTGCGGCGTTCGTATCAGTTATTTACCGAGGGGCCAGTGGTGGTTTTTCGGGTTCAGGGAGGGAAAGAACGCCGGCTGGAATATGTGTCGCCTAATGTGAGCCAGTACGGCTACTCGCCGCATGATTTTACCGGCCAGGAAGACTTTTTCCGGCAGGTAATCCATCCTGAGGATCGGGAACAGGTGGCGGAGAAAATGCGAAAGCAGCTGGAAGGGAAGGAGCGCTTTTTTGATCAGGAATACCGGCTGGTGCGAGCCGATGGTGCGGTGCGCTGGGTCTACGATTTTACCAGTATCAGCCGTGATTCTTCCGGGCAGGCCACCCATATTGATTGGTATCTGCTGGATATTACAGAGCGGAAGCTTGCCGAGGAGCGGATTAATACCCAGCTCCGGCAGATGGCCGCTCTGCAACTGGTGGATGCTTCCATTTCGGCCAACGCCGATCTGAAGATTACCCTTGATTTACTCAATGCTCAATTACTTGAGCTGCTTGAGGTAGATGCGGTGATGGTGTTGCGTTACAATCCGAAAACGCAGCTGCTGGAAGGGGTTACCGGACGGGGGCTGGGGAGTTTAAACCCGGCGGATGTGCGTTTACGGATGGGAGAGAGTTACGCAGGCCGGGCCGCTCGCCAGCGTCGGGTGATTACCCTGACCATGCCCGATGGACAGCTGGCCCGGGGGTTTAAAATGGCTCAGCTTGCCGCGGAGCACTTTGTATCTTATGCGGCACTGCCGTTAATGGCTAAAGACCAGGTAATGGGGGTGCTGGAGATTTTCAGCCGTGCTCCCCTGACTTTTGAACCCGCATGGATGGATTTTCTGGAGATGATGGCGGCGCAGGCGGCGATTGCCATTGACAACGCCAACCTGCTGGAAGACCTGCAACGCTCCAACGAAGAACTGCGAGAAGCCTACGAGGCCACCATCCGCGGGCTTTCGCGGGCGCTGGAATTGCGGGATAAAGAAACCGAGGGCCACAGTCAGCGCGTCAGTGATCTCACGGTACGCCTGGCGCGGAAGGCCGGTGTGGAAGAGGAGGCCATTGAATTTATTCGCATTGGTGCTCTCTTGCACGATATCGGCAAGTTAGGCGTACCTGACACTATCCTGCATAAGGAGGGTCAGCTAACCGAAGCTGAGTGGGAGATCATGCGCCGCCATCCTGAGCTGGCCCGGCAAATGCTTGCCACGATTGAATACCTGCGTCCGGCGCTGGTGATTCCGCAGTATCACCATGAACGCTGGGATGGAAGCGGGTATCCCTACGGGCTGGTCGGTGAAGATATTCCTCTGGCGGCACGGGTGTTCGCAGTGGTGGATGTGTGGGATGCGCTCAGTTTCGATCGTCCCTATCGATCGGCGTGGCCGATGGAAAAAGTGATTGAATATCTGGTAAACGAGGCTGGCAGGCAGTTCGACCCCCGCCTGGTGGCTTTGTTCCTGGAAGTGCTGGTGGAAGAGGCAGAGGCCAACCTGGAAGGGCAAGCGAAGAGCGAGCCAAAAGCTTGACACGTTTTCACCTTACGGGTAAAATCACACACGCAAGCCGAGGTAGCTCAGTTGGTAGAGCACGCGACTGAAAATTGCGGTGTCGACAGTTCGATCCTGTCCCTCGGCACAGACCACCCGGAAACCCCGGGTGGTTTTTTTCCTGGAGAGCGCATTCGGGTATAATGCGCAGAGAAATGGGTCCGGGCGTTTCCGGGCTTGATAGATGGAATGAACACAACTCATCGCGTTCTTTTACCGGTCGGTCTGATCTTGCTGGGATTGCTTTTATGGGGGGGATATTTCACCCAGCCAGTGACCCTGGTGGTTGACGGTGAAGCGCTGCAGGTACGCGGTCTGTTCCTTACCGTGCAGGATGTGCTTCGTTATACCGGGCAACCGGTGCGCCCGGTTGATCGGCTCGATCCCTCTCTCACGGCCTGGATTCCTGCCGATGGAAGGGTGGTGCTGGAGCACGCCCGCCCGGTTTCGGTCTGGACGGGGGGGCTTCCACTGACTTTCGAAAGCCCGGAGCGTATTCCGGCAAATTTGCTGGCGGCTTTGAACCTGAAGCTTTTCCCGGAAGATGAGGTTTGGGTGAATGGTCTTCGCATCGATCCTTCGCGCCCCTTGCCCAGGGCTGACCGGCTTTACCTGCAGTTTCATCCGGCGACAAGGGTGGAGATTCAACAGGATGGAAACCGGCAGGTGATCTATGCTGCCGGTGACACACTGGGGCAGGCTTTGTGGCGTGCCGGGCTGCCGTTGAAGGCGGGAGATTGGCTCTCTTTACCGCTGGAGACGCCATTGCGTGAGCCAGTGGCAGTGGAGATGCGCCGCGCCCGGCAGGTAACCGTGCGGTGGCAGGACCAGGAAGTGACCTCGCGTACCGCGGCAGTTACGGTAGGTGAAGCTCTGGCAGAACTGGGTCTCTCGCTGCAGGGTTTGGATTTCAGCCAGCCGCCGGAAGACGCGCCCCTGCCCGCGGATGGGAAAATCCGCGTGGTGCGGGTGCGTGAAGAGGTACTCCTCCAGCAGACGAATGTACCCTATGGTAAACAACTGGTGGCCGATCCTACCCTGGAACTCGACCAGCGGCGGGTGATCACCCCGGGGAAGTTTGGGGTGAAGGTGAGCCGCCAGCGGGTGCGATACGAGGACGGGCGCGAGGTGAGCCGCCAGACCGAAGCCGAATGGGTGGCCGCCGAGCCGCAGGATCAGGTACTGGGGTACGGCACGCAGGCAGTGGTCAAAACGCTCAACACGCCGGAGGGCACTTTTGAATATTATCGGGCTGTGCCGGTATATGCCACCTCCTACTCACCCTGCCAGCAGGGAACAGGGCGGTGTAGCCGCAGTACCTCCAGTGGAATGCTTTTACAGAAAGGCGTGGTGGCGGTGACCCTGCCGTGGTATCGCCTCTTCCGAGGGGCACGTGTGTATATTCCCGGTTACGGGGTGGGAGTGATCGGCGACGTGGGTGGAGGGATCGCCGGAGTGTACTGGATAGATTTAGGGTACAGTGATGAGGACTATGTTCCATGGGCACAAACAGTGACGGTTTACTTCCTGACGCCGGTTCCAGCGAACGTCCCGCCGATTTTACCCTGAGCCTGCCGCCACTGGAGATTGGCGCGCTCCTTCGGGCGCATGGGCTCAGGCCACAGCGAGACCTCGGGCAGAATTTCCTGGCCGATTCTTCCATTTTACGGCGCATCGTGCAGGCGGCAGAATTGCCACCCGGCGCAGCGGTTCTGGAGGTGGGGCCGGGACTGGGCTCTTTAACGCGCTGGCTGGCGGTAGTTGCCCGGCGGGTCGTGGCGGTGGAGCTGGATGCCCATCTTTTACCGGTGCTCGAAGATGTACTTGGCGGGCTGGGAAACGTGGAAATCGTCCAGGGTGATATCCTGCAGCTCGACCCGGCAACACTGATGAATGAAGATGGTTATTTCGTTACCGCGAATATCCCTTATTACATCACCTCGGCGTTAATTCGGCATTTGCTTGAGGCACGGGTGAAGCCCAGGCGCATTGTGTTGACTGTGCAGCGTGAGGTGGCGGAGCGCATTTGTGCCGCGCCGGGGGAGATGAGCCTGCTGGCTCTGAGTGTGCAGATTTATGGCCGCCCCAGGGTGGTGTTACGCATTCCTGCAGGAGCGTTCATTCCGCCGCCGAAGGTGGATTCTGCGGTGGTGCGCATTGACCTTTACGAAACACTCCCCTATTCGGAACATACGCGTGAGGGGATCTTCCGGATGGCAAAAGCAGGCTTCAGCCAGAAGCGAAAGACCCTGCGCAACGCTCTGGCAGGCGGGTTGCAGATTTCCACGGCAGAAAGTGGTGCTCTGCTGGAAAGGGCCGGAATTGACCCGCAACGCCGGGCTGAAACCCTCACCCTGGAAGAGTGGGCTGCGCTGGCACAGGCTCGGGGTTTGGATTAACGGGGGGTTATTGCTTCTGCAGGTCGTGGTACATGCCCAGAAGCTGCCAGGTGCGTATGGCGGCTTCTACCTGGATGCGGAAATTCATTTTCGATTGTCCCCAGCGCCGATCGGCAAAGTAGATGGGAATCTCGCAGGCGTGAAACCCCAGACGGGAGGCCACGTAGTTCATTTCTACCTGGAAGACATATCCGTTGGATTTAATCCGCTCAAGGGGCATGGCGCGCAGGGTGGAAGCTTTCCAGAGCTTGAAGCCACCCGTGACGTCTCGAATTGGGAGCCCCAGAATGGTGCGGGCGTAGAAGTTTCCCCAGCCCGAGAGCGCCTTGCGCCAGAAAGGCCAGCGTTCATCCAGACTGCCCCCGGGTACATAACGCGAGCCAATGGCGTAATCGCAGGTCTGGAGGGCGTCGATCAACGCGGGCACTTTTTCTACGGGGTGGGAGAAATCGGCATCCATCTGGCCGATGGCGTCTACTCCCTGCTGCATGGCGCGTTGAAACCCCTGGATATAGGCTGAACCCAGCCCCAGTTTGCCAGAGCGGTGAAGCACATCAACCCGCCCTGAGGTTTGCACGGCCAGTTCATCGGCAATACGCCCGGTGCCATCGGGGCTGTTGTCGTCTACGACCAGCAGGGATAATTCTGGCAGAGGGAGATCGAATAAAGCGGAGACCAGTCTGGGCAGGTTCTCCGCTTCGTTATAAGTGGGGATCACAAAAGTGACTTTCACGTTGGTTTACAGTAGCGCTCCAGTTCCGATTTTACCGCAGACAGGCTGTTTAATGGGGAGTTCAGAAGGGAGAGCTCGCCGATTTGAACGGCCAGCTTCTGCCCTTGGAACGAGTTGCTATCGCGGTGCCTGTCGCTGTAAAAAAAGTCGAAGGAGCGCTCTAACTGTTTTCGGACACGTTCTTTCAGCCCGGGAGCGTTCTCTGGCAGGGTGATGATGAGAAAATCGGTGGGGGAGAGTTGCCCCAGAAAATCGCTGGCAGAACCATAATCGCGCACCACATCGCGCAGCAAAAGCGCCACCGCACGGAGCATATCATCGGCGGCAACAAACCCATACACCTCACGGAAGGGTTCAATGTGTTGCAGAGAGACCACCAGCAGTATGTTGCGGCGATGGGCGATGGCGTTGATCAGGGCTTCATCCAGCAGCGTGCCTTCGGGCAGGCCGGTGATGGGGCTGGTGAGCGGACGCTGGCTGGCACGCTGAAGGGTGTTGCGCACTCGCAGGCGTAGCTCCTGAATATCAAACGGTTTGGTGATGTAATCGTCTGCCTGCAGTTCCAGGCCTTTAAGCCGGTCATCGCGGGCGCGCTTTTCGGTGAGAAAAATGATGGGGATGGTGCGTGTTTTGCGGTTCGTGCGCAAACGCCGGGCCACTTCGAAGCCGTCGATGTCGGGCAGGCGAATATCCAGGATGATCAGGTCGGGGGTGTTGCTCTGAGCGGCGCGAATACCATCTTCACCCCAGTTGACCGTCAGCACTTCATAATCCTGGACGCGGAAGTATGCGGTGAGCATATCGGCAATGTCCAGGTCGTCCTCGACGATCAAGATGGTCGGTTTGGTTTCGGTCATGCACAACCCCCCTTCCCGCACGGAGAAGGTCAGGCGATGGGCTCTTTGTAGATCACGAAATCGCAGGTGGGGTCACCCGCGGCGATGCAATGGGTTTCAACGACTTTGAATTCTCGCCCGCCGGAGACCCACTTCAGACCTTCCTGGAGTAAGCCTGTGGCCATGTGACAGCATGGCTTATCGGTATGGCGCCCGTAACACACCGGGCAACGATGGATGGTGTAGACGAAGTGGTCTTCTTTCTCTTCGACGGTGGAGAGCTGGTCGCTGGTGGTGGAGAAGATCTTTGCCATGGCAGGGAGGCCGATGCGTAACTTGGTAGGCAAAGGGAGAATTTTAAAGGCCAGGTCTCCTGCGCCAGCCAGGGCACCGAAGTTGCGCAGTCCTTCCATGAAAACGGCCCGCCCGGCGCGTTGAGCCAGCCCGCGCCCACCGCGTGGGCCGTACATTTCTTCAAGCGCGCCGTTAAGCGAGGAGAAATCGGCAAAGTCAAAAGCCCGTTCGAGGTTATCGGCGGGCAGATTGTCGATGAGATGAGAAAGCCCCGCCAGGTTGAGGATGGCATTGAGGCCATTTTTCCCCATGACCTCTTCGAGGGCTCCCAGGGCAAGACGGGCAATTTTATTCGGGTAATACAGGCCGCTCTTGGGAATTGGCTCCATGAATGGTTTCCTCTCAGATGAGTTTGGTCAGGTCTTCGGCGGCCCGGCGCATATCCAGGAAGATCAGGCCGAGTTTGGCCTGTTCGCGGGCCAGCGCGGTGAGCACGGCTTCTTCGCCGACCGACATGAGGACGACGTAGCCCTTTTCGCCTTTGATATAAACCTGATCGAGAGAGCCGCGCCCCAGTTCGGTGGCAATGCGCTCACCCAGGGAAAGCATGGCGGCAGACATGGCCGAAACCCGATCTTCTTCCACGCCTTGCGGGAGGGCAGAGGCAATTGTCAGACCGTCCACGCTCACCACCGCCGAAGCTTCGATATCGGGAGAGGAAGCCTGCAGCTCGCGCAGCCGGTCAACCATCATTTGCGTGCGTGATCTAGTCAAGGTGGCGCTCCTTACTGGGATTCTGAGGCAAAAGCGGATTCCTTAAAGAAACCCTTTACAACTTTAACACAGCCGTTGGGTCGTGTCAAGTTGAGGGAGTAGCCCAGGCGTGGTTTAAAATCGGATTGTAAAGCAACTGTTAGGTGTGTTATCATCCAGGGTTGCGGCAAGGCGGTTCTCTTTCTGAAAGACGTGCATGTTTCATGCCAGCCGCAGAGATGATTACTCTTATCGGAGGAGTCTCAATGAAGCGAGTTCTTTTGTCGTTCCTGGTAGTTTCTCTCTGGCTGGGGATGCTTTCGGGCTGTGCCCCGACCTCTTCTCAGGCTACCCCGGCCCCGGTGACGTTGAAAATTGTCGCCCTTCCTATTCTGGATACGTTGCCTATCCTGGTGGCGCAAAATCAGGGGCTGTTTGAGAAGAACGGGGTGAAGGTGGAGTTTATCCCTGCCGCTTCGGCGCCGGAGCGTGATCAACTCATTGCTTCAGGGCAGGCTGACGGGATGATCAATGAATTGCTCTCGGCGATGTTCTTCAACAAAGAGAGTGTGCGCGTGCAGGTGGTGCGTTATGCCCGCTCGGCTTCCAGTGGCTCGGCTCTGTTCACATTGCTGGCATACCCCGGCGCCGGCATTGCGACCCCTGCTGATCTGAAAGGGAAGGCCATTGGGATTTCGGAGGGAACGATCATTGCTTACCTCACCGAGCGAATGTTAAGCGCCGAGGGGGTCAATCCTTCGGAGGTTAAATTTATTTCGACCCCGAAGATCGATGGCCGTCTGGCGTTGTTGCAGAGTGGTGAGCTGGATGCCGCAGTGTTACCCGAACCCCTGGCCAGCGTGGCGGCCAAAGGCGGCTCGGTGGTGGTGCTTGCGGATACCCGCCATCCCGAATTCAGTTTCAGTACATTGAGTTTCCGCAAGGAAGTGCTGGAGGCCAACCCCGAGGCGGTAAAAGGCTTTCTACGGGGCATCGAGGCGGCCACCGATTTGATCAACAAAGAACCGGCAAAATGGAAGCAGATTCTGGTGGAGCAGAAGATTCTGCCGCCGGCGCTGGTGGATACCTTCCAGGTACCGCAATTTGTTAAGGCCGGAGTACCCACCGAAGCCCAGTACAATGATGCCCTGGCCTGGGCCAAAGAAAAGGGTTATCTGGATAAGGACATCCCCTACGCTGATTGTGTCAACGGGAATTTCTTGCCCGGCAAGTAGCAAGGAAAGCGCCCCCGGATGATCACCCTGGAATCGGTCACTTTTCGATACGGGACGGGAACGCCGATCTTCGACCATTTCAGTTGGACGGCGGCGCGGGGTGAGGTCTGGGCGGTGCTGGGGCCTTCAGGGTGTGGAAAGAGCACCCTGCTCCATCTGCTGGCCGGGTTGCTCCAGCCAACAGGCGGGAGGGTGATCATCGATGGGCAGCCCCTCACACGCCCACGTCCCTACACCGGGTTGATCATCCAGGATTATGGCCTGTTACCCTGGGCCACCGTGCGTGAGAATGCCGCCCTCGGTTTACGCATCCGTAATTTTTATGGGCCGGATGGCACTCACGCCCCGCGCGATTACCGCCCTACCCTGGAGGTAACCCCGTGGCTGGAACGGCTGGGGCTGCTGGAGGTGGCTGATCATTTCCCGGGGCAAATCTCAGGAGGACAGCGCCAGCGCACCGCCATCGCACGGACGCTGGCGCTGCACCCGGATGTGCTGTTGATGGACGAACCCTTTTCCTCTCTGGACGCCCCCACCCGCGAAAGCCTGCAGGGGTTGGTGCTTGACCTGTGGAGAGAACAGGCCCTCACGCTGGTGATGGTGACCCATGCGATTGAGGAGGCCGCGTTTGTGGGGCAAAAAATCCTTTTGCTGGGTCAGCCGCCCAACCGGGAAGCAGTCGTTCTGGATAATCCCGGTGCTGGAAGCCCATCTTACCGGGAATCGGAGCCGTATCAGGGGATGTGCCGGGAACTGCGGGCAAGACTGGGGGGGCGATGAGAAGGCGCGATCTGTTTGTGGCTACGGCGGCACTCCTGGCCTTGTGGCAGATTTTTGCCTGGATCGTCCGGTTACCCATTCTGCCAGCGCCGCTGGTGGTGGCCAAAACTCTTGTGGTGGAACTGGTGAAGGGGGATCTCTGGCGGCATTTCCTGGCGAGTCTCTGGCGGGTGGTGGCCTCTACTGCGCTTTCCATCGGGCTGGCGGCTCCAGCAGGGCTGGCGCTGGGGCAAAGCCGAAAACTGAGCAAGGTTTTCTTACCAGTAATCTACATCCTTTATCCCATTCCCAAAGTAGTTTTTGTCCCGGTGCTGTTACTTTTCTTTGGTATCGGGGATCTTTCCAAAATTCTGGTGATCTTCCTGGTGCTCTTCTTCCAAATTCTGGTGCTGGTGCGGGATCAGGCCGCGGCCCTGCGCCCTGAGCTGATCCTCTCGGTGCGCAGCCTGGGAGCTGGAAGGCGGGCGCTCTTTCGCTTTGTGTATTTACCGGCCAGCCTGCCAGCGATTCTGACCGCCCTGCGCCAGTCGATTGGCACGGCGGTGGCAGTGTTGTATGTGGTGGAGTTCTTTGCTACCAATCTGGGTCTGGGATATTACATCGCCTTTCAGGGGAGTACGCTGCTCAATTATCCGGCAATGTACGCCGGGATTGTGATGATGAGCCTGCTCGGGTTATCGCTGTATTTTCTTGTAGATCGGTTGGAGAAGACCCTCTGCCGGTGGCAGGGTCAGTAAACGGGTTAAGTTAAGAACAGGGGGTCAGAAAATTTTCCCCAGGATCAGCCCGATAGAGAAGAGCAGGCAAAACAGCAGTTCAAGCTGACCACTGCCAGCCAGAGAGGCGTTCAGTGCGCGTCCCGAATCGCGCCAGACGGCCCGGGCCAGCCGCACGGCCACCGGCAGTGAGCCCCAGCTCAGAAATACCCATGGGGTGAATAGCCCGGAAAGGGCCAGAATGCCTGTGCTGAGGTAAGCCAGTACCAGAATGACCAGGTATTCGCGGCGCGCCCAGGCTTCGCCGAAACGGGCGGCCAGGGTATGCTTCCCGGAGGCCCGATCGGTGGGAATATCGCGCAGGTTATTCACAACCAGGATGTTCACCACCAGAAAACCCACCGGAAAGGAAGCGGCCAATGCGGCCAGGTTAATCTGGCGGGCCTGGACGTAGTACGACCCGGCCACTGCCGCCAGACCGAAGAAAAGAAAAACGAAAACTTCCCCCCATCCACTGTAACCGTAGGGCCGCGGCCCACCGGTGTAGGCAAGAGCTGCCAGGATAGAAGCCAGCCCGATAACGGCGACCGGCCAACCGGCCACAAAAATCAGGTATACGCCGCAGAGGGAAGCCAGGGCAAAAACGACCCCCGTACCGCGCATCATTTCACCTTCGCTGAGCAAACCCGCCTGGGTAACACGCAGTGGCCCGAGGCGATGGGCGTTATCGACACCTTTCTGGTAGTCGAAGAGGTCGTTAGCGTAGTTCGCGCCGATTTGAATAAGCAGTGCCCCCATCATGGCAGCCAGGGCGGGGAGGAGCGCAAACAGACCATCACTCCAGGCCAGGGCGCTACCAACGATGACCGGTGCGAGGGCCGCGGGTAGAGTACGTGGGCGGGCGGCAAGCCACCAGGCGTGAAGTTTTGAGTTTTGCCTCTGCATCGCCCGGAGTATATCACAATCACCGCCCGACGAAGGCGGCTGGAACCAGCAAAAGCCAGAAGAATCGGGCGGTATCGGAGTGGATCAGGGCCAGAGCGATGGAAAGCAGGAAGACCCCGGGGATGATCAGAGAGCGCAACCCTTCCCGGCGAACCTCAGCCGGTGGAAGAGAAGGATCGATCAGAGAAGCGCGGGAGGAAGCATACCACCACAGACCTGCGGAGAGCAATCCGGTGCAGGTCATCGACAGAGCATAAAAGATGGTGGCGGTGCGGTTGGTTGAGTCGCTGATGAGGGTGGTAGGGAATGGAATGAAGGCCACACTCATCAGCAGGAGCAGGTTTAGAAGGATAAGCCGGCGGTCGTACTGCCGGATGTGTCGAAATTTCCGGTGATGGCCGATCCAGAAGGTGCCAATGACGAGAAAACTGAGGGCATACGCCAGATAACGAGGCCAGATCTCCAGCAGGGCAGTGAAAAGCCGGGCGTCATCTGGGGCCGTTTCACCTGCGGGGAGGTGGATTTCAAGCGCGAGGAGGGTGATGGCGATGGCAAAGACCGCGTCGCTGAAGAAAACCAGCCGTTCGAAGCCAAGGGTATCTTCCCTGCGGCCGGGTGGCACCTCAGGATGGGAGGAAGGGTTTCCGGTTGCTCTTTGCTTTTCTGGCCTCACAGGGCGGGGGTTTCGGGTGTGGGTTTCCATGTTCGAAGGAGATAAATTCCAAAGAGCATCAACAGGGTAACCTGGAGAACATCCAGAGGAATGGCCGGAAACCGGGTATATTTCAGGGCCAGGTCGTGCAGACCATGGAGGATGACCGGAATCCAGATAGTATTGGTGCGGAGACGGATGGCGCCGAGGCCGATCCCGTGCACAAATGCCCCTACCATCTGGGCCAGAACAATAAACGGGTTGCGGTAAAGCAGGTTACCCACATGGATTAAGGCAAACAGGAGGGCGGAAAGTACTACACTCCGTGTTACCCCGGTAGGTTTGAGCACCCGCATAACGATGCCGCGCATCAGGCCTTCTTCCATGAAACCGGTCAGTGCATACGCTACGACCAGATAGAGAAAGCTCTTCCATTCGACCGGCTGAATGCCCCCAAGGAAAGGCAAGACCAGTACTACGATTGCCGGAAAGATCATCAGCCGCACATCGTGCCAGGCAGATGGGGGGTTAAACCCGGCTTCGTGCCATAAGCGCCAGACTGAAAGGGCAATGGCCACGACGATGGACATGGCGACCAGGGCGATAAACTCGGGCTGGAATTGGGGAAAAAGAGCTTTGGCCGCGAGGCCAGCCAGGGTTGCCAGAACCAGATAAGCCAGGAACAAAAGCCAGGCAGAGCGAACGGGATGTTTTTGAAAGGAGTCGGGCAGGGTGGAAATAGATGGATCGCCAGGCGATCGGAGAACGGGTGAGGTGGTGTCGAGGTTCATGCAAAATCCTTCTTAATAAGGTAAATATTATCCTGTAAGCAAATTATAATAGCTCTGCGGTTGTTTGTCCAAAAAATGGAATGGACGGAGGTTTTACCGCTCAGGATGGATTTTCCTTGAGGGAAGGAGTGTATGCAGTTTCCCGGCAAGTCGGCGCCGCACAGCAGGGAGGCGTAGCCCAAGTAAAAGGAGCACTACCAGCCCGGCCAGTAAGGGCCGGAAGACATCGCCCTGCAGGCGGAGGAAATCACCTTTAACCGCCCAACCGAAATGAAGGACAATCAGCAGGTTGATGAGGTAAGTCAGGCGGTGCAGGCGCTTCCAATTTTTTCCGAGGCGCGCCTTCCAGGTGTCGAAGGAAGTCAGGGCCAGCGCCGAAAGCAGGAGAAATCCAGCCAGACCAACGAGGATGAAGGGCTTTTCTGTGAGGGCCTGGAGTAGCAAACGAGCGTTAAAGCCGTAGTCGAGGCCGATGAATAGGAGAAAATGGAGGAAGGCGTAAAAATAGGCGTACAACCCCAGGGGACGACGTGCTTTGAGCACGCTTGGCCAGCGCAGGAGGGTGTTGAGGGGAGTACATGCCAGCGAAAGGATGAGCAGGGTGATGGCAATATCACCGGTGCGTTGTTCCGCGGCCTGAATGGGGTTTACCGTCAACCTGCCGGTGTAGGCATCGAAAGCCAGGAACAGCAGCGGCAGCCATGCCCCGATGTTCACCACCCAGAGCAGTATGGTGCCGTGTGACCGCCTTGCGGAAGTGCCACGGTTTGACTGCGGGTTGACCGGATCAGGCCGGGGTGGTGAGGAGAAAGGGCAGGGCATGGGATGATCTGCAAATACCGAGCAATCCTTTGGGGTATTGTACTCTCAGGAAGGCAGGTTGTGGAAAAGTTTGTATGACCCCGAAAAGGTGAGAGAATGATGGTAGAGTAAAGCTTTTAAATGGTATTGTAGAGCTAAAAGGAGGATCGGTAAATGGTTCAATCATCGCAAGAACAAGGTGCATCCACGGGAGCTCATCTGGAGGTGGCTACCCTGGCAGGGGGGTGTTTCTGGTGTCTGGAGGCTGTGTTCGACGACCTGAAGGGAGTGGTGGATGTTGTTTCGGGCTATACGGGGGGGCATGTTCGCCATCCATCTTACCGGCAGGTGTGCACCGGGACGACCGGCCACGCCGAGGCCGTGCAGATCACTTTCGACCCGTCGCAGATCACCTATCGTGAGCTGCTGGAGGTCTTTTTTTCTATCCACGACCCCACCACGCTCAACCGGCAGGGCGCTGATGTGGGAACGCAATATCGTTCGGCCATTTTTTACCATACAGCTGAACAGAAAATGATCGCTGAAACGGTGATGGCAGAATTGCAGGCCGAAAACCCGTGGGGCCGGCCCATCGTAACCGAGCTGGCTCCGATGGAAGTGTTCTTCCCTGCTGAGGATTACCATCAGGAATACTTTGCAAGGAACCCGGAGCAAGGGTACTGCAGGGTAGTGATCGCTCCCAAGCTGGAGAAATTCCGGCACACATTTATGAATCGTCTTAAGGGATAGGAATTCCGGCGATTTCTGGCGGGGTAACGGGCATTTCATTGTAGAATCAGGGTATTCAGGCTGTTTTCGGGAGGTGGTCATGCCAGAGGCGGTCATCATCGATGCAGTACGTACCCCGATCGGTGCACTGGGAGGGGTGCTGGCGCATGTACGCCCCGATGACCTGGCGGCGCATATTCTGCGAGCTATCCTGGAGCGCACCGGAGTAGACCCGGCGCTGGTGGAGGAAGTTTATCTGGGGTGCGCCAACCAGGCTGGAGAGGACAACCGCAATGTGGCGCGCATGGCTTCCCTGCTGGCCGGGCTGCCGGTGGAGGTGGCCGGGGTGACGGTTAATCGACTCTGTGCCTCTGGCCTGACGGCGGTTAACATGGCGGCGCGCGCCATTCGCTGTGGTGAGGGAGAAGTGTTTCTTGCCGGGGGGGTAGAGAGCATGTCGCGTGCGCCCTATTCTTTACCCAAAGCCGAAAGTGCCTTTGCCTTTGGCAACCTTACCGCTTACGATACCGCGCTGGGATGGCGGTATCCCAACCCGCGTATGGCCGAAAAATACGGGCTGGAGTCGATGGGTGAGACGGCTGAAAACATTGCCGAGCAGACGGGTATCAGCCGGGAGGCGCAGGATCGATTTGCGCTGGAGAGTCACCGCCGGGCCATTGCGGCGATCGATTCGGGCAAATTTGCGCAGGAGATCGCTCCGGTGATTGTTCCGCAGAAAAAAGGAGACCCACTTCTTGTGGATACTGATGAGCGTCCGCGACGGGATACTTCGCTGGAGGCGCTTGCGCGGTTGAAACCGGCCTTTCGTAAAGACGGAACGGTAACCGCAGGCAATGCTTCGGGGATGAACGACGGCGCGGCGGCTTTACTGTTGATGAGCGATCGTCGGGCATCGGAACTGGGCCTCCGCCCCCTGGCGCGCATTGTGGCGTCGGCGGCGGCAGGGGTGGAGCCGCGTGTGATGGGGCTGGGGCCGGTGCCGGCCACCCAAAAGGTCCTTTCCCGCGCCGGGCTGAAGCTGGATCAGGTGGGGCTGGTAGAGATTAATGAGGCCTTTGCGGTGCAAACACTGGCCGTGATGGATGCCCTGGGCCTGACGCATGAGCGAGTCAATGTAAATGGCGGGGCGATTGCTCTGGGGCATCCTCTGGGGTGTTCAGGGGCACGCATTCTAACGACCCTGCTTCATGAAATGAAACGGCGCGCACCGGCAGAGAAGCGTCCTTACTATGGGCTGGCAACCCTGTGTGTGGGGGTGGGGCAGGGAGAAGCCACCCTGGTGGAGTGGCTGGCATGAGAGCGTTGGTCACGGGGGCCTCTGGCTTTATTGGTTCTCAGCTTTGTCGGGCATTGCTTGCCCGGGGGTTTCAGGTGCGGGCCTTTCATCGCCCAACCAGTCCATTGCGGTTGCTGGAAGGGTTGGAGGTGGAACATGCCGTAGGCGATCTGACCCGCCCCGAAACGCTGACCGCGGCGATGCAGGATGTGGAAGTGGTGTTTCATGCTGCCGCCTGGATGGGCGGAAATGATCCCGGACGGTTCTACGCAGTGACGGTAGAGGGAACCCGCGCAGTGCTGGCTGCGGCGCTTCAGCATGGGGTGCGCCGGGTGGTACATACCAGCTCGGCGGCGGCGCTTGGGGTGCCAGAGGTCAAAGGTGACTGCCTGATGAACGAGAACCACACCTGGAATCTGCGCCCGGATGTGTATCCCTACGGTTATGCCAAATACCTGGCTGAGATGGAGGTGCAAAAGGCCGTGGCGCAGGGGTTGGATGTGGTGATCGTCAATCCGACGATGGTTTTCGGTGCGGGAGACCTGTACCGGCAATCCCGCTCCATCCTGATGCAGGTAGCGGCGGGTAAGGTGGGGGTGACGATTGAAGGGGGGATCAACGTGGTTCACATTGCGGATGTGGTTGACGGGCACCTGGCCGCCTTTGAAAAAGGGCGTACCGGCGAGCGTTATCTTCTGGGGGGAGAAAATCTCTCTTATCTTTCCATGCTCCAGAAGATGGCCGCAGTTACCGGAGGGCCAGCTCCCAGTCTGGTGATACCCGCCTGGCTGGCACGGACTCTGGGCAGGGTAGCGAGGGTTTTCCGTAACGTTCTCGATCTGCCCGTTGAGCCTGATCTGCTTCAGCTGGCGGGGTATTCTTTTTACTATGATACGCGTAAGGCCGAGGTGGAGCTGGGTGTTCGCGCTTCACGCCCGGCTGAAGAGGCTTTTGCTGAAGCCTACGCGTGGTTTACTTCACAGGGAAAATAACTGCCTTCATCACGCCCTGTTCCACTTCGCACACTGTGCGGTAAATGGCAGGGAGCTCTTCCAGTGAACCGCGATGGGTGACCAGCACATGCGGGTCGATCTGCCGGGTGCGCATCAGTTCCATCACCTGGCGGCCCTGGTGCATGCCTGAGTACCAGCTTCCCTGAATGCGCAGGGTACGGCGGATGATTTGATCGCTGGGGCGTAGGGTGATTTGCGCTCCCTCACCCACCGAAACGAGCGTGCCCCCAACGCGCAGAGAGGATAAAGCCAGCGGGTAGGCGGAGCTCTTTCCGGAACATTCCAGGGCCACACGCACCCCCAGCCCTGAAGTTAAATCTCGAACGGCGTCAGGTAGCTGTTCATCGGGCGGAAGAGCGGCATCGGCCCCCAGGCGGAGGGCAAAGTCTCGGCGATAGGGGAGGGGGTCGGCGGCAATCACGTAAGCTCCGCGCAGTTTGGCGAGGATGACCGCCGCCATGCCGATCGGCCCCAGGCCGGTGATGAGCACATCGTCGCCATGGCGTACCTCGCCACGCTCCAGGGCCCCATACGGGGTGCCGAAATTATCGAAGATGAGACAGGCCGCTTCGTCATCCAGGTCGTCGGGAACGGGCAGGCAGTTTCGTTCCCAGGCGGCTACCAGTTCGGCATACCCGCCATTGATATCTAGGCTGCCATCCCATTGCGGGCAGAGAATAAAGTCACCGGCGCGGCATGCCGGGCAGTGACCACAGCCACCCACATTATTAACAGCCACACGTTGACCAACCCGCAGGCGCGTTACCCCCGGGCCGAGGGCAATCACACGCCCGGCCACTTCATGACCGATGATCCAGGTCACCGGCTCGGGGTGGCGCCACATCCATTTATCTGAACCGCAGATACCGGTGGCGGTGATTTGAATGAGCACCTGGCCCTCTGAAGGGGCCGGGTCGGGAACAGTCACAAGGCGTACATCACCCGCTCCAAAAGAATGAATGGCTTTCATGCTCTTCTCCCTCTTGAACCAGGAAAGGTGTATTTCACTGGATGCTTCTGAATATTATGGCCCAGGGTGATGAAAGCGCAAGAGGAGACCGGCTTAAAAAATGCCCCTGGCAGACACCAGGGGCATGGTAAAGAGAAGGAAGAATTTCAGGAGGAGCCGCAGCCACAGGGGGTTGAGGCAGGCTCTCCGGTTGGACGGCGGGCGGAGATGCCCGCACTGTAGATCGCTACATCCCCGGCCTGCCCCAGCGTTGGGCTGCGCCGTACGATGATGTCAGTAAAACCGGCCTGAGCCATGAGGTCGATGTATTCTTTCTCGGGCAGGGCACCGGTGATGCACCCGGCCCAGCCTGCGGAGTCGATTTGAAGCTCGAAGGGAAGAGGGCCACTGGCGACCACGTCACTCACTTCGAGACGGCCCCCGGGTTTCAACACCCTGAAGGCCTCGCGGAAAACCTGTCCTTTATCTTCGGTGAGGTTGATGACGCAGTTGGAGAGGATAACATCGACAGACTGGTCAGCTACAGGCAGAGCTTCGGCCTCACCCTGGCGGAACTCCACATTGGTCAGGCCGTTGCGCGCGGCAGTAGCACGGGCGCGTTCGAGCATGGCGGGGGTCATGTCCACACCGATCACCCGCCCCGCTGGGCCTACCTTTTGCGCTGCCAGAAAGGCGTCCAGACCGCCCCCGCTGCCAATGTCGAGCACCACTTCGCCGGGCTTCAGGCTGGCAAAAGCAAAAGGATTCCCGCACCCCAGAGAAAATTCGGCGGCTTCAGCGGGTGCACCGGTCAGCTCGTTGGGAGAGTAACCTGCCGCAAAGTTGACCTCATTCTCCCCCGGTGCGCAACAGCAGGGGATATTTCCTTCAGGGGCTGTGCTGCAGCAGGAAGCAGACTCAGGCGATGGCGTGCAATGGCATGAAGCCGGACTCGCAGCGAGGGCGGCATAATTCTCCTGAACGGCCGCCCGCATGGGCAGTCGCCGCGTACCGGTGGCGACGAATACGCTGATGACTGCTTCTCGCCCGGCAGGATCGGAAATGGCCGGGCTGGCAGACCGGGCACAGCACGATTGCCCTGTGCAATCGACGATGATGTTGACCAGCCCGGCTTCTCTGAACCAGTTTCGCACAGACTGGCGATCAAAACCCTGCCAGACGTCCGCCATTTCTTCCTTAAGCCAGGCGTACGGGTGTTCATCCATGTCGGTGATCACCAGCCGTCCGCCCGGGCGCAGGACGCGCACCATTTCGCGAATGGCAGCCTGAGGGTCGGGGGTGTGATGAAGATACATGTTGGCGAACACGGCATCCAGGCTTTCGTCAGGGAAGGGCAGAGAAAGGCCATCGGAATGGTGAAATTCAACGTTGCTCAGGTGGCTCAGGTTCTTCCGGGCTACTTCAAGCATTTCTTCTGAGGCGTCGACGAGGTAAACGCGCCGTACCAGCGCGGCAAGGGCCTCGGTGAGGAAGCCTGTGCCGCCCCCCACATCTGCAACGGCCATTTCGGGGCGGAGGTAGGCTTTAGCGATGGCTGATTGACGCACCTCAGGGCCAAAATAACCGGCGCGTATCTGGTCCCACTGCCCGGCTACCTGACGGAAATAACGGGATGAAGCTTCGGTCATGGACATGCTTGATTCCTTTCGTGAAAGATGCTTGATCGCAAAAATACGATAAAAGAAGGATAAAAAAAGAACCTGCTTCTAGCAGCAATCGACGGGCGGGCGTTCGGCTTCTGAGGAGCAGCAATCGGGCAGCCAGCGGGCAATTTGCTCTTTCAAAAAACGAATGCCTTCTGGATGGATGCAGTAGCAGGTGGCGGGGCCTTCGATCTCCCCTTCGATCAGCCCGGCTTCACGCAATACCTTGAGGTGCTGGCTGACGGTAGACTGAGCCAGGGTGGTGAATTCTACGATGTCTCCGGTGATGCAGGCCTGCCGGTGTGCCAGAAATTGCATGATGCGAAAACGCACCGGGTTGCCAAGTGCCTTAAGCATGCGGGCGAGGCGCTGCTCTTCGGCGGTCATCTCGTGGATCAACGGTACTTCTTTCATGTTCCGGCTCCTTTATCGTAATTTTACGATAAAAGGGGACGCTGTCAAGGGTTTTGGGGAGGAATTTCTGGCAGATGTCGCAGGATGTGGTAAAATCGGGCTGGCGATGAGGCTCGCCCGAATTGTCTTCTCCAGACTGATGGCCTCTACGAAAGATGCTTTCGTAGAGGTTTTTTGTTGGATATTTTTGGAGACAGAATGCGTTTTTATCGGAGCAGATCCTTGGAAACCTTTCTTCTTATCTCTCTTGGGGCAGTGCTTGGGGCCAATCTGCGTTACTGGGTGGGCGGCTGGGTGGCCGAACGACTGGGAGCTCAGTTCCCTTTTGGCACCCTGATGATTAATCTGACCGGGAGCCTGGTGCTGGGTTTTTTTCTTACCCTGGCTACCCAGCGGTTTCTGATTGACCCGCGTTTGCGGGTGTTCTTTACCATCGGGTTTTTAGGCTCGTACACCACGTTTTCGACGTACACTTATGAAAGCGTGGTGCTCATGACGACGGGTCACTGGGTGATGGGGTCACTCAACCTGCTGGGCAGTGCACTGCTGGGGGGGGTGGCGGCAGGGTTGGGCGTCTGGCTGGGACGCCTGGTGTAAAAAAGGAGGCGGATTATGACATTCTCTCCCCTTGCGCGGAATGCCAAACGCTTGCGGATTTATTTTGGAGAAAGTGATCAATGGCGCGGCAGGCCGCTTTACCTGGCTCTGCTCGATGCATTAAAGAAACAGGGGCTGGCCGGGGCGACGGTAGTGCGGGGTGTGGCTGGTTTTGGGGCGCATTCGCACATTCATACGGCGTCTATCCTTCGCCTGTCGGAAGATCTGCCTCTGGTCCTGGAGGTGATTGATACTCCCGAAAAGGTAGAACAGGCGCTGGAGGTCGTCTCGGCGATGGTGCGAGAGGGGCTGGTCACTCTGGAGGATGTGGAGGTGGTGTCTTATACGCACCGTTATCTTCACCCGTTACCCGCCGACCGCCCTGTGCGTGAAGTGATGACCCGCGACCCGGTTTCGGTGCAGGCAGAGGGAGCGGCGCTGGACGCCTGGAAGAGTATGCTGGCGCATGGTGTGAAGGCTCTGCCAGTGGTGGATGAACAGGGGCTGGTGGTGGGCCTGCTCACCAGCGAAGACCTGGTGGAACGTGCCGGTTTAAGCGCCCGGCTGGCGGTAGCACAGCGCCTGGATGAGGAAACGCTTCAGGCAGAAATGGAGCTGTTGCGCCGTTCAGGGTTACGGGTGAAAGAGGTGATGTCGCAGCCGCCCATTACGGTGCGGGCCGAAGACTCGCTTGGCCTGGCCGCTGCCCGCATGGTGCGTTATGCGGTGACGCGCCTGCCGGTGGTGGATGAGCAGGGGCGGCTGGTGGGGGTGATCTCGCGCCTGGATGTGCTGCGCCAGGTGATGGAAATGCCGCGGCGCCCGTTGCGGCAGGCGCCCCCTCATGAGGCCGCACGGCTGGTGGGTGAGGTGATGACCGGCGATGTGCCCAGGGTGCATGAAGACGCCGATTTATCAGAGGTGATTGGGGCGTTCCTTGCCAGCGGGGAGCACCGCTTGATCGTGGTGGACGGAGAAGGCCGACCGGTGGGGCTGATCAGCGACAGCGATGTGATCGGGCGCATTCAGCCGCAGGAACGACGGGGGGTGCTGGGGGCGTTGCGCGGGCGCAATGTGGCCGTAAGCTTAAAAGTGCAGGCGCGTGAGCTGATGTCTCCGGGAGTGGAGACGATCCCGGCAGATACCACGATTGTGGAGGCTGTGCACCGGATGCTCTCTCTTGGCCGCAAATGGCTGGTGGTAGTTGATGAGAAGGGCAGGCCCCTCGGGCTTATTGATCGTGAGATTGCGCTGGAATCGCTGATTCGCTAGAAGGGGAGCCTTTCAGGGCTGCTTTCGGGTGCAACCGGGGGTTGGGGCGGGGCATGATTGCCCCGGGGGTGTGTCATGCCCCAGAAGTTCAGGCCCGGAATTGCCAGAAAAGAGTGTTTACATTTCTTTAAGATCGTTGTACAATCACCCTGGTATGGACGAGAACCTGTCAACCGATGCCAGTTCTGATTCAGTGCCCCTAGCGGGTGCGGCTGAAGTTTTGGCTTATCTGAACGATGGCTGACGCATAAAGCAGAACATCGCTGGATGGTCTCTGCCCTGCGTCATGCCTGCGCAGGGCATTTTCTTTTCAGGAGAGCAGCGCGATGAAATGGATGATGCGTCTCTTCAATGCCGGGTTAGAAGATGAAAAGGCGTTCGACTGGGGAGATGTGTTTGTTCTCCTTCTGCTGGTGGCCCTGCTTTATGGCGGGGCCCGGTTGGCCTTCCAGGCGCCGGAGGTCATCCAGGGGCCAACGATTTCGCTTTCTCCTTCCATGTTGCCCTATTACACCCTGCGGTCGGTGGGGCGCATGGCCGGCGCGTACCTGCTTTCCATGATTTTTACCCTTTTTTACGGGCGGACGGCCGCCTACAACCGCACCGCCGAAAAGGTATTGATGCCCCTGCTGGACGTGCTCCAGAGTGTGCCGATCCTCTCTTTTTTGCCGGTAGTTTTGCTGGGGTTGAGCGCCCTGCTCCCCGTGAGCCTGGCGGCTGAGCTGGCTTCGGTGGTGCTCATCTTTACGAGCCAGGTGTGGAATTTGACCTTTGCCTGGTATCAATCTCTGACCACCATTCCCAGAGAATTGCGAGAGGCGAGCGCGATTTTCCGCCTGAATACCTGGTTTCAGTTTAAAACGCTGGAGCTGCCTTTTGCAGCGATTAGCCTGGTGTGGAACAGCATGATGAGCTGGGCGGGGGGCTGGTTCTTCCTGATGGCGGCAGAAATCTTTACGGTGGGCCAGCGCGATTTCCGCCTGCCGGGGCTGGGAGCTTACCTGCACGAGGCGGCCAATCAGCAAAATATGCAGGCCATCGGCTGGGGGGTGGGCGCCCTGGTGCTCACGGTGGTGTTACTCGATCAGTTCGTCTGGCGGCCATTAATGGCCTGGACGGAACGCTTTAAAGTGGAAATGGTGGAAAGCGATACCCCGCCCACCTCCTGGTTTTACGATCTTTTAAACGGCTCGCGCATCCTGCGCTGGTTTGGTCAGCGGGTGATGCACCCGTTCATGGAGGCCATCGATCGCTTCATGCTGCGTATCGAGCCGCCCGGCCCCCCGCAGGAGAAACCCGCGCGGCTTTCCTGGCCGTTGAGGCTGGGGCTGGTGGCGGTTGGAGGGGCGGGGTTGTATTTTGCTTACCGCGCTGTGCTCATGCTCCTCACGATGGCGCCGGAGCACTGGGCACAGGTTGCCCTGGGGGTGGCGGCAACCCTGGCGCGGGTGCTGATTGCCCTGCTGGTTGCGCTGGCCTGGACGATCCCTGTGGGGGTGATCATCGGTACCAACCAGCGCCTGGCAACGCTGTTACAGCCGCTGGTGCAGGTGATTGCCTCGGTACCGGCTACGGCGATCTTCCCGGTGTTTGTACTGTTGCTGGTGCGCCTTCCGGGTGGGCTGAACCTGGCGGCGGTGTTACTCATGCTGATGGGTACACAATGGTACCTGCTCTTCAATATTATTGCCGGAGCCAGCGCGATCCCGCAGGACCTCAAATATACTGCCCGGCTTATCCATCTCAGCCGCTGGGAGCGCTGGCGCACGCTCATTCTGCCGGGGCTGTTCCCCTACCTGGTCACCGGGGCGATTACGGCCTCGGGCGGGGCGTGGAACGCGAGCATTGTTTCGGAGTACATTACCTTCGGGGGCAAAGCCTTGCATACGGTGGGCATCGGCTCGCTGATTGCCCAGGCCACGGCGGCGGGTGATTACCCCCTTCTGCTGGCTGCCACGTTGAGTATGATCCTGGCGGTGGTGCTCATCAACCGCCTCTTCTGGCGCAGGCTGTATCAGACGGCTGAAGAACGTTATCGAATGGAGTGACCCTATGCTGCAACAGAATCCGCTGGTGGAATTGAAACATGTGGAGCAAATTTACGGCAGTGGCGCGCGGCGTTTTACCGCGGTGCAGGATGTCAACCTGACCATTCAGGAAGGGGAATTTGTGGCCCTGCTGGGGCCTTCGGGTTGCGGCAAAAGTACGCTTCTGCGCATCATCACCGGCCTGCAAAAGCCCGATTCCGGGGTGGTGCTCTATCGCGGTCAGCCTTTACAGGGGGTCAACCCGCATGCTACGATCGTTTTCCAGACCTTTGCGCTCTTTCCCTGGTTAACAGTTCTGGAGAACGTGGAGCTGGCCCTGAAGGCACGGGGTGTGCCCGAAAAGGAACGGGTGCGGATTGCGATAGACCTGCTTGACCGGGTGGGTCTGGACGGCTTTGAAAATGCGTATCCGCGCGAGCTTTCGGGGGGGATGCGCCAGAAGGTGGGTTTTGCGCGTGCCATGGCCGTGGAACCGGAACTGCTCTGTCTGGATGAACCTTTCTCGGCACTCGACCCGCTTTCGGCGGAGTCGCTGCGTGGCGAGTTGATGGAGTTGTGGACCTCCAACGCCATTCCCACCCGGGCCATCCTCATGGTGAGCCATAATATTGAAGAGGCAATTTTCATGGCTGACCGCATTGTGGTGATGGATAAAGATCCCGGGCGGATCATTTCGGTGCTGGAGGTGGGTTTGCCGCATCCGCGCCAGACGCGTTCACCGCAATTTCAGGCCAAGGTTGACCTGGTCTACTCCATTCTGGCCGGGCAGACTCAGCCCGAAGCCGTGGAATTTGGTTCGGCGCCTGGTGAGCCGGGGCGCACGCGTGCCCTGCCGCAGGTTCAGATCAACGACCTGACCGGTTTACTCGAACACCTGGACGAAATTCCCGGTGATCGCACCGATATTTACCGCCTGGTCGATGAGCTGGGGATGGACTCGGATCACTTGCTGCTGTTGATCGAAACTGCCGAGCTGCTGGGTTTTGCGCGCATTGACAAGGGCGATATCATGCTCACCGCGCTGGGTGAGACCTTTGCCGAGGCGAGCATTCTGGCGCGCAAGGAGATCTTCGCCACGCGCATTCGCCGTCTGCCGCTCTTCCGCTGGCTGCTGGGGATGCTGCAGGCCAGCGAACGACAGAGCCTGCGCGGTGAAGTGGTTCGAATGGCGCTGGAGCTGGAGTTCCCTCCCGAAGAGGCCGAGCGGCAGTTGAACACCATCATTCACTGGGGCCGGTATGCCGAGTTGCTCTCGTATGACGATGACACGGAAACGATCTACCTGGAAAGCGCCGTTCCGGTAGCGGCATAAAAGCAGCGAAACCGCTATACAATGGTAGAAAGGATGGTTTGAATCGCAGAGGTTACGAGTATGCCCAAAGAGACCCTTTCTCCGCGCGAACGCTGGCTGGCGGTACTGCGCCATGAGCTCCCGGACCGCGTGCCCATGGATTACTGGGCCACGCCTGAGTTTTCGGCCAGACTGATCCGCCACCTGGGATTGAGTGACCGCCCTGAAACTGAGCTGGCCGCTGAACTGCGCGGCCCGGCGTATGATAACACCCTCAAACCGGTGGAGAGTCATGCACTGCTTTTGCAGGCCCTGGCACTGCTCCATGTTGATTTTGTCATCAGTGTGGGGCCGCGCTACGCTGGGCCGCCCCTGCCGCCGGATACAGACGTCTTCGGGGTGCGTTATCGCCCGGTAGATTACGGCTCCGGCATCTACGACGAGGCGGTCTCGCACCCGCTGGCGGGGTTTGAGTCGGTGGAGGAGATCGAGGCGTGTTACCGCTGGCCCGACCCCGACTGGTGGGATTACTCCCAGATTCCCGCACAGATTGCCCCGTGGGAAGGGCGCTACCCAATCCGTGGAGGTGGCTCGGAGCCATTCCTCACCTACAAGAACCTGCGGGGAGATGAGCAGGCAATGATGGACCTTGTGCTTCACCCGGAGATCGTGGAGTATTGCCTGAGTAAGCTCTTCGACCTGGCCTATACCAACACCCTGCGCATCTTTGAGGCCATCCCCGGTAAGGTAGACCTCACCTACGTGGCGGAGGATATGGGCGGGCAGGAATCCTTGATGTTTTCCAGGAAGCACATCCGGCGCTTTTTGTTGCCGGGTATGAAGCGCATGGCCGAACTGGCGCACCAGGCAGGGGCGTATGTGTTTCATCATAACGACGGCAACTGCCGGGCAATTTTGCCGGAGATGATCGATGAGGTGGGGATTGACGTGCTCAACCCCATTCAGTGGCGTTCGAAAGGCATGGAACGTGAAGGCCTCAAGGCCGATTTCGGTGGACGGCTGGTGTTCCATGGGGCGATGGATAATCAGTACACCCTGCCTTTTGGGAGTGTCGCCGAAGTGGAACAGGAAGTGCTGGATAACCTGCGCATCCTGGGGGCGGGCGGGGGATATGTGCTGGCGCCCTGCCACAACATTCAACCGGTAAGCCCGGTGGAGAACGTGCTGGCCATGTACCGGGCGGGTTTCGAGCACGGCTGGTATTGAGCGGTATTTCTGGCGTGGCTTTCGAGCGCCGGGCTTCTCAGAGTGAAGCCCGGTTTTTTTTGAATTGGTCTCGCCGTGGTGGTGGGTGAAACCCTCTTGAATTTTCAGAATGATTATTGTATGATGAAAGCGTTCTGATAACGTTCACGGTCATCGATCCCTGACTTATCGTTCCTTACCTGTATCGGGTGGTTTCTCCGCAGTTCGTGTGGTTTGAACGAAAGGAGGTGAGACCCTGTCCGCCCGACCGGTCCCATCGAATGATTTCATCCTGTTTTTCTTAACCGGCAGAGGGGGTGCCTGACGTCCCGGTTGGGCCCGGCTGATGTGTTATGTGTCTCCGTTGGTAGGTGCAAACTGACTTGCATCTGTTCTATTCCACTGGCTCAGTTGTGAATTCTATTTTTCTCTAAGGAGGGGAAAATGAAACCCGGTGTATCACCTGTTCGGTTCTTCCTGACCTTCCTGTTCATTCTCGCCACGCTGGCGCTGGTAGCCTGCCAGGGCGCTTCAACTGCCACACCTACCCCGGCCCAGGCTGGCGCCGAGGCCGCTCCGAGCGGCAAATGGTGCAGTAACGTGCGTATCGTCTTCTTCCCCGGCGGCCCGCAGGGTGGGGTCTTCGCGGTGAACGTTTATAACGGGGCGCGGCAGGCGGAGGCCGACCTGGGCCCCAAGGTGGATTACGTCTGGTCGGACTGGGATCCGCAGAAGATGATCCAGCAATTCACCGAGGCGGCCGCCACCAAGCCGGATGGTATCGCGGTGATGGGGCACCCCGGCGATGAAGCCTTCGACCCGCTCATCGAGGATGCCATCTCCAAGGGCATTATCGTGACCAGCCAGAACACCATGCTGCCCAAGATGGAAGCCAAATACGCCTCGAAGGGGTTTGGCTATGTGGGGCAAGACCTGTACGGCGCCGGGCATGCGCTGGGGGCAGAAGCGGTGAAGCGCTTTGGCCTCAAGGCGGGCGACCGGGCGATGGTCTGGGGTCTGCTTTCTCAGCCGGCGCGCGGTGAACGCACCAAGGGCGTGATCGATGCGCTTAAGGAAGCCGGGCTGACGGTGGACTATCTGGAGATTGACGCCGCCACCAACAAAGACCCGGCGGCAGGCACCCCCACCTTCACCGGTTATGTTTCTTCGCACCCCGATGTCAAACTGGTGGTGACCGATCACGGCGGCCTGACGGCCACCATGGAAACCTACCTTAAAGCGGCGGGGAAAGGCCCCGATGACATCATCGGCATCGGGTTTGACCTCTCACCGGCTACGGTGACGGCCATCCGTGGGGGTTGGACCGACCTGGTGATTGACCAGCAACCCTGGCTGCAGGGGTATCTGCCGATCCTGCAGATCTGCCTGACCAAGGTGTACGGCTTCTCGGGCCTGCACATCGATACGGGCGGCGGCTTTGCCTCGAAGGATAACGTGGAACTGCTGGCCCCGCTGGCCGAGAAGAACATCCGCTAATCTTTGATCCGCCCACCGGCGGCGCATCTCTGCGGCGTGGGTGAGTGACGGGCTGGCCTCCCCACGCCGCAGCCGATCAGGTGGGGGCGCTGCTTCAGAAGGCCGAGGAGTGGAGCGTATGGACTATTTTTTACAGATGAGGAATATCTCCAAAACGTTTGGTGAGGTGAAGGCCCTGCGCAACGTGAACTTTGAGGTGGGCACGAATGAGATCGTCGGCCTGCTGGGAGATAACGGGGCGGGAAAATCGACCCTGATCAAAATCATCATGGGCTATCACCGCCCTGACCCCGGCGGCGAGATCATCCTCAAAGGGAAGAAGGTGGAAGACTGGAGCGTGGAGAAGGCGCGCAGTTACGGCATTGAGGCGGTGTATCAGGAACGCGCTCTGGCCGACCTGCAGCCCCTCTGGCGCAACATCTTCATGGGGCGCGAGATCACCAACCGCTTTGGCGTTTTAGACGTGAAGAAGATGCGCGAAGAAACCGACCGGCTGATGCGCACCACCATGGGGTTCACTTCGGCGGCCATCTCAGCCGATTCGCTGGTGCGCAATATGTCTGGCGGGGAGCGACAGGGAGTGGCCATTACCCGTGCGCTTTACTTCCAGGCCGAGATGATCATCCTCGACGAGCCGACCATGGGGCTCTCCCTCTCAGAGACTAAAAAATGCCTGGAGTTTGTAGAGGATATTAAGAAAGCCGGTAAGTGTTGTATTTTCATTGACCACAACATTTACCACGTGTATCCGGTGGCAGACCGTATTGTGGTGATCGACCGCGGCATGGTAGCCGGTCAGTTCTACAAAAACCAGGTGAGCCTGGAAGAATTGACGGCGCGCCTGTACCTCGTCGCCCAGACCGGCAGGCTCAACAGCAATGGCGAGGCAGGGGCCGGAGAAGAGCCGCGCGGGGAACTCTGAATGTGTCCATTATGGGAGAAGGTGCGATGAATTCCAATTCCGTCAAGGCAGAGCTTCCTTCAAGAACGACCCTCTGGAGCGCCGTCACCCGGCTGTTGCGGCGTTACGGGTTGCAGATCGGGATTGTCTTTGTGGGGATTTTCGTCTGGCTGTTGTTTCTGATCGGCTCCCCCAGGACGTTCCTTTCCTTCCCCATTTATTCTTCCTTCATGTCCACCACGCCGTTCTTCGCCCTCATGGCTCTGCCCCTCACCCTGGTGATCATTGCGGCAGAGATTGACCTTTCGTTCCCGTCGATTATGGCCTTTGGGATGACCGCCTTCGCGCTGGTGCTCACCCGTACGGGCAATGTGGCGCTGGCGTTTGTGGCCTGCCTGCTGGCGGGGTTGTTCGCTGGCTGGCTGAACGGCATCATCGTGGTGCGGGTGGGCATTCCATCGCTGGTGGCCACGCTGGGCACCCAGTTCTTCTGGCGCGGGGTGGTGCTGGTGGTGACGGCAGGCAACGGCATTGGCCTCACGTCAACGATTGGTACGGTTTTCCATGAGGGGGTGGCCGGGCGCATCGGCGGGCTGGTGCCGGCGCAGATGATCTGGACGGTGGCGGCGGCGGTGGTGCTCTGGTTTGTGCTCAACCGGCACCGCTTTGGAGCGCACGTTTACCTGGTGGGCGACAACGTGGAAAGCGCCCGACTGATGGGGGTGAACGTGGAGCGGACGAAGATCACCGTTTTTGCGCTCATGGGGCTGTTTGCGGCCTTTGCCGGGTTTGTGGTGAGTGAAGAAGTGCTCTACTTCTGGCCGACGCTGGGGGAGGGGTATTTGTTGAATACGCTGGCCTCGGTGTTCCTGGGGGGCACCTCGGTGTTTGGCGGCACGGGCACCATTTTTGGCACGTTTGTGGCCTCGTTTATCATCGGGGCGATCAATGCCGGTATTGTGGCCGCCGGGCTGACGGGCTTCTGGACGAATGTGATTTACGGTTTGATTGTGGTGGTTTCGGTTTCACTGCAGGCGGTGTTGAGCCGTAAACTGGCGCACTCCTAGGCGGTGCCTGTTCGCGCACCCCCCCTCTGAAAAGGTTCATTTTGGGCGATTTTTTCAGGGGGGGTGCGCGAAAAATGAGAAGGTGGGGCCAGCATGGATAAAAAAAGCAGAAAGAGAGGAAGAAGTGGAAAGGCCCCTGCTTTTTTCGGCGCGAGAGACCTCTTTACAAAGCCAGATGGGCATGTTATACTGGGGTCAGTGGATGGGGTGATTGTACAGTCAGAATCCATAAATGCCCGTC
>AMZC01000261.1_pt1 | contig 50149 bp, 41 predicted proteins | sample 948551 | NCBI WGS metagenome assembly AMZC01 (sample SAMN01120625, study PRJNA171369) | bioreactor sludge metagenome | biome: sludge; isolation source: anaerobic thermophilic cellulolytic sludge from lab reactor | place: China: Hong Kong, Shek Wu Hui wastewater treatment plant | collected... | reverse complement strand
GCCCTGGCGCTGGGGCGGCTGGCGCGCGCAGTGGTGTTGCTGGGTTCAGCCACCCCAGACCTTAACCTGCTCTACCGTGCCCGTCAACGCCAGTGGCCGGTACTTTCTCTGCCCACGCGCATCCTGGCTCATCGCCAGGCTGTGGCACACCAGTTCCGGCAGCTGGGGCGCCCCCTGCCAGAGTTAACCCGGGAAGGGGAGCGCGCCATTCTCGACCTTCCCCCCGTGCAGGTGGTGGATATGCGCCAGGAGTTGAAGGCCGGCAACCGCACCATCTTCAGCCGCATCCTGCAAAAAGAGCTGGAGCAGGTGCTGGAAAACGGTCAGCAGGCCATCCTTTTCCTCAACCGGCGAGGAGCGGCCACCTATGTTTTCTGCCGGGCGTGCGGCGCCGTGTTGAAGTGCCCCCGCTGTGACCTGCCCCTCACCTACCATAGCGGGCCAGAAGCCCTCATCTGCCATTCCTGCAATTACCGCCGAAAGCTCCCCGAACGCTGCCCCGCCTGCAACAGCACCTCCATTCGGCAGATGGGTCTGGGCACTGAACGGGTTGAAGCCGAGGTGCAGGCGCGCTTCCCCGGTGTGCGCACCCTGCGCTGGGACTGGGAAACCACCCGCCAGAAAGACAGCCACGACCTCATCCTCTCCCACTTCACCGCTCACCGCGCCGATGTGCTCATCGGCACCCAGATGGTGGCCAAAGGTCTGGATTTGCCCCTCGTCACCCTGGTGGGGGTGATCCTCGCGGATGTGGGCCTGCAACTGCCCGATTACCGCGCCGCGGAACGCGGTTTTCAACTGCTCACTCAGGTGGCCGGGCGCGCCGGACGCAGCCCGCTGGGGGGCAAGGTAGTGCTCCAGACCTACCTGCCCGACCACTACGCCATCCAGGCCGCCAGCCGATACGACTTTGAGGGCTTCATGCGGCAAGAGCTGGCCTACCGCCGAAAGCTGGGGTATCCGCCCTTCGCGCGCCTGGTGCGCCTGGAACTGCGTGATCGAGATGAACGCCGCCTGGAGCAGGAAGCCCGCCGGATGAGCCAGCAGATTCAGACCTGGCTCGACGAGGGCGACTTCCGCGCCACCGAGATCATCGGCCCGGCGCCGTGCTTCTTCAGCCGCCGGGGAGGAGAATACCGCTGGCAAATCATCCTCCGCGGCCCCGACCCGGCCTCGGTACTGCGCGGGCGTCCCCTGGGCGAGTGGTATGTTCAGGTTGACCCGCTTTCGTTGTTATAAGCTATAATTGCGAAAGCCATTATTTGTTTATCCAATCCATACAGGATCGGTTCATGCGGCGAGAAATCTTAACCTGGAACGATGTAGATCAATTAATCGATCATCTCATCCCGCAGTTCGAGGTGGAATTTGAAGCCATGGTGGTGATCACCCATGGCGGTATTGTGCCCGGAGGTATCCTGGCCGAAGCGCTTAAGATCAACGATCTTTTCATGGCTTCAGTAGATTTCCCGGCAGAGATGGAACTGGAAAAACAGCGCGAAAAAACCCGTCTGCTGGCCTGGCCTAAATTCCTGCAATTCCCCGATGAAACCCTGCTGCGTGGTCGGCGCATTCTGGTGGTCGATGACGTCTGGGGTTCGGGGCGCACCATGACCGCTGTCAAGAATCGCATTACCGGCAGCGCCGGGATCGCCTATACCTGCGTGCTCCACTTCAACCCCTACCGCAGTCTGTTTGGAACCCTGCGCCCTGATTATTACGCCGCCGTGACCGACGCTCACATCGTTTACCCGTGGGAGGTCAGGCGTGGCCCTGAAGCAGTGCTCCTGCGTGATTTCTAACCCCCGCCTTCAACGTCGGTTGTTATGTCCCTTTTAACTGCCACCGGTCTGGGGAAATCCTACGGCCCTCTGGATATTTTCAAAGACCTCAACCTCTCGATCCCCCGGCAGGCGCGCATCGGCCTGGTGGGGGCCAACGGGGTGGGTAAAACCACCCTGCTGCGCGTGCTGGCCGGAGAAGAAGAGCCTTCGGAGGGAAAGGTTCACCTTGCCAGAGGGGTGCAGATCGGCTATCTGCCGCAGAACCCTACTCTGGAGAGCACCCGCACCATCTGGGATGAATGCCTGAGCGCCTTCCGCTCCCTGCTTAATCAACAGGCAGAGCTGGCCCGGCTGGAGCACGCCATGAGCCAGCGCCCCGGCGATCATGAACTGATCGAGTCTTATGGGCGGCTGCAGGAAGCCTTTGAGCGGGCAGGAGGGTACACCTTTGAAGCGCGCATCCGCCAGGCACTCACCGGTCTGGGATTCGACGAAGCCGACTACCACCGTCCGCTCAGCCGGGCTTCGGGCGGGGAACGCACCCGGGCTTTTCTGGCGCGCCTGTTGCTCAGCGAGCCCGACCTGCTCCTTCTCGACGAGCCAACCAATCACCTGGATATTCAGGCCGTAGAATGGCTGGAGAATTACCTGCGCGACTGGCCCGGTGCGGTGGTGGTCGTTTCTCATGACCGGTACTTCCTCGACCAGGTAGTCCACGAAATCTGGGAGATGACCCCCGCGCTGGAACAGTACAACGGCAACTACAGCGCCTACCTCCGCCAGCGAGAAGAACGGTATCGACGGCGCATGGAAGAATACGAAGCCCAGCAGGCACTGATCGAAAAAGAGGACGAATTTATCCGGCGGAACATCGCCGGGCAAAACACGCAACAGGCGCGGGGACGCCTCAAGCGGTTGGAGCGCCTGCTCGAAACCGCGCTCATCACCCCGCCCGTTCAGCCGCGCAGTCTGAAGTTCCGCCTTACCCCGGCCATGCGTTCCGGAGATCTGGTGTTACGCACCTCAGGGTTGGGGGTGGGGTATCAGGATGAGGGACGTATCCTTTTCCGCGTGCCCGATCTCACCCTGCGGCGCGGCGAATGCGCCGCAGTCATTGGCCCGAACGGCGCCGGTAAGACCACCTTCCTGAAGACCATTCTGGGGCAAATTCCACCCCTGCAGGGTGAGGTGCTGCTCGGCTCGAGCCTGGAAATCGGTTATTTCGCTCAGGCCCACGAAGGTTTACGCCCCGAGCGAACCCTCATGGAAGAAATTGGCGCCGCGGCCCCGCAAATGCGCCCGGCTGAAATTCGTGACTACCTGGCAAAATTCCTTTTCACCGGCGAAGACGTCTTTAAAAAGGTGGAGGTGCTTTCAGGCGGTGAACGGGGCCGCCTGGCGCTGGCCATTCTGGCGCTCAGCAACGCCAACCTGCTCCTCCTGGATGAGCCAACCAACCACCTCGACCTGCCCTCACAGGAGGTGCTCCAGGCCGTACTGGCGGCGTTCTCAGGCACGATTTTGCTCGTGTCTCACGATCGCTACCTGATCGATGCACTGGCCACGCAGATCTGGGAAGTACTCCCCGAAGCAGGCACGCTGCGCCTGTTCGAAGGGAGTTACAGCCAGTACAAACAGACGCTGGCCGAAGAAGAAGCCGCGCGAACCACCGCTGAAAAACCCGCCCGTCCGGTTGCCCCTCCCACCCGCCGCACCGAAGGACGCTCGACCAACCGCGAACGCCAGCGCCAGCAGCGAATTCAACAGCTCGAACAGGAGATTGAAACCCTGGAAAAACAACTGGCGCAGGTAGGGCGCCTGTTAGAAACTCCCCCGCCCGACCCCGCCAGGGTGCAGGAGCTGGGCCAGCAATATGTGCAACTGCAGGCCACCATTGATGCCCGCCTGCACGAGTGGGATGCCCTTCAGCAGGGGGCCGAACCCTCCGCACCTAGCGCCAGGGCGTGAAAAAAGCCAGCGATCCCACCACCGTATCCCACAATTGATTGAAATAAGGGAACTCCGTAGCGTAGGCCGCCGGTTCATCGGGTTGCGCCACAATGGTGTAAGCCGCGTCATGCACCAGGATCAGCGCCTGCCGCGATGCCCAGGGCCCCTCGGTGTTGCGGAAGGTCACCGCCGGGTACCCCCCGATGGTTATTTCGCTGAGCGATTCAATCCCACCATCGCGCATTTCGATCACCTGGCGGGGGGTCTTACCGGGGAAAACCCCCATCGTTCCCAGAGTCAGCGAGATGCGCACTTCACCGAAGTCCGGGTGATTGAGCACCACCGGCCCACCCTCTACCCTGCCGGGCAAAGCCGGATCGGGTTGAAAGCTTGCCGGATAAAGGAAACAGTAGCCCTCCAGATCATTGCGGTAAAGCGCTGTATCCGCCGTTGGAGACGGACACACCTCATCGGCGCGCACGGTTACACGGTCATTTTCAGGCGGGAAAAACACCAGCGAACCGGTGACGGTCTCCCATAAATGCGTGGCGTCTTCGGCCAGAATGGCTGAGGCCTCGGGCTGGGGGGAGAGAGAAATCTGATACTTTATGCCGTTGGCCACCACAAAAGCCGCTTTTCTGGCGGGAAAGCCCGGCAGGTTGGACAGGATGACCGCCTCCTGACCATCCATGCGGGCAGAGGAGGGTTCATAAGAAGCTTCGCTCCCGGCGGTATAGAGCTGAAACCAGCGTTCGGCATACGCCGCACTGGTCAGGCCATCGGCAGGGCCATTATAAGAAATACCCAGAACCAGTGCGACCGGCTCCATAAAATCTCCCGGCTCGTGCGGCCCAAGGATGGAAAAAGCTTCTTCAGGGCGTAATCCATCGGGCTGAATGGGATAATCCGATGGGTAAAGAAAACAAAATCCGTTTTCCCGGCTGAGGAACAGGCTGGTTGCACCGGAGGGCGTAGGACAGCGCGATGCCGGATCGGTTGTCGCTGAGGGCAAAGTCCTGATCACCGGTGTGGCAGTTCCAGCGCGGGGGCTTGCAGGCGCGGCAGAGTCAGGGGTAGAAGCCTGAGAGCCCAGCACACAGGCCTGCCCCACCAGCAAGAGGACGGAGAAGAGGATAAAAATGGAAGATCGTCGTGAAAGATTTGGCACAGGAGACCCCTTTCGGATCAAAAGACGACGGGGTCAATCATAACTTAATGAGTCAACTTTTTCCAGTTGAATGTTCTTTCTGAACAAAACTTCCTCAAAGCCGATCCTTCGCCCAGCGTGCAAAGGGCCACCTCAGGCCCGGCCCGATCACTCGGACGGACGGTACTGGATGATGATCGTTGAAAAAGGGGCGATCTCTTCAACAGGGCGAAACTCGCTGACCTCTCCCTTCGCTCCCACCCTGAGCCGGGCGGGTGTGCCCTTCCCCAGCAACAGAGCTGGCCTGTATTCCCCGCGCAGAGGGCTTTCTTCCCAGCTCAACGCTGCAGCTGAGACAGGCTCTTTCCCCAGGTTAACCAGCACCAGGATGGTTTCTTTTTCGGCGGTGCGGAGCGAGGCGAACAGGCGGCTGTTGCTGGCCTTCACGGGCACATAGGCTCCGCTACGCAGGGCATAATGCTGGTTCCGAATGGCAATGAGCTGGCGGTAATGGGCAAGCAGAGACGCGTTATCCCTGCTCTGCACGGCTACATTCTTCTGCGGGTAGTCCGGGTTGACCGGCTCCCAGGGTACACCGGTGGTAAAACCAGCCTGCTCATCAGCAGACCACTGCATGGGGGTACGAATGGAAGGGTCGGGTTTCCCGCCGCTCATCCCAATTTCTTCTCCGTAGTAAAGGAAAGGCACTCCGGGAGCGGTAAGCAGAAGGCTGGCGGCCCCCCGCGCCCGATCTTCATCTCCGAGCAGGCGGGTCATCACCCGGGGCTGATCATGGTTGGAAAGGAAAGGCGCGTAGGGGGCATCTCCGTAAATTCGCGCCTGCTGCATCAAGGCTGTGCTCATCCGCCGCCCGTCGTAAAAGCTGACTGCTGAGATCATCTCATCGGCCAGCGGAAAGTTAAACGCCAGGTCCAGCTCACCGTTTTGCACGTAAGGGGCGGTCTGTTCCGAAGGTGACCAGACCTCGCCAACCACCACGGCCTCAGGAGCCAAACCTTTCACAAAGGCGTGAAAAGATTTCAACCAGGCATGCGTTTGGGCGGTGTTCTCCTGAGTCTGCCCATCTTCGATCAGGTGTTTCGCACCGTCCAGGCGGAAGCCATCTACCCCCACATCCTTAAGCCAGAAGGCAGCAATCGACTTGATTTCAGCGGTGACCTCCGGGTTGTTGTAATTCAGATCCGGCATTCCCGACCAGAACACCCCGTAGTAATAACGCCCGTTAAATTCATGCCAGGCCGGGTCACCCCACGGACCAGGATAACCCGGGTTTTCGTCAGCCCACAGGTACCAGTTGCGGTAACGTTCATCCCCCGCAGCTGAAGCCTTAAACCAGGGGTGTTCTACCGAGGTATGATTGATCACAAAATCGATAATCACCTTCATCCCCCGCGCATGAGCCGCCTGAAGCAAGGCTCTGAAATCATCCAGCGTGCCATAATCCGGGTTGACCGTGCGGTAATCAGTGACGTCGTACCCGTGATACGAAGGTGAAGGATGGATGGGCATCAGCCAGAGTGCAGTTACGCCCAGATCGGTCGTGGTTTGAGGATCACCATCGTTGAGATAGTCCAGTTTTTCTATCAGCCCTTTGAAATCACCGATTCCGTCTCCATTGCTGTCGTAAAAACTACGCACGAAAACCTCATAAAACACGGCATCCTTCCACCACACGTCCGAAGGCACATCCTGCCAGGGGCGCTTCTGACAGCCGGTGAGCATGAGGCTTATAAACCAGGAACACACCCACCAGCCCACAACCCACTTCTGGAACCGGCTCATCCTTTGCTCCTTTCAAAAAAGCCGCTTTTTTTCAATTGACGGCCCGTATAATCCATTATACGATTCTTAATGCCGTCCTCGAACCCATCGATTTTTCCCCCGTTTTTCTGCATGAGGTGATCTGCTATGGGAGCATCCAGGAATTCTGTCACAGTGCGGGTTGAACGCATGACCATCCCCACCTACCCGGCCTTCCCGCCCGATCCTAACCCCATGTTCTTCGAAAACCGTAACATCCAGGGGGCGAAAGGTAATATCTACCCCCACCCCTACATCGACCGTCTTTCGAGTGAGAAGGTAGAGCGGGATTACACCGCCGTGGTGCTGGAAAACGAATATCTTCAGATGATCCTGCTCCCTGAGCTCGGCGGGCGCATCTTCGCCGGGCTGGACAAAACCAACCGGTATGACTTTTTCTACCGCCACAGGGTGATCAAGCCCGCGCTCATCGGGCTCTTCGGGCCGTGGATTTCGGGCGGGGTGGAATTCAACTGGCCCCAGCACCATCGCCCCACCACCTTCGACCCCACCCACTTTGCCATCGAAGAACACCCCGATGGCGCCATTACTGTGTGGATGGGTGAACACGAGCCGCTCCAGCGCACCAAAGGAATGGTGGGAATCTGCCTGCACCCGGGCAAGGCCTTTGTCGAGACAAAGGCGCGGCTCTATAACCGCACCCCCTTCCCGCAGACCTTCATGTGGTGGGCCAACGCCGGGGTGCACATCAACGAACAGTACCAGGTCATCTTCCCTCCTGACGTGCATTACGCGGTCTACCATGTCAAAAACCCGGTCACCAGTTACCCCATCGCGCGCGGCGAGTTCAACGGCTGGGATTACGGCGAGGGCACCGACATCAGTTACTGGGCCAATTCACCGGTGGCCACTTCTTTCTTTGCCGGGCCTTCGCGTTACCCGTTTTTTGGCGGGTACGATCATGCCCGCCGCGCCGGGGTGGTGCACGTGGCAGACCCGGGCATCTCACCGGGGAAAAAATTCTTCACCTGGGGCAATGGAGATTTCGGGCATCAGTGGCAACGCAACCTCATGGACGACACCGGCGAATATCTGGAGCTGATGGCCGGGGTCTACACCGACAACCAGCCCGATTTCTCATGGATCATGCCCTACGAGACGAAAACCTTCAGCCAGTTCTGGTTCCCTGTGCAGGAGATCGGCGGGGTGAAAAACGCCAATCTGCATGGAGCGCTCAACCTGGAGGTGCTCGAGGGAGAAGCCAGCGTGGGTGTGTACGCCGTAGAGGCCCTGGAGGACGCGCGAGTGCGGCTGACTGCCGGAGCGCAGACCCTCCTTGATGAGTCCGTTTCGCTGGGGCCGGGTCGTCCCTTCACAGCCCGTGTGGCCCTGCCCGCAGGGATCACTGAACAGGAACTTTGCCTGTGCCTGCTCTCCCCCACCGGCGAGGTACTGATCCAGTACCGGCCTGAACCACCCTGGGATGGCACTATGGCCGAACCCTACAAACCCCCGCTCTCTCCGCAAGAAACAGTGGAGATTGAACAGCTTTATTTGAGCGGCCTGCACATCGAGCAATACCGCCATCCAACCCTCTCGGCAGAAGCTTACTGGGAAGAAGCCCTGCGCCGCGACCCGGGCGAATCGCGTTGCCACATTGCTCTGGGGCGTTCGTTCCTGCGGCGCGGTCTGTTCGCCGAGGCTGAAGCGCACTTCCATAAGGCGGTGGAGCGCCTTACTTCCTGGAACTATAACCCCTACGACGGCGAAGCTCATTATGGGCTGGGGCTGGCGCTCTTCTACCAGCAGCGATACGATGAAGCCCGCCCGGCTTTTGCCAAAGCCACCTGGAATGCCGGATGGAAAGCCCCGGCTTCTCTGGCACTGGCTCAGCTCGATCTGCGGGAGGGCAACCCGGCCGCCGCCCTGGAGCGCCTGCGGCAGGCCTTTTCGGTGAACATGGAATGCCTTAAAACGCGTCATCTCATGACTGCAACCCTGCGGCGACAGGGAGATCTGGCCGCCGCAGAGAAGCTAGCCGCGGAGACGGCCGCCCTCGACCGGCTGGACGCAGGGTCACGCTTTGAGCGAATCCTCATCGCCAGAGCGCAGGGAAACACTGCGCTGGCGGAACAGTACCTGAAAGAATTCCGCCAGATCACCGGAGATGATATCCAGCTTTACCTTGATCTCGCTTTCGATTATGCCTCAGCCGGGCTCTACGCCGAAGCCACCTCTCTGCTGGAGCTGGCGGCTGAGATCTCTCCCCTTTACCCGATGGTTGCCTACACCCTGGGCTGGCTGGCTGAGAAACAGGGCAAAACAGAGCAGGCCAGCAGGTGGTATGCGCAGGCATCCGGGGCCAGCCCGAAGTACTGTTTTCCGTGGCGGCTGGAAGAAATGACCGTGCTGGAAGCGGCCCTTAAAGCCAACCCGCAGGATGCCCGCGCCCATTCTTACCTCGGCAACCTTTTGTACGATAAACGCCGCCACGCTGAGGCCGTCACCCACTGGAAAGAAGCCGCTCGGGGCGAACCCAACTTTTCGATCCCGTGGCGCAACCTGGGGCTGGCCGCTTATAACCTTGAAAAAGACCTCGATACCGCCCTGGAACATTACCAGAAGGCCCTGCAGGCCGCCCCACAGGACCCACGTCTGCTCATGGAGTACGACGGACTGCTGCGCCGAAAAGCGGTTGACCCGGCAGAGCGCCTGGCCCTGCTGGAGAGCCGTCGGGAGGTGGTAGACCAGCGTGACGACCTCGTGGTCACCCTCATGAGCCTTTACAACCGCCTGGGGCAACCCGAAAAAACCCTCGAGATCGCCACCCGGCGCACCTTCCATGCCTGGGAAGGCGGTGAGGGGAGCGTCTCGGGGCAGTACACCGATGCCCACTGGCTCATTGGCCGCCGCGCGCTGGAAGGCGGCGATGCCCTGACCGCCCTTCACCACCTGGAGGAAGCCACCCGCTTCCCGGCGAACCTCGGTGAGCACCCGTGGGATGGGATCATCGCCCATGCCGTTTACTACCGGGGATTGGCGCTTTTGGCTCTGAACCGGAGGGATGACGCCCGCGCCGCGTTTGAATGGATAATTGACCCAAAGCGGCACCTGGAGCACTTTTCTCCCTGCTTTGGGCTGGCACTGATCCAGCTTGGCCGCCCCGATGAAGGCCGCGCCGCCCTGAAGGAACTAAAACGCCGCGCTGAAAAAGCCGCAGAAGAGCCCTTCCGCTGGAATTATTTCTATTCCGGCCACCCCAGCCCGGTTTTCGATGACGATCAGCAAAAAATTCATCGCCTTAATCAGACTCTCATCGCCGGGCTGGCCGCCGCCGCCCTGAAGGACCGCCCCGGTGCAAAGAGCGCACTCGGCCTGGTGCTCGCCCTCGACCCGGCCAACCTCTATGCCTGGGAAGAATACCGGAGGTTATGACCCGTAGAAACCGGCCATGACTCACCCGCTCGATCACCTCTCCACCCGCGAGGGCTACGTGCGCCTGTTTGCCGACGTTGCCTTCTGGCGGCCTTACGTGCGTGAGGTGTGCCGTCGCCATCGCTTCACTCCCTGCGAGGTCATCCGCACCGGAATCGTCGGCACCTATCCGGTGTTCATCGTGGAAGAGCGCTGGCTGGTCAAATTTTATGGGCGGTTATTGGATGGTGAACGCGGATTCATGGCAGAACAGGCCGCCGCCGAACTCTTACGCGCCCGTCCGGTGTTGCCCACCCCGGCCTTACTGGCCTCAGGCGCGCTTGAACCGCCCGGCGCCGACTGGCACTGGCCCTATCTGATCTTTGAATTGCTCCCCGGTGTGAGCCTGGGGGAGGTTTGGGCCGCAATCTCCCATGCCGAGCGCCTCTCCATCGCCCGCCAGATGGGCGCCTGGCTGCGCGCACTGCACTCCCTGCCGCTACCGGCAGAAGGCGCTTTTGAAACCGACTGGGGGGCGTATCTCCACTTTCTGGACGGTCAGCGCAAAGGCTGTGCCGGACGTCAGCGTGCGTGGGGAACCCTGCCCGCTTCCCTCTGTGATGAGATCGAGTCTTTCCTTTGCCCAACCCATCATTTCCTTCTGCCCGGAGAAGCCCCTCACCTCGTCCACGCCGACCTCACCGCCGATCACCTTCTGGGGCGGCTGGTTGACGGCCACTGGGAAACCGCCGGGATCATTGATTTTGGCGACGCTCGCACCGGAAGCCTGTTCTATGAATTGCCCGCACTGCACCTTCAGGGATGGGGCGGTGAAAAACCCCTGCTGGAGGCCTTTCTCGACGCCTATGGCTACTGCGGCCCCACCGGCACGGCATTTGCTCATCGCGCCATGAGCGCCAGCCTTCTCCATCTATTCAACGTGTTCGACAGCCCCGCCTGCCGCGCTGTTCTGAGCCGGGTCAAAAGCCTGGAAGAACTGGCCGGGGTATGGTGGGGCGTTTGAGGATCGAAAATTGTGATTCACCTTTTTCACCGGGAGGATAATCTATGGAAAACTTCAGTGGATTTCAGGTAGGGGTCAACCTGGGCGGATGGATTTCTCAGTACGGGCATTATGACCATGAACATTTTCGGCGCTTCATCCTCGAAGAAGATATCCAGCGCATCGCCAGCTGGGGTATGGATCACGTTCGCCTGCCGGTTGATTACCCTGTGCTGGAAGACGATGAACACCCCTTTGTCTACAAAGAAAGCGGCTTCGCCTATATTGACTCTTGCATCGAATGGTGCCGCAAAGCCGGGTTGAACCTGGTGCTCGACCTGCACCATGCGCCGGGCTTCAGCTTTTCGACCCTCGATCGCAACACCCTTTTCGACGACCCCGCCGCTCAGGAGCGCTTCCTGGCGCTGTGGGAGGCCATCGCCCGGCGATATGCCGGTGTGGGCAAGCCGGAGCTGATCCTGGAGCTAATGAACGAAGTGGTTCTGCCCACCAGCGACCCGTGGAATCGCCTGGCGCACCGCGCCGTGGAGCGCATCCGCGCCGTGGATCGTCATCGCTGGATCATGATCGGGGGCAACTGGTACAACTCGGCCTGGAAGCTCAAAGAGATCGCACGTGTGGATGACCCGCACATCGTCTACACCTTCCATTTTTACGAACCCATGCCCTTCACCCATCAGCGCGCCCCCTGGGTAGACTTCCTGAAGGCCTACGACAGAGTCACGGAATTCCCCGGCGACCTGCCCGGGCTGGAAGAATTTTTACAAAACCATCCGCAATATCAGGAAGCCTTCGCCGCTTACCGCGGCAAGCGCATGGATGAAGCCATGTTGCGTTATTTCCTTCAACCAGCGGTGGACTTCCTGAACGAAACCCATCTGCCCCTTTACTGCGGTGAATACGGAGCCATTGATCATGCGCCGCTGACCAGCCGGTTGAACTGGCACCGCGCCTTCTGCGATCTGCTCAACCAGCATGGCATCGGCCGGGCGGTGTGGTCGTACAAAGAAATGAACTTCGCCCTTGTGCGCCTGGATGGCTCGCTCGTCAGCGAAGAACTGGTGAAGATCGTCAGCTCCAGAGGGTAATTCCCCCCTGCAGGATGAACAAACCGGCGCGGTATTTTTACCGCGCCGGAAAAACACCCTGCTAAAAACGAATCCAGGGGCGGGGAACCCCGCTGAATGGCCAGGGGATGGCCAGAAGCACTACCAGCAACGCCAGCCCATACCACACCAGGGCGCGGCGATGGCGAAGGGAAGCATCGCTGGCTTTTCGCACCCTGGCGCGCCCGATGTGCGCCAGCACCAGCGCCACAATCATCATCCCGATGTGCTCAACAGCAAAAAAGCGCATCGTCAGGTTTTGCATGGCCCCCGAAAAGTTCTGGAAGGCGCTCAGCGTCAGTGGGCTGAAGAAAAGATACAGAATCAGCCCTACCAGCACCTGCAAATCCATCACCATCGTGAACCAGAACCCCGCCCGATCATCCAGGGGGGCCCAGCTCTTCTTTCCGAACCAGCCCATCGCGGCGCGGATCACGGCAAACAGGGCCGCCGCCAGCAGCAACCAGCGCAGCAGGTTGTGCAGAGGAAGCAAAAAAGAATATCCCATCGATTACCCTCCTTGTCTGTCGGTAGATTCTTTCGGGAGCAGGAAAACCGTCCGCGCACCGTCTCGGCCGAGGTGCACGGTGAGCTTCAGGCGCCCGTCATGGGTCATCTCCCAGGCATCGGCGCCTTTGATCTCGCCCAGTTTCTCAAGGTTGAGGCTCCGGGTAAGGTAAGTAAATTCGCCCGGAGTGGTGGTGAAGAAGGTCACCAGGCCACATCCCGCTTCTGGGTCAATCTTTTCGTGGATCTCCGGGCTGGCGCCGATAAAACCGCGCGTGAGGGGATAGGCCCGCGTCGTGGCCTGCCGAACCCGCTTGTAATCGGCCAGCGCCTGCGCCCAGAATGTGATTTCTTCTTCCGAGAGAGAAAGCAGGTCGCCCCACAGAGCATTCCCGCCCAGCACCAGCGAAGCCAGATTGTTCTCAAGCGAAAGCCGGGGTCCATCGGGTAAAAAGTGCACCATAAACAGGTTGGCCGGAGCCAGCAGATCATACAATGCGTTCCGCCGACACACCCGCGCCCGCGCCGCACCGGGGTAAAAGAACATGTTCATCCAGGCATCTATACCCAGCGATTCGGGCGTATCGAAATCTCTGGCATACGCACCATTGTTAATCAGGAAATACCGCCCCACCGAGAGAAATCCCAGGCCCATAAAGCGCCCGCATTCGGTCACATCGAAATCTATCACCACATCGGGGTAACGTGAGGTGACCTTTTCGGCGATCTGGATGAGATGCAGACCCATCTGATAAGCATAACTATCGGCCCGCTCCTCCGGGGAGTTCTTCTCATTCCCGTGGTGATGATGGGGCGAGTCGCACCCGAATTGCCCGAGGCCATCCCACTTGAAATACATCACCCCCAGCTCCTCACGGAAGCGCAGCATGACACTGGCAAAAGCATCGGCGTAATCGGAAGCCAGGCAGAAAGCAGTGCTCTCCTCGGTTTCCCAGACCACCCAGTGATCGTGGGGATTCCCCTGCCAGGTCATCTCATATTCAGAGTGCTCCGAAAAAATCTTCGATCGCACCCCCACCGCCTGCGGGTTGAACCACAGACCAAGCTTCATTCCGCAGTCCTCCAGCCGGCGTTTTACTTCTTTCAACCCATCCGGGAAGCGCGTGAGGTTCACGTTCCAGTCGCCGGGGCGATCAAACCAGCCAGTATCGATGACGAACGTCTCGATGCCCAGCCGGTGCGCCACATCGATCTCTTTCAGAATACGCTCCAGATGCATGGACTCAAGGTACGGCTTGCCGTGATAAAGGTGGTTGCGCTCCTGAAAATTCCAGGTGTTGTAAGCAAGGAAGGGCTGGCGCGAGGCAACGCTCATGCTGACTTCGTGGTGCAAAAAGCTTCGATACCGCTGGAGCAGGTCTCCAAGCTGGCCTTCCACTAACCCGACTTCAAACCAGACCGACTCAAAGGCCTGGTCGGGGCCAACCGGCTGGCCGTGGAAGTAATTGCCTTTTCGGGCATTGAGGAGAAGCTGACGCCCCCCGCTTTCGTCCTCCGTTAAAGTGAAGGCAAGGAATGAATCGGGGTAATCCGCCCCATGTTCGTAAGCCACCAGAAAGCTGGATTCCGGGCTATCCAGCAGGAGGAGCGGGCCGGGGAAGACCTGCCCGGTAAACGTATCTTCCAGCGGGTAATACTCTACCCCGGGCAGGTACGAATGAAGCACCGGCTCATACTGACTGAAAGCAACCTCAGAAAGCCCCTCCACCAGGCCCGGGGGCAGCTTCAACCCGAAGTACGTCAGGTGATTCTGGCCGCTGACCCTGGTCAACTGGCAGGGGGCAGAAGCCGTCAGGCGGAAGCGCATCCGCAGGATCTCTGAATTATGGTAACTGCGGAAGGTAATGCGCAGGTAAAGATCAGGATCACCGACAGAGGTAAAGCCCAGCTGAAGGTCTTCCCAGCCTCCTTTGTGAGTACGCTGACCGGTGACATGATGGAAGAGGAAGTTTCCGCGCGTTTCTCCGTTGACCTCGAAAACCGGGCTGGTGAACGTGTAAACGCGATCCTGACGGTTGAGATGCGCCAGCGAGATAAACGCGCCGGGCACGTACGCCTCTAGCAGATGGGTTCCGAAGGTGAAACGGGTGGTAAGGAACATAACTGGAATGCCTTTCAGAGAAGATACGCTTTAGAGAGGGAGGAAAGAGCGCGCCAGCAGGAGGGCCACCAGGGTCTTTCCATCCTGAATTTCTCCCCCCAGAGCCATCGCCACGGCCTGACCGGCTGGCAGGCGCACCAGCTGTAAAAATTCGTCATCGTCCTGCGGAAGGGGATCGGGTGAAAGATGGGTGGCGAGGAACAGGTGCATGTACTCGGTAGAGTAACCGGGAGCCATAAAGAACCCGCCCAGCGAATGAAGCTGGCCCGCGGCAAAGCCCGTCTCTTCGCGGATTTCGCGCGCCGCCCCTTCGGCAGGATCTTCTCCATCCTGCAGTACACCGGCGGGCAGTTCAAGCAATTCGGTGCCAGACCCAACCCGGAATTGCCGCACAAAGAGCACCTCGCCTTCAGCGGTCAATGGGACCACGGTAACGGCGGGGTTATGCTCCACCACATCATACGAACGGGTACGGCCATCGGGCAGGCGCAACTGGTGCAAGGCCACACTGAAGGCCCTTCCATTGTAAACGACGGATCGTTGCAAAAGCTGATGCTTCATCGCGGGGATCTCCTCTCTCAGAGCTTTATTTTACCCTGCCCGAAGACGGTACGCCAGACGAGGGAAGAAACCCGAAAAAGGGAGGCTCCTGGAAGCCGAACCGAAAAGAAAAAAGGCGGGGCTGGCCCCGCCTGATTCTGGATTCAGGGCTTCAATCCTGACCGGCCCCGTATGTGGATTATGGGATCTTCAGTTTCATCCCCACTTTGATATCCGCCGGGCTGCTGAGACCATTCGCCGCCAGAATTCCCTCCGGAGAGACGTCTCCGTAATAGCAGGCGATGGTATAGATAGTATCCCCCGATTTGACGGTGTAATCGGTGTGGGCGCGCAGGGCACGGGCGCCGTGTGCACTGGTGTCCCAGTTGCCGGTCGCGGGGATCTTCAACACCGCTCCCACCTGTGGGCGCGAATTCATATTCAGGCCATTCAGCGCGAAGAAACTGCTCAGATTGAGATCATAACGGCGGGCAATGCAAATGGGCCACTCGCCTTTTTGAAGGGTATAGGTGGTGGGACGCGTCAGTGTGGGAATGGGATTGGCCGCTGGCTGAGCCGCGCCCTGTTCCTGCCCACCGCCTGCCTGCGCTTCTGTTGGCTGCGGGAGGGGTTCAGGGGTGGCAGTAGCCACCGCCGGTTTGGCCGCGGCAGTTTGCGTGGCAAGGGCGTCGGCTACCGGCGTGGAGGTTAGAAAGAGCAACTCGCTGGTCGGCGAGGGGGTAAGGGCAGGCGCTTTGGAAGCGCGCAGGGTGCACGCCGAAGTCAACATCAGCGCAAGGAAGAGGCCCGCCAGAACAACAAATTGCATTCCCTTTTTCATCTTCGTATTCTCCTTCTGTGAATGGCAGGCGCCTGCCGCAAAGAGGAGCGGACAAACGCGGCTCGCATCCTTAAGAAAAGGACCAAACGTATATCTATTAAGATTGCGATTCGATAGTAGCATAAGCGTTCGATTGCGTCAAGCGCATCTGCCGTTTCAAAATGACCGATTGATGATCCATTGCGTTGCAAGAGGAATGCCAGGTTGTTCCGTGAGTAAGATCACGCCTGAAGAATGACAAAATCCATCTACCCGGAAGATTGAAACGCGGTATGATTGGCATCGGAGACGATCAAGAACACACCTCCGTTTTGATCATGGCTGTCTCCTCCTTTGGCGAAAGCCTCCGCTGAGTTTTCACCGCCCTCAGCGGAGGCTGTCGTATTAACTTGATGTACAATGAGAGCAGGAGGAGGATTGGCATGAGTGAGGATTTGCGCGATATTTTACGAAAGGTCGAACAGGGTGAACTGAGCGTCCAGGAAGGGGCGGCCCTCCTTGGTGGAAGCAAGGCTACCCCGCCTCCACCCGATGAGCCACCTCCGCCTGCCGGGCAGGCTATCGAGGACGATCTCGAAGAGCGTCTGGCTTTCTGGAAACGCTGGTGGATGATCCCGCTGTGGGCAGGAATGGGAGTCTTTGCCATAGGGGCGGCGTTGATTGCTCTGGGAGATCTCTATCAGTGGAAGTTCTGGTTTGTTTGCGGTTTCTTTCCTCTGTTGTTCGGGCTGGCCGCCATGCTGGTGGCCTGGTGGAGCCAGAGAGCCCACTGGGTGCATCTGCGCATTCGGGAGCACAGCGGGCACCGGGTGAGTCTTAGCTTCCCCCTTCCTCTCCGCCTCACGCGCTGGGCTTTCCAGCTTTTCGGGCATCGCATTCCGGGGCTGAGCGAACAGCAGGCCGTGCTCGAAAACATCGATCCCCTCCTGAAAGAGATGGATAAAAACCACGATCCCATTGCCGTCGAGGTCAACGAACCCGATGGCGATGAAGTGCGTGTTTACATAACCTGATCCCTGCCCGATCTTAAGCAAAAAGGCCCAAATTCAGTAGAGAAACAGTGGGGAGGCAACCCATGCAGTGGAAATGGAACTGGCTGATCACTTCCGGGATGGTCATTCTGGTGCTGGGGCTGGCTTCTTGCAGGGGCAATACTACGCCCACGTTTGACAGCAAAGCAGCCACGCTGGAGGCCGCGGCCCGGCAAACGGTGGCCGCTTCTGAACAGGCCGCTCTGCTCACTGCACGCGCCAAATTGAACCAGCAGGTCACCCCCAGCCCTACCTTCACCCTGCCCCCTACCCACACACGCACACCCACCCCCACCTTCACCCCAACCATCACGCGCATCCCTTCCAGAACCCCCACTCCGCCACCCTCAGCGACCCCCACAGGCACGCCCTCTCCTTATACGTGCCTGCTGGTAGAACAATCACCCCGGGATGGGGCTACCGTCAAACCTGAGAGCAAGGTAACCGTGCGCTGGACGCTCAAGAACATCGGCACGGCCACCTGGGATGCCAAAGCGATTGACTTTTACCAGGTGGGGGGAGCAAAAATCGCCGAAAAAGGGGTCATTGACCTGCCCCAGACCGTCAAACCGGGAGAAACAGTCGAAGTGGTGGTCGTCCTGAAGATCCCTGAAATCACCGGCCCTTACCGAACCGACTGGAAACTGGTAGAAGTAGAGACTGCCTTCTCTTTCTGCCCGGTGTACATTGAGGTCTGGGCAAGCCCGTGAGGATTAACGCGCCGGGGAGCGCGGGATTCCAGTCTTCGGCGGAAAGCGATAGGTGATGGCCAGCCCGCCACCGGCGGTCTCACGGTAGAGACGGGGCAGGTCACTGCCGGTTTGCTTCATCACTTTGACCACCTCATCGAAAGAAACCCGATGACTGCCATCGGAGTAGTGAGCGAAGGTAGCGCAATCCAGGGCGCGTGTGGCGGCAAAAACGTTGCGCTCAATGCAGGGAATCTGCACCAGGCCGTTCACGGGGTCGCAGGTCAGGCCGAGGTGATGTTCCAGCCCCATCTCTGCGGCATACTCAATCTGACGGATGGTTGCGCCCATCAGCTGGGCCGCGGCGCCTGCAGCCATGGCACAGGCCGCGCCGATTTCACCCTGGCAGCCCACCTCGGCCCCCGAAATAGAAGCATTATGTTTAATGAGGTTGCCGATGAGCCCGGCGGTGGCCAGTGCCCGCAGTATGTGGCGCTCGGTGGTCGAGAGCGTATCCTCAATATGCCGGATCACCGCCGGCAACACACCGCTGGAACCACAGGTGGGAGCGGCGACAATCAATCCGCCGGTGGCATTCTCTTCGGCCACCGCCAGGGCATAGGCAGGCAGAAAGCCCTCCCGCACCATCTTTCCACCGCTCAGGTCGATCTTTCGGTAAAAAGCCCAGGCTCGGCGTGAAACCCCCAGCCCTCCCGGCAACACCCCTTCTTCCTGCAGTCCACGCTCGATCGCCAGATGCATCACCCGGTTAACTTCGGCCAGAAAATCCCAGATTTCCCTCCCCTCACATTGCTCAACATACTCCCAGAAGGTCAAACCGTTGGCCGTGCAATATTTGAGGATCTCACCCATGGTCTGGAAAGGGTAAGGGGACGGACGCTCTGAGGGTTCGTCTTCTGCGCGAAGCGCCCCTCCACCCGTGGAATAAACACGCCAGAAATCTATGGTTTCCCCCTCTTTCGAAAGCGCGGTAAATTCCATACCGTTGGGATGAAGCGGCAACTCCTGATCGGGCAACCAGACGATTTCCACCCGGCGGGGAGAGAGCGCCTCCTGAATGGCTACGTCGGTCAGGTGGCCGCGCCCGGTGGCGGCCAGACTGCCATAAAGGGTGACACGGAACGCATGTGCCTGAGGGTTTCGCGCACCAAACTGTTCCGCTGCAAACCGCGGCGCCATGGTGTGACTGCTGGAAGGCCCATGCCCGATGCGGTAGAGTTCACGAATCGATTCCATGCTTCCATTGTAAACGGTTCTGACCTTCGCGGGGAGGGAAGGGGTGAGCTCCATCTCTGGCTCAAAAAACTGCCCTTTCCGGGGCATCCCTTTTCTCATCTTTTGCTATACTCTTCCTCATGGAAAAACGTGCGCACTGGTACGATCTTCTTCTGGTCAATCTTTTCTGGTTGGGGTTGAACATCCGCAACAATGCGGTGGGAACCATCTTCACCCCCTACCTGCTGGCGGCCTTCGTCTCAGAAGATGTGCGAAACACGTCGCTGGGGGTTATCCGCACCGCCGGGCTGATTATCGCCATGCTGGTGCAACCGGCCATGGGCCTGCTCAGCGACCGTTCCACCTCTCGCTTTGGCAGGCGGCGGCCTTTTATCTTCGTGGGTGTGCTGCTCGACCTGCTCTTCCTGGCCATGATCGCCTACGCCTGGGACTTCTGGGCCCTGCTGGTAGCCACCCTCCTGATCCAGTTCAGCGCAAACATTTCGCACGGCGCCGTGCAGGGGTTAATTCCAGACCTGATTCCCGAAAAACAGCGCGGGGTGGCTTCGGGCATCAAAGGGGTGATGGAGCTTCTCCCGCTCATCCTGGTAGCCCTGACCATTGCCAACCTGGTTGGGGCAGGGCGCTTCAGGCTGGCTGTGCTCGTCACCGGACTGTCTCTGCTGATCATTATGTTGATCACCGTCCTGCTGGTTAAAGAGGAACCCCTGCGCCAGAAACCCGACCTGCCCCTTGCCCCCACGCTCCTGCGCGTGCTGGGAATGCTCGCGGGCATCGCCGCCGGAGCGGCCGCCGGACTGGTGGCTGGCGGCATCCTTGGCGGAATCGCCTGGCTGATGGTTTCACCCCTGGGGGGGAGTCCTCTGGCAAGAGCAGTGGGCATTGGCCTGGGTGGGGCAGTGGCGATGATTGTGGCGGTGGGGGCAGGCGTCTGGGCAGGCACAGCGGCGACCCTCAGCTGGAAGACCGTGCTTCAGAATCGCCCGTTCGTCTGGTGGGTGGTCAACCGCCTCTTCTTTTTCAGCGCCATTACCTCCATTCAGGCCTTTGCGCCTTTCTTCCTGATGTATACCTTCCATATCTCACGTGAGGAAGCCGCACGCATGACCGGCCAGCTAGTGGCGGCGGTGGGTGTGGCCACCATGATCACCGCCCTCCCCGGCGGCTGGCTGGGTGACCGTTTCGGCCACCGGCGAATGACTGCCTGGAGTGGAGTCACTGCGGTCATCGGCACCATCCTGATCCTGGTCATCATCTGGCGCCCCGAAACCTGGTTGCTCTACACCGCTGGCGTGGTGCTGGGGCTGGCCGTGGGGTCATTTACCGCCTCAAACTGGGCCCTGGGCACCAACCTGGTACCTCAGGAAGAAGCCGGACGCTATCTGGGGGTTTCCAATCTGGCCGGAGCGGGGGCCGGCATGGTCGGATCGGGCATTGGCGGTCCGGTAGCCGACCTGCTCAATGGCTATGCTCCCGGCGTGGGGTATTTTGCCCTTTTCGCCGCCTACGCTGTCCTCTTTGCCCTCAGCGTGGTCAGCCTGCGCTGGGTAAAGCGATAATCCAGTTTCCCCAAAAAGAGCCGCCCCCTGCCTCAAAAAGGCCGGGGGCGGTAAACGTTCTCCGCCCAGGGTTTTGGGCGGCATCAGGCGCGGCGCAGACGCTCGCGGCGCGGCTGGTCAAGGTACATTTTCAGCGGGATGGAAAGATTTGCCAGCACAGCATAGGCAATCACCGGCCAGGCTTCGGCCCAGAGGATCATCAGCACCACCTGCAGACCCATGGCGCTGGCCGCGGCAATGTTGGAATTATGCACCACGGCATAAAGCAAACCGTAAACTGATAGACCGATCAGCGTCTCCAGCGGAGCAAAGGCAAGCAGGTTGCCGGTGAGGGTGGCCAGCCCCTGCCCGCCCTGAAACCCGGCAAAGATCGGGAAGTCATGCCCGAGCAGAGAACAACCAGCCGCCCCGATCTTCCAGGCGAGCGAGAGACCAAAGGCATCGGCCAGCATCACAGCCAGGGCGCCTTTGGAAATATCTATGATGGCGATCAGAAGCCCGTATTTAAACCCGAGGACATGGGCGGCATTGCGCGCGCCCATGTTCGCATCGCCTATTTGCCGGATATCCACTCCCGCCACCTGCCGCGAGACGATCAGCGCGGTAGGAAATGACCCCATCAGATAAGCCGCCAGCAGAATCAACCAGGGTGTGAACATCACTCACCTCCTGAAACTGCCTGAAAAAGAGCATCATCGATGAAAGTCTGTTCTAAAAATATTATACCCCGCCAGCTCAACAGCGTTGCGGGGCAGTACATCAATCGGCAGTATGAGAAAAAGCGGGCTAAACCTCGAAAGGTTCAATAAGCCGCAACCGCATACCTTCCAGCGCCTCGTGGGGCACTCCGGCTTCGTGCAGGTAAGCTTCGATGCGTTGTTGCAGGGGGGCTCCGTCACCGCCGTAAGCCTTCAACCCTTCCAGAATATCGTCCAGCCCGAAGCCCTTATCCAGCCGCAGACCGATGCGCGAAAGCGAAGTGAGTTCGTAATCGTGGATCAGGTCGGGCAGGCTCACCCCGAGCATACCGTTGACCAGAAAAGCCAGCGTACCGGTACGGTCGGCACCGGCCCAGCAGTGGATGAGCACCGGGTAGCGATCGGGATCGGCCAGCACCTGAAAGGCGCGGCGAATCGATTCTTTGCCTTCCGGGGTAAAGATATCGCGATAGGCATAGAGCGGGCAGGGCGCCCAGTTCACTCGAGACGGATTGAGCGCAGGAGCCGGAGACTCATCCTCGGCGGTGCCCCGCAGGTCAAGGTCGGTGCGGATGTTCAATTCCTCAACCAGCACCCGCTCGCCTTCGGGCAGCAGCACGGTGTGCGTGTTGAGTTCTGCCGAGCGATACATCAACCCCTGGCGCACCCGGTGATGATCACCCACTTTCCAGCCGCCCAGGTCTCGCACGTTGGGAATACCCGGCACCCGAATCCAGCGCGGCGGGGCGGGATGGGTGACGAACGATGCCACCGGCGACTCGGCGGCAGGTGCTCCCTCGCGGTGCTGAATGACTTTCCAGTAATAGCGGGTGCCTACCATCAGGTTTTTCGCCTCAGCATGGGTGCTGTCGAGCCCGGCAAGAATGAGGGGCTCCTGGAAATCGGGATAGCGGGAGATGATCAGATCGTAACGGGCATGGTCAGGTTCACCGGCTGGCGGCTCCCAGCGAAAAGTGACCGGACGCGGGTGGCTGCGCTCGATGAATTCATCGGCATTCAAAATAGCGCGCCACTCGGCGGCGATATGCTCTCGAATGCTGGGCCAGGCATGACTCTGCAGCGGGGAGGTAAGGGCATCTCCCGAAGGTTCAACCGGTCGAATGACCCTGGGGAGGGAAAGAGAAACGTATTCGTTCGTTGGACTTCCTGGCTTCATGGGAATTGAGTCTACTACAAGCCAAAAGGGAAGTCCAGAGCGCGGATAAACCCGCCACGGTTTTCTCTTTCACCCCCGACTCCAGGAAGGGCAGTCTCACCTCAGGCCTGAAATTCACCCAAACCCTCGCTATTTAGTGGACAAATCACAGGGAACTTGTTATAGTTTAATAAAGTAGATCATTTTTTACCCGCAATCCTGCCATGTTGCAGACATGCCAAAGGGGGAGCGGCCACAGAAAGGAAACTTTTGGACGATCAGAGCACGCTCAGGGAGGGAAGCCTGGCTGAAGAAAACGGAACATCGGTGTGGGCAACTCTTGCCGGGGCCAGAGGGGTTCTGCTGGCTGTGCTGGATGAATCGAATTGCATCCGGCGCGCCAACCAGGGGTTGTTGTCTCTCCTGAATATCGAATGGGAAACGCTCCAGGGGACGATCCTGGAGCGTTGGCTTTCAGAAGGGGATGGTGTTCATTTCCAGAAAAGGCTGGATGAAGTGCGCCAGACGAACCGTCCGGGGGCTTTCTGGGTATCCTGGCGTTCATCCGCGGGACATCCAATTTCAACCCGTCTGACCGTTGAGCCGCTCTCCGGCCAACCCGGCTGGCTGTTGATCGCCGGGCAGACGTTCCCTCAGGCTGATCCAGTTGATCCCCTCAATATTTTGGCCAAACTCCCCTTTCCGGTGGTGATACGCACCCTCCATACCGGTCAGCTTCATCCTCTCACCTGGCCGCCGGGGGTTCATTCCCGGTTTCCGCTGCCCCTGTCGGATGATCTTGAAAAAAGCTCTTTGTACACCCTCTGCCACCCTGAAGATCGTGAACGCCTGCAGGCGCATGACCGGACGATGGCGGGTGCGGCCGATGGAGAAGTACACACCCTCGAATGTCGTTTGCCCCACACCGGCGGCGAATGGCGCTGGTTTCTCATTCACGAGACAGCCTTCTCACGCGCCCCTGGCGGTGAAGCAACTCAGGTGTTAAGCGCCCTTCAGAGCATCCATGAACAGCACCGGGAGGAAGAGGAACAACTGCGGCTGATCGAAATCATCGAGAGCACCCCCGATGTCATTGGCACCCTTGCCACCAGCGGTGAAGTGGTCTATCTCAACTGGGCAGCACGCGAGTTTTTCGGGGTGGGCATGGGCAGCCTGAATCACCTTTCGCTGGAAAACCTGGCCCCCCGCAGGGAAGTCGAACGTATCCAGCAGGAGGGTATCCCCGCCGCCCTGCGCGAAGGATTCTGGAGCAGCCAGGCCGCCCTGCTTTCGGCAGGGGGCGAAGAGATGCCCGTCTCCCTCGTCCTGCTGGCACACTCGTCCGACAGCGGCACGATCAACCATTTTTCTTTCCATGCCCGTGATACCCGTGAAGCGCATCGCCTGGCTGAAGAACTGCGCCGCGCACGCGATGAGCTGGAAAAACGCGTGGCCGAGCGCACCGCCGAATTACGCCGCAGTGAAACCCTTTACCGCACCCTGGCCGAGGCCGCGCCCGATATCGTCATGGTGATTTCTACCGAGGGAAAGATCGAATACGCCAACCAGCGGGCGGCGTTTTTCTTCGGGAAAAGCGTGGAAGAACTGAACGGCCAGTCGGTGATCCACCTGTTCCCCGAAGACGCCGGTCAGCGCCTCTGGAAGCGTATCCGTCAGGTGGTACGGAGCGGCCAGGCTCTGGCTTTTGAAAGTAAAAACATCTTCCACGGCGTACCCTTCTGGCTGGATACCATCCTGGTGCCCGTACACGACGAGGAAAACCATCTCACCCATGTACTGGGGGTCTCGCGGGACGTCTCGCGCCGCAAACAGATCGAAGAAGACCTGTATCGCTCTCGCCACATGTTGCAGTTGATCCTCGACCACATCCCCCAGCGGGTATTCTGGAAAGATACCCAACTGCGCTTCCTGGGAGCCAACCGGGCATTTCTGGAAGATGCCGGGCTGAATTCCGTCGAGGAGCTGATCGGCAAACTGGATACAGACCTCCCCTGGAAGGCCAACGCCGCACAATACCAGGCGGACGACCGCGCCGTCATGGAAAGCGGGGAAGAAAAGCTGGGCTATGAAGAGCCCCAGACACGCCCCGACGGGCACACTCTCTGGCTGCAGACGAGTAAAATTCCCCTGCGCGAACGCGATGGCCACGTCTTTGGTGTACTGGGTACTTATGAGGATATCACTGAGATTAAACGCACAGCTCAGAGTCTGGCGGCATTGAATACCGAACTGGCGCGCTCCAACGCTGAACTGGAGCAGTTTGCCTCGGTCGTTTCTCACGACCTGCAGGAACCCCTGCGCATGATTGCAAGCTTTACCCAGCTCCTCGAACGCCGCTACGGCGGCCAGATGGATGAACGCGGCCGAAAGTATATGGGCTACATTGTCCAGGGAACCCAGCGCATGCAACAAATGATCCATGACCTGCTGGCTTATTCACGGGTAAGCACCCACGCCCGGCCACTGGTAGCCGTGGACTGTAACCGGCTGGTTGAGCAGGTCATTTTCAATCTGCAGGCAACCCTCCAGGAAAGCGGCGGAAGAGTGGAGGTCTCTCCACTGCCGGTAATCAAGGCAGACGAGCCTCAGCTCTTTCAGGTATTTCAAAATTTGATCGGCAACGCCCTCAAATTCCGGCGTGAGGGGGTTTCTCCGCTGGTGCAGGTTTCGGCCAGCCGCGAAGCGCAGGCCTGGCGCTTTGCCATCGCCGATAACGGCATCGGGATTGACCCTCAGTTCAAAGAGCGCATCTTTAACCTGTTTCAACGCCTGCACACCCCTGATGAATACCCCGGAACAGGCATCGGCCTTGCCCTGTGCCGAAAAATTATCCGTAAACACGGCGGAGAGATCTGGTTTGATTCCACCCCCGGAAAAGGTTCTACCTTTTTCTTTACCATTCCTGATCAGCCTGAGGAGGATAGCTCATGAGAGCCAAGCCCGAACGGCACGTGAATATTTTAATGATCGATGACAACCCGGCAGATATTGAACTGGTACGCGAGTCCTTTGAAGACCAGGCAGTTGCCGCAACACTCTTTGCGGCGCGCGGGAGCAGCCAGGCCATGGCTATTCTAAAGGGAGTTTCACCGGCCCAGCCAGCAATGCCCGATTTAATCCTGCTTGATCTCAAAATGCCCGGTATGAACGGCTTCGATTTTCTCCAGGAGCTCCGCCGCGATGGAAACCTGCAAAGCATCCCGGTGGTGATTCTGACCAGTTCATCGGCCCAGGAAGATATTGACCGCAGTTATCAACTGCACGCCAACGCCTATGTGGTGAAACCAACCGGCCTGGATCAATTCGCCCAGTTTGTGCAATCCATTCGTTCCTTCTGGCTGGAGACAGCCCGCTTGCCTTCCCCCCAAACCGGGAAAGCCCTTTATTAATGAGGCGCCCTTGAGCAGAGAGATCCTTCACGTGCTGAACATTGAGGACAACCCGGCGGATGCCGATTTGTTGATGGAAACACTGGCCCTTTCGGATATGCCCGCGCGTCATACCCAGAACATCCACATCCACCGGGTGTCGCGCCTGGAACAGGGACTGGCCCACATGGTGGCTGAGACCTTTGACGCCATTTTACTCGACCTGAATCTACCTGACAGCCGCGGTTTAGATACCCTCCTCAAAGTGCGCAGCCTGGCCCCGAATACCGCTATTCTGGTGATGACCGGCAATGATGATGAAGAACTGGCCCTCAGGGCTGTGCAGGCTGGTGCACAGGATTATCTGGTCAAGGGACAGGTGAACCGCGCTCTGCTGGAACGTGCCATTCGGTATGCCATTGAACGGAAACGCATCGAGTCGGCCCTCAACCGGCGCGCCAGCGAACTGGAAGCCCTTTACCAGACCTTTTTAGAAATCAACACCGGTTTTGAACTCTCTACCGTGCTGAACTCGATTGTGGAACGGGTGGCACACCTCATCAACGCCCCGATGGTGGGGTTATTCCTGCTCGATACCGAAGATGAAAGCCTGATTCTCACCGTGGCGCACGATGAGATGACCCGCTACATCGGTTCAGTGATTCGCCTTGGAGAAGGGATCACCGGGCGAGTTGCCCAGACGGGTCAGCTCATGAATGTGCCCGACTATGAGCACTGGCCGGAGCACGCGGCGGTATTTGCCAGTGCACCGTTCAAACGTGTGCTGGCCATTCCCATGAAGGTGCAGGGTCGGGTGATCGGGGTCATCCACATCAGCGACAATCGCCACACCGGCCTGTTCGACGCCGATGAAGTGCGCCTGGCAAGCATGCTGGCCGACCAGGCCGCGCTGGTGGTTGAAAAGGCCCGCCTCCTGGAAGCAGAAAAGCAACGCAGTATGGAACTGGCGCGTTCCAACCGGTTAATCGCGGCTCTGAACGGCGTTTCGGGGCGCCTGCAGACCAGCATGGACACCGAGCAGGTCATGGAAACCGTCGGCGCAGAATTGCAAAACCTGGGTGTGTTTCTGGAAATTACCCGCTGCGATTCCGAAAGCGGGAATCTGGTGGTTCAGTACGTTTCGCTGGATCAGAACGCTCTGGCCGAGGCAGAAGCACTGCTCGGCCACCCCATTCCCAGCCTGCACCGGGGTGATGTACTGCGCCACTCTTCCCGTATGATCGAAGAAAAACATCCGCGCTTCAACAACCAGGTATGGCAAATGTTCGCCAGTACCTTTGGAGATCTACCCCGGGAAATCATCCAGACCGCGATGGCCAAACTTCGCATCACCCCTGAGACCTGTTCCATCTTTTTGCCAATGATGGTGAAGGACCGCCCGGTAGGCGCCCTGCTCATCTGGGGCAATGACTTGGTCGAAAATGATGTACCCGCCTTCACCGTCTTTGCCGGTCAGGTCACCGCCGCTTTAGAAAATGCCCGGCTCTATAATGAAATCCAAAAACTGGCCATCATGGACGAACTGACCGGTCTGTACAACCGGCGGGGGTTTTTCACCCTGGCCCAGCAGCAAATCCGCCTGGCCGAGCGGCTCAACTCGGGGCTTTTGCTCATCTTTGCCGACATTGACGGGATGAAAGAGATCAACGATACCCTCGGTCACCAGATGGGCGACCAGGCTCTGAAAGATGCCGCCCACATTCTCAGGCAAACGTACCGAACCGCCGATGTCATCGCGCGTATGGGCGGAGATGAATTTGCCGTGCTGGCGATGATGAGTGAGAAGCCCGAAACCGGCCCCCTGGCACGGCGGCTGGCGGAACAGGTGGAAGAGTTCAACGCCGTCCATCCGCGCCCCTACCGCCTTTCTTTGAGCATGGGGATGGCAGCCTGGCCCGCCGGTAAACTGGCCAACCTCGATGAATTGCTTTCACGCGCCGACGCACGCATGTACACTGAAAAACGAGCCAAAAAGGAACAAGGATGATTTCCCCTTCTTCTCCCCCACCCCTCCCAGCTTCGAAAACCGTGTCTACCGTTCTCGGACCGGTGCCGCTGCATACCATTGGCCTGACCGACGCCCACAACCACGTCTGGATCAATCCGCCAGCCGGGGTGGCGCCCGGCGCCCCGGTTTTAAACGATTACGGGGCTTCACTTCGAGAACTTCTCCTGTTTCATCAGGCAGGCGGCAGAGCCCTGCTGGATTTTCAGCCCTATGGTTGCGGGCGCGATGCGCGCCTCCTCCGGCAACTGGCTCGCGAAAGCGGTGTGCATCTCATCACCTGCACGGGCTTTCACCTGCGCAAATATTACCCCCCCGAAAGCCCTCTGTGGGAGCTTTCAACCGAGGCTGCCTCGGAACTGTTCATCAGAGAAATTACCCTGGGCACCGAAGAAACCCTTTCAGAAAGAGACCCGGCCCCTGTGCAGGCGGGGTTCATCAAAGCCGCATGTGAGGCCACACTGGAAGCTTCACCGCGCCATCTTTTCGAGGCGGCAGCCTGCGCGGCCCGGCAAACGGGGGCGATGGTGGCCGTGCACACCGAAAAAGGCGCCAGCGCGGAGCAAATTGTAGATTTTTTTCATCGTCAGGGTCTGCCACCCACCCGGTTAATGCTCTGCCATATAGATAAGCGCCCCGATCCTCTCCTGCACCAGGAACTGGCCCGGGCGGGCGTCTTACTCGAATATGATACCTTCTTCCGCCCCCAGTATCATCCTGAAGAAAGGCTCTGGCCCCTGCTCGAGGCCATGGGAAAGGCCGACCTGTGCGGTTCGATTGCGCTCGCCACCGACCTGGCCGACCTTTCCATGTGGGCCTCCACCGGTAAAGGGCCGGGGCTGGCCAGCCTGCCCTTGATCATCCGGGCACACCTGCTCGAGCGGGGCTTCAACCCTGCAGAGGTGCAGGCTATGCTGGGCGAAAACGTGCTCCAGCGCCTGGCTGGCTGAAGGGAAAAACCCCGGCCATATCCTTATCAGACGATCTGCACCGGGCCGCCTTCTGCTGCTGAACGGTACAGCGCATCTAAAATTTCCATCACCAGCAGGCCTTCTTCGCCAGTGGCCATGTGCGGGCGGTCGTTGAGGATGGCATCGACAAAATGATAATAAGAACTCACCGCGCCGGGCAGAGGTGGATGCAATTTCATGTCAAATTGGGCGCCGTCTTTTTCAAGGTAAATCTCAGCCTCAAATTTATACGTTTCATCCACATTGCGTTGCACCAGGCCGGCTTTCGTGCCGTAGAGGCGTGTTTCCATCAATTCGCTTTCTTTGATATTCGCCGCCCAGGAAGCCTCTAAAACGAGGGTGGCGCCGTTGGCAAATTTAATCAACCCCACGGCAAGATCTTCCACATCGAAGGCTTTCCCCATGCGCGCAGCCAGTTCAGAACCGATGGGGTTATATGTACTGCCCAACACCCAGACCGGCCTGGGGTATCCCATCAGCCACAGCGCCAGGTCGAGGCGGTGCACCCCCAGGTCGATGAGCGGCCCACCTCCCGAAAGCGCCTTCTGACCAAACCAGCCGCCAAATCCCGGCAAGCCCCGCCTGCGGTGCCAGACCGTGCGCGCGAAGTAAACATCGCCCAGGATGCCCGAATCCACCTGCTGTTTGAGCGCCCGGCTTTGCTCGGAAAACCGGTAAGAGAAATTGATCATCAACCGCTTACCGGCCTTCTGCGCCGCGGCCAGCATTTCACGGCCTTCTGCCGCACTCATAGCCATGGGTTTTTCACACAGCACATGGCACCCCGCCTCCAAAGCGGCCACCGTGAGGTCGCGGTGGAATTTGTTGGGGGTGGCCACACTCACCAGATCCAGCTTCTCTTCTTCCAGCATTTGCTGGGCGCTGGTATAGCGATGGGGCACATGGTATTGATCACAGATCTCGTTGAGGCGTTTTTCGTCCACGTCGGCAGCAGCTACAACCTCCGCCCCGGGGTGAGCCTGATAACCGGCAATGTGATGCCGCCCCATGCCCAGCCCAATGACACCAATACGAAGTTTCTCCATGAATGTTTGCTCCTGAAAAAGTGGGTTAATCGGATTTCCGGCGAATCAAAATCCGGATCGCCTGTTCGATGGGTTTGTCGGCCACGAGGATGAGGTACCCCCCGCCGCCCGCGCCAGAGAGCTTCCAGCCGAGGGCGCGTTCCCGATACTGATCGATCATCTCAGCCACCATATCGGTCATCATGAGCGGGAACATGGCCACCTGAGCTTCGAAGGACTCGCGAAAATGACGTCCAAAGCGTTGAATGTCGTGCGCCAGGATGGCATCCCAGCAGGCCAGCGCCGCATCGGAGAGGGCTTTGGCGCGGTCGCGGTCAATGTGTGTGCGAGAGAGTACGTCGAACTCCTGCCCGCGGGGCCCCAGGGGCACCAGGTAGAGCGATTGTTCAATGAATTGCAGGGTTGGTTCATCGTGCACCGATTCAATACGCTCTGGCCAGTATTCTCCCCGGTAATGCGAGATATTCAGCCCCGGAAAAACAATGCCGATACTATCCTGAGAGCCGGAGATAAAGGGTTTACCGGGGGGATTATCGTAACAGAAAAGAATCTTTGCCAGCTTTTCGGGATCGCCCACGGGTAAACGCGGCCCCCACAGGTCAAGCGCGGCGCGGCGCGTGCTGGAAGCCATGCCGCTCCGATCGTTGAACTCAACGGTTGGCTCGATTGATACGGTAATGACCGGACCGGGATAAAATTTCGAAACAAAGGGCTGGTCGAGCCATCCGCCGGCAATATCCACCCGGAACGGCATGGTCACCACCGAGCGCATCCCGGTAGAAGAGCGAGCGATCAGCCCGGGGCGCGGTGTGCGCTGTAACACAATATATTCCACGCCATATTCTTCGCACAGGCGGCGTTTGGCCTGCAGGTTGCCGTCTTCATTGACAATGAATATGTCGGGCCGAATGCGTTTGAATTCATCGAGGAAATCGAGCACCCCCGAACCCCGCGAAAGAAAAGCCTGTTTGACGCTCCCCAGCGATTGCAGCATGTACAGGCGTTCCTCTTCGCTGTTGACCGGAGGGTACCCCTTAAGCTCATAGAACGTCCGGTCGGAACCTACGGCCACATAAACGTCCCCATAACGGGCTGCTTCTTCAAGGAAAGCTACGTGGCCACTGTGAAGCAGGTCAAAGAAGCCGCTGACGAATACTTTTTTAGGCATGGTGGGGGATTCTCCAGAAAAGGCAGGATAGACACAACCCATTGTACTCAGCTTCAGGGTAAGCTGGAAGGCGTGCCACAACCATGAATATTACACCTCAAGAGAAATTAAACGACTGTATTTTTATGGTCAGACCACAGGCGGTGAAAAAAGCGAGCAAGAATGGGTTGATAATGCGTTGTAAAATCCACCAGCAGGATGGTTGCCGGTAAAACCCAGCCCCACATTCTCCAGGTCCCAGCAAGGGCACTGGCCGGATACACAAGCGCCCAGGATAGAAGAAAGGCCAGAGGAGAGGAAACCAGAACCATCAGGGTTGAAATATGATAAAGTATAAAATAAGGGCTGGCGAGCAAAGTTGCCGCGGCAATCATGCGCAGGCGCTTCTTCCGATCAACCTCTCGAGGTAAAACCGCCAGTGGGATGAATACCAACCCATACGGCCAAATGGCTGCGGCTCCTGTAGGATTAGGTTGAAAATAAAGAACATTCACCAGCCATCGCTCGACCCAGCCGGGCCAGAACAAAAAGGTGAAGGCTAAAGTCAGCCCAGCCACCGGCAACCCCCACAGCAAAGCTTTGAACCCCCGGTCTCGCCCTACCCACCACGAGACAAGCAACAATGGCCCCAGTCCCACCTGAGGTTTAACCGAAAACAGAAGCCACATCAGGCCGACCCATGCAGGGTGAACCCGCCTTTTGATCAGAAACGCGGCAACCAGCAGGCCCGCGATCGAGAAAATCTCAATCTGCCCCAGCCAGATATTCCATACCATGGGCGCAGAGAAGACCGCCACCCACCAGTTTCGGTTATCCCAGGCCAGAGCCGCAAGCCCAGCCCCCAATATCGTGAGGAAAATGAGCACCTGCCAGCTATTCGGCCACCCCAGCCACGAAAGCGGAACCGTGAAAAGATAAGCCTGGGCAGGAACTACTGTGTCGGTTCGAGGAGAACGCATAAAAAAATAAAATGCATCAAAACCGCCCGGCAGAAAACTACCCGCAATTGCAAAACCGGCAGCCACGGCAAGGAGGAGAAGGAAAGAGCGCGGAGCCTGTTTCATAGTTCGATTGTAATATAACAGGGGTGAAATCTTCAGCAGGTCACTCACCTTTCAATATTGTAGAGCCGATCTTCTTGAAGAGGGGGCAAAGCTCAGCTAAAATCAAACCATGAGTGTACCTTACGGTCCAATTCTGGTCGTGGAAGACGTTCCGCACGTGCTGGAACTGCTGGAAGTTACCCTGCGATTCAAGGGCTATCCGGTCATCACAGCGCGTAATGGCGAAGAAGCCCTGGAACAGGTAGCGCGTGAGAAGCCTGCCCTGATCATTGCTGATATTCTCATGCCCAGGATGGACGGGTTCGCCATGGCACACCACCTGCGGAAAGACCCGCTCACCCGGCAAATCCCCATCATTTTCCTCTCGGCCACCTACGTGACCCCCGAAGACAAACAGTTTGCCCTCAGCCTGGGGGCCGTGCGCTTCATGGAAAAACCCATTGATACGGAAGAATTCTTGCTCACCGTGGCCGAGATTTTAACCTCCGGCGCTCCCAGCCTGCCCCCGCCCATGCAGGAGCGAGAGTTTTATCAGGGCTACCGCGAACGTCTGGAGCAAAAATTGCGCCACAAGAACACCCAGATCCTCCGCACCGAACGGCTGCTGGCCAGCCTCCCTGAAGAACAAAAGCCAGCCTTCGAGGCGCTGCTCAAAAGTGCCATCGCCGACCGCGACGAAATTCAGCGTGAACTCGATCAGCTCCTCCAGATTCTTGATGAGTGGAAAGCCTCTCCTCCTCCTCAAGACTGATCCCCTCCATCCCTTTTTGAGCCTGCTTATCTCTTTCTCCTCTTCCCGTGGAAGGGCATTTGAGCCGCTCGCCAGGTGGCCGGTTGAGGAGCGTATCCAACCATGCCCGGCCCTTTGGTCTGCACTGGCCACAGGGGGTATAATACGGGTCTATGCAACCCACTCTTGCCGATCTACAGGCCTGCGCCCGTCAGGCCGGTGAATTTTTGTGTCAGGGCTACGGGCTTCAACACACCTTCGAACACAAAGGGCGCATCGACCTTGTTACAGAGTACGACAAGCGCTCCGAGGAGATCCTCCTCGGAATGATCCGTTCGCGCTTCCCCGGCCACAGCATTCTTTCTGAAGAAACGGGCTCGCACCCGGGAGATGAGGATCATCGCTGGTACATTGACCCCCTGGATGGAACCACCAACTTTGCTCACGGACTGCCCATCTTTGCCGTCTCCATCGCGTATGCCGACCGGCAGGGTGTGCGTCTGGGAGTAGTCTACGACCCCACTCGCGATGAGATGTTCAGCGCCGAACGCGGCTTCGGTGCCTGGCTGAATGGGAAGCCCCTGCATGTGTCTCCTGCTTCAGACCTATTACAGAGTCTTCTCACCACAGGTTTTGCTTATGACGACTGGGTGATTGACACCAACCTTAAGCTCTTCGACCGCCTCCAGCGGCTGACTCAAGGGGTGCGCCGGCTGGGTTCAGCCGCGCTCGATCTGTGTTATGTGGCCGCGGGGCGGGTGGATGGCTACTGGGAGGTTTCGGTTCAGCCCTGGGACCTGGCTGCCGGAGGACTGATTGCCACCGAAGCCGGTGCGCTCGTCACCAACTTGCAGGGTGGAGTAGATTATCTCACACCGCCCTGTAACATCCTGGCGGCCAACCCCGTTTTGCATGATGTGCTGTTCCAAACCATCCATGCCGAAGGTGCCTTACCCGGCCTACAGAACCACCATGATTTGAGGAAAGGGAAAAAATGAGCACGCCATCAACTTATCAGAGCACACGCTGGTCTTTGAATGATCTGTTTTCGGGAAAACCCGAGGAGATCGAAGCTGCTTTCTCCACGCTGGAAACTCTGGTGCAGGAATTTGAGGGCCTGCGTCCGCTTTTGCGCCCCGAGATTCCCTCAGAGGAGTTCCTGAAAATGGTGCAAAAAATGGAAGCCATTCAGGAGCTTGGCTACCGCCTCTACGGGTATGCGGGGCTTTCCTTCGCCGCCAATACCCAGGATCAAAACGCGCTGACACTGATCGGCCGGGTAGAGCAGTTCCTGGCTGAGATGAGCAATCGCATTCTCTTTTTCAGTCTGTGGTGGAAGGCTCTTGATGATGAAAACGCCGCCCGCCTGATGAAAGATGCCGGTGATTTTACCTACTGGCTGGAAGAGATACGGCACTTCAAGCCGTACACCCTCTCTGAACCGGAAGAGAAAATCATCAATCTCAAAAATGTCACCGGCGCCAGCGCCATCGAACGCCTTTACGACTCGTACACCAACCGTTACACCTTTACCCTGGAGGTGGACGGCGAAGTGAAAGAGCTAACTCGCGGCGAGTTAATGGTCTATGTGCGCCAGCACGACCCCGATCTGCGCGCCCGTGCCTACCAGGAGCTTTACCGGGTTTACGGGAAGGATGGCGCCATCCTGGGGCAGATGTATCAGGCGTTGGCACGTGACTGGCGCAATGAAAACCTGATCCTGCGCGGTTATTCCTCACCCATCGCGGTGCGCAACCTGGCCAATGATATTCCCGATGATGTGGTTGAAACCCTGCTGGATGTGTGCCGTAAGAATACACCCGTCTTCCAGCGCTACTTTAATCTCAAGGCACGCTGGCTGGGCATGGAACGCCTTCGCCGTTACGATATTTATGCGCCGGTGGCCAGGTCTGATAAACGCTATGCATTCGAGCACGCCGCCGAAATGGTGCTCGACTCGTTCCAGCAGTTTGACCCACAATTCAGCATGCTGGCAAGGCGGGTCTTCGAGGAAAACCACCTGGATAGTGAAGTGCGCAAAGGAAAACAAAGCGGGGCTTTCTGCTCAACAGTCAACCCGCGCATCACCCCGTGGGTATTGCTTAACTATCAGGGCCGGGCCGATGATGTGGCTACCATGGCGCACGAACTGGGACACGCCATTCATTCGATGATGGCCGCCGATCACAGTATCTTCACCTTCCATGCTTCGCTTCCACTGGCCGAAACAGCCTCAACCTTCGGTGAAATGATGCTCGTTGACCGCCTGCTGGCCGAGGAAACAGACGAAGCCGTGCGCCGCGATATTCTCTTCCGGCAGGTGGACGACTCTTACGCCACCATCCAGCGGCAGGCCTATTTTGCCCTCTTCGAAAAACAGGCGCACGAGATGGTACATCAGAACGCTTCGGTGGACGAGATGGCCGCCGCCTACCTTGAAAACCTGAAGGAACAGTTTGGCGAGGCGGTGGAAGTGAGCGACGAATTCCGCTGGGAATGGGTTTCCATCCCGCATATTTTCTCCACACCTTTCTATGTGTACGCCTATGCCTTCGGCCAGCTGCTGGTGCTTTCGCTCTACCGGCAGTTCAAGCAGGAAGGAGAGGCTTTTAAACCGCGGTTCAAGAAAATCCTGGCGGCAGGCGGCTCGATGGCACCTGCGAAATTGCTGGCCAAAGCCGGAATCGATATTCACCAGGCAGACTTCTGGCAGGGCGGCTTCGCCGTCATCAACGAACTGGTGAGTCAGTTAGAGCAGCTCCCTGTTTCATGAAGTTTTCACCGGCCAGAAGGTTCGGCACCTGCCTGTAAAGGAGAAGCAACTCAGCAAACGCGAGCAGCTTCTCCGATTCGGAGTTCTCCACAGTCTGTGGAGAAAACTATGGTATATATTGAGTGAGATCACCTCAGGAGATGAGCATGTACCTTGCAATTGAGGGCGTGATTGGCGTCGGAAAGACCACCCTGGCGCGTCTGCTTCAACCCTCCTTCCAGGCCAATCTGCTGCTGGAAGTCTTCGAAGAAAATCCATTTCTCAGTAAATTCTATGAAGATCGTGCACGCTATGCGTTTCAGACGCAGATCTTCTTCCTCCTCAGCCGCTACCATCAGCAGCGGCGGGGCATTCCAGAGCTGACCCGTGACGGGAAAAATCTGATCAGCGATTACACATTCGAGAAAGACGCGCTATTCGCGGGCATCAACCTGCAGGGAGACGAACTGGAAATGTACCATCGGGTGCATGAGGCCCTGGCCGAGAAAGTCCAATCGCCTGATCTGATCGTTTACCTGCGCGCCAGCACCGACCTGCTCATGGCACGCATCACCCAGCGCGATCGCCCTTACGAACGCAACATGGAACGCGCATACATCGCTGAGCTTAACCGGGCTTACGACGAATTCTTCTTACACCGGCACGTGCACACTGCTCCGGTGCTGGTTATTGAGGCAGACCGGCTCGATTTCGTGCGTTTTCCCGAAGATTTGCACTGGATCGAGAACCGCATCCGCCAGGCGTTAGAGCTGGCGCCCTACCAGCCCGAACTGCCCCTGCCCCTGCACGAGTAGATTGGAGACGGCGCATTCAAATCAGGGAGGTTTCATGCGCATCACTCGCGATACTCTGCTCCGCATTGCCCGCGAAACAGCCGAACAACGGGCAAAGATCAGCCGCAGGTTGATCTGTATTTACCTGGTGGGTTCCTGCCTGAGCGAAGACCCCCTGCTGGGGGGTACCACAGATATTGATCTGGTGATCATCCACGACAGTGAACCCCTCGAACCCCGCGAAATGGTGCGACTGAGCGATGAAATCCACCTGGATATCAGTCACTACTCCGAAGCGTTGTTCCGCCAGCCGCGGCAATTACGCACTCACCCCTGGCTGGGGCCTTTCATCTATAACAAACCCCTGGTGCTTTACGACTCGCGTCACTGGTTCGATTACATCCAGGCCGCCACGGGGGCACAGTTCCTCCAGCCAGAGTACGTGCTGGCGCGAGCACGGGCTCTGGCCAGCCTCGCCCGCCAGGAATGGAGCAATCTCGCTTTTGCCCCCTCTTCTGACCATCGCCGTCGGGTGGTTGGTTTTTTGAAGGCGCTTGAGAACGCCGGGAACGCCTTCGCCGTTCTCACCGGCCCACCGCTCACCGAACGGCGTTTTTTACTGGAGCTTCCCCGTCGGGCTGCGGCACTGGGCAGGCCACAGCTTTCTGCCAGCCTCTCTGCGTTGCTGGCCGGTGAAGTGGAGGTGAGCGATGATGTCTGGCAAAGCTGGATGCGTCACTGGGATGAAGCCTTCCAGCAGGTTTCTTCGCAGGAGACCTTCCCCACCCGCTTACACCCCTGCCGCAGTGCGTATTACAGCCGCGCCGCCAGTGCCCTGTGGGAAGGAAACCCCGGAGCGGCCTTCTGGGTTTTAATGCGCATCTGGACGCTCTCTGTGGCGCACGTTCCGGCAGACTCTCCGGTTATTTTACCCTGGCAGGAAACCTGCCAGATGGTGGGCCTGGATCGAAACCACTTCGCAAGCCGTCTGGAGGCCCTGGATGCCTATCTTGATCAGGTAGAAGAAATCCTCGATGCCTGGGGAGAAAACCATGGCGTCACTCCCTTTCAAGAGTGAACCACCCCCAGATATGGAAACGTTCACGCACAGTAAGAACCCGGTAAAATTGTGGATAAAATGAGGAAAACTGTGGATAACCCCCTTTGAATGTGGATAAGTCCAGAAATTTTGTCCGAAAACTCATCCGGCCTTTCCAGCCCACCCCCCCAGATCTGGGGGGGTATTTTCACACCGCACCATATCTTTTCTGTGCGGAAAACCCTGTGGAAAATGTGGATAACTTATTTCCGAACTATCCCAAACGCCCTGTGGATAAAAAAGGCCTCTTCAAACCCCGGATACCGGTGGTTAAGGGGGAGTATCCCCCATATCTGGCGTTTTTAAAGCCAGATTCACGAGTTATCCACATATCCCCAGCCCCTACTGTTAATACGAATCCATCCTTATCATTGATTAATGAGGATGGATAAGGGAAAAGCCTGCCAGCTCAGTCTGGAACCTTCTCATGGCCAAATTGTATCCATTTGATATAGATTATCTCTTGAATCTCGAATAGCTTTTCGTTACAATCAGAATGCAGGCGTAATGCCCCCTTGGCATGAAAATAGCTTCGCGCGCGTCATCGATTTCAAGGAAGGAGAACCATTGCAATGGACGTGATCAAGGTCAAAGCAAATTCCCGCACTGCAGCCGTGGCGGGGGCGATTGCCGGTGTGGTTCGGGAGCACAAACGTGCTGAAGTGCAGGCGATCGGCGCAGGTGCAGTGAACCAGGCCATTAAGGCGCTGGTGCTGGCAAAAGGGTACCTGGCAGAGGATGGAATTCCCATCGTTGCCGTACCGGAGTTTGTAGATGTAGAAATTGAAGGGAAGGTGCGTACCGCCATCAAGCTGGTGGTTGAGCCACGCTGATATATGGATGTTTGAACCTAAATCTGAGCGATTTCATCGGGGGCAAAGATGACCACGTCTTTGCCCGCCAGTTTTTCATGGATTTTGCGCGCCACCAGCTCCAGGTGCATGGGGCGCGCAACGTAATTTAATTGATCGGCGGGCACGGTGAGCACCGGGCAAAGGGTGAAGTTCTCGATCCACCGCTCATATAACTCGTTCAGACTCTCGAGGTAGGCCCGGCTGATGCCCCGTTCATAATCACGGTTGCGCCGGGCAATCCGTTCAAGCAGGGTCTCAGGGGTGGCCCGCAGGTAGATGACCAGGTCGGGCGGGGGGAGAAATTCAATCAATCCGTGGTATAGGGCGCGGTAAGTCTCCCAGTCACGTGCGTCAATCAGTCCCTGCTGGTGAAGGTTTGCGGCAAAAATTTCTGCGTCTTCGTAGATGCTGCGGTCTTGAATGACCGATTCGGCACAGCGGATGATCTGACGGTGAATTTGCAGGCGGTTGGCCAGGAAGAATACCTGTGAATGAAAACCCCAGGCGGCCATGTTCTGATAAAAGTCGGCCAGGTAGGGGTTCCGGGATTCCGGCTCGTAAAAAGGTTGCCAGCCCAGCTTCTGACACAACAACTGAACCAGGGTAGATTTACCCACTCCAATGTTTCCAGCCACGGTGATGTAACGTTTCATCCTGCTTTTCCCTGCTTATTTTGGGATTTCCCCGTTCAGTTCCATGTCGATAACCTGTTTGAAGACTTCGTACGGCTGTGCACCGACCAGCGCCAGACCGTTGATGAAAAAGGTGGGGGTAGAACTGATCCCCAGCTCTGCGGCATACTGGTAATCGGCCTGAATTTCGTTCTGGTAGCGTTCTTCGTCCATGCAGGTTTTGAAGGAGGCAACATCAAGGCTGAGTTGAGCGGCGAGCAGTTCATAAGTATCGCGGCTGAAGCGCTCGGTGGTAGCGAACAGGGCATCGTTGTATTCCCAGTACTTTCCCTGCTCACCGGCGCAGTTGGCCGCCAGCGCCGCTGACTCGGCATTTGCATGCAGGCCGTAGAGAGGAAAATCGCGGTAAACCAGGCGTACCTTGTCTCCATACTCTGTTTTGATGCGCGGCCAGACCTCATTATGCCATTTACGGCAGAAGGGACATTCGTAGTCGCTGAATTCGATGATGGTAATGGGTGCATTGGCCGGGCCGTAAATGGGGTCGTTATCCAGGGGTACATCGTAGCGTTTGACCTGCTGGGGGGCGGCTCCTTGCTCTTCAAGTGCGGCCTGTGCTGAAGCCAGTTGAATGCGCAGGCTGTTGACCTGCTTCCGCAACGGGAGTGAGAAAAGCACATAACTTAATACCATTCCAAGCCCAAAGGCAAGGGGCAACCAGTAAAGCCAGCGCAGGCTGCGCCGGGGTTTGGCAGTTGTCTCAGATGGAACTCCTGCCGGTAGAGAGCTTTCGGGTAATTCTGTGTCCATACGTCCGATTATACCGAAGAAACGCCTGAACGATTCCCCCCTGCACGCCAGAAAAAAAGGAGCCCCCTGAGTGGGGGCTCCGGGCGACTTCCGCAGGAGAAATCAGGCTTTGGAGATACTGCCCGTGGGGCATACTTCAGCGCAGGAACCACAATCCTGGCACTTGGCCGGATCGATGACGTAATATTCACCCTCCAGCGAAATGGCTCCCTCGGGGCACTCGCTTTCGCAGGCGCCGCACTGAATGCACTCATCTTTCGAAATTACGTATGCCATAGCACACTCCTTGATAAAAATGGATCAACCAATCCTGAATGATTGCCCGACTTGCTGAGTGTAGGATACTACAAAGGCAAGGGGTGAGTCAACGGATGCGGCTGGCCGATTGTCATCAAATCGGGGGCATGAATGTCACGATTGACCGGAATGGGTCTCTGGCGATGGGGTAGAAGGCCGAATATGGATTAATTCGGTAAATTGTATAAAATCTCTCCCCATTGAAAGAAAAGAATGCTATATTTAGAGCATGGAACTGGCTGATACCATTCGCCTGCTGGGAAACGTCCTCGGTCGCGTGCTTTTGGAACTGGAGTCGCCGGAGCTTTATGATACCGAGGAGCGCATCCGGGCACTGGCCAAAGCCTGGCGCAGTGAGGCTTCCCCTCAGGCCGGGGGCGCCGGGCGCGAACTGGCCCAGACCATTGCTTCGCTTCCGGTTGACAGAGCGGGTGAGGTAGCCGGTGCCTTTGCTCTCTATTTTGATCTGGTCAATGTGGCTGAAGATAACCAGCGGCTGGAACGCCTGCGTCGAGAAGCCATGGAGAAAGCCCCACTTCCGGTGCATGACTCGATTGAGGAGGCCATTCGGTACCTTAAAGCTCAGGGGGTTTTGCCAGAGCAAATGGCTGAAGTGCTCTCGAAATTGCAGGTAGAACTGGTGCTGACAGCTCATCCCACCGAGGCGCGGCGGCGTACCATCCTTTCGAAAATTCAACGCGTGGCCGCCATCCTCGAAGCTCTGGCCCAAACCCGTCTCCTCCCTGAAGAGCAAGAGAACCTGATGGCGGAGCTTCACTTCGAAATCAGTGCGCTCTGGCTCACCGACCGCGCCCGTACCAGCCAGCCCGCTGTCACCGATGAGGTGCGCACTACACTGTATTTCATCGGCCAGGTTTTCTGGACGGCTCTGCCCCGTATCCATGAAATGCTGCAAAAAGCCCTCGATCGGCACTACCCCGGTCTGAAGCCCCCCGCTCGCTGGTTACGCCTGGCTTCCTGGATCGGGGGTGACCGGGATGGCAACCCTAATGTCACCGCCCGGGTCACCGCTGAAACGCTCCGCTTGCACCGGGGCCTGGCCATTGAAACCCACCGTCAGACCTTTCAGGAACTCTCGCGGCGGTTAAGTGTGAGTGATCGGCATATACCTCTCTCGCCCCTGCTCCGCAGCTGGTTAGAGCGCCGTCAGAACTTTTCTCCACACCTTGCCATGATCCGCCAGCGTTATCCGGCAGAGCCGTATCGCTTGATCCTGGCCACCCTGGCCGCTGACCTGGCCGAGGCCTCGCAGGACGACATGGCCGCACGCTTGCTCTCTCAGGAGCCGCATTCGGCAAAGGTCAACCTTGAAGAACTCCTCGCACCGCTGGAAGCGATGGCGGAGGTTTTTCCCCGGGCCATCGCCGAAGGACCTTTGCTGAGGGCGCGGCGGCAGCTGGAGATGTTCGGCCTGCATGGCGCCCGGCTTGACCTGCGTGAAGACGCCACCCGTTTAAATGCATCACTGGGTGAAGTGCTGCGTGCTCTGGCCATTGAACCCTTCTACGAACAGCTCGATGATCGCTCGCGGCGCGATCTTTTATTGCGCCTCCTCGACCAGCCCGCCCCACCCCTTTCGCTCAATCCCGGTGTCTCACCGGAGGCTGCCGAAACCTGGGCGCTCTTTCGCCTTATCGCCCGCGCACGTTCCATTTATGGCGCAGATCTTTTTGGTCCATTCATCATCTCCATGGCGCAGTGTACCGCCGATGTGCTGGGGGTGTTGCTCATGGCCCGCTGGACGGGTTGTGCGGAGGGATTACAGATCGTGCCTCTCTTTGAGACTATTCGCGCCTTAGAAAATGCCCCCCTGATGATGGAAGAATTGTTCCGCCTGCCGGTTTACCGGGCGCACCTCGCCACCTGCCCCGATGGACAGATGGTCATGGTGGGATATTCCGACAGCAACAAAGATGGGGGATTTTTGATGTCGAACTGGGCCATTTACCGTGCCCAGGAACGCATTGTGCAGGTGTGTCATACGTTTGGTGTGCAACTGACGCTTTTTCACGGGCGCGGGGGGACGGTGGCGCGCGGCGGCGGCCCGACCAACCGCTCCATTCTGGCTCAGCCCGGGGGTTCGGTGGCAGGGCGCTACCGCCTTACTGAGCAGGGTGAAGTGCTTACTTCGCGTTATTCCAGCATTCCGCTGGCACTTCGCAACCTGGAACAGATCGTCGGGGCGGTTCTGGTGGCCTCTGCCGAAATTCCCTGCAAGGGGGAATCGACGCATTCCATCCCGCGCGAGAAGCAGGTCTCACCCCGGACTATTCCGGAAGCCTGGCGGATGGCCATGGAGCAGATGAGTACTGCCTCTCAAGCGGCCTACCGTCGGCTGGTATACGAGACGCCCGGCTTTCTGGAATTCTGGAAGGCCGCCACTCCGCTGGAAGAAATTAAGCTTATGCCCATTGGCTCACGTCCGGCTTCACGTCAGCCGGGGGTGGTGCATGTGAGCCGCATTCGCGCCATTCCCTGGGTGTTTTCCTGGATGCAGAGCCGCTTTAACCTGCCGGGTTGGTACGGGCTGGGGGCAGGCCTGGAGGCGCTTTTGCAGGCTCAGCCGGGGGCGCTCGCCATGCTTCAGGAATGGTATGCCTGCTGGCCGTTTTTCCGAAATTTGCTGGACAATGCCGAGCTATCTCTGACCAAGGCTGATATGCCCATTGCCTCGCTTTATGCTGACCTCGTTCCTGACCGCACCCTGGCGGAACGCATTTTTTCCGATATCCAGGACGAATACCGCCGCGCCTCTCACTGGGTGATGGCCATCAAAGGCGAAAGTGAACTGATGCAGGCCGAGCCGGTATTGCAACGTTCTATTCGCCTGCGCAACCCCTACGTTGACCCGTTGAACTATATTCAGGTTGAAATGCTGCGCCGTTTGCGTGCCCTGCCCGAAGGTGAAAGCGAAGAAGCGCGGGCGTTGCGTGAGGTGATCATGGTGACCATCAACGGTATTGCCGCCGGTTTGCGCAACACCGGTTGATCGTGCCGCCCGGGAGAGGAATCAAGGGTTGGGCGGGATCGTCAGTTCCTGCCCTATTTTTAAGGGGAGGGAAGGATCGAGCCGGTTGGCTGATACGATGGCCTCAGGGGGAGTATGCCAGCGCGCAGCCACGAGGGGAAGTGTGTCTCCGGGCTTGACGCGGTACTGCGCCGCCTGCTGGCGGAGATCTTTCTCTCGCCAGTTCCAGCGGAAGACCTCGAACGCTTTATCGCCGGTGCGCCCGTTGACCAGATCGCGCGCCCAGGCGTTCCGCAGGATGCCCGCAGTGGGGTCCTGATCGTTATAAAGCAACACCCGCTGGATGGTCACCTGCTTCACCGGTTCCACCTGAACCAGGTTGGTGACAGCAAAACGATTACCCCGGGCATCGCGTTCACTGACGATCAGCACATGATCGAACCCGTTACTGCCTGAATAGGTATATAACAGGTCTCCGACTTCCAGGGGAAAGGTATGCAGGTCGAAGGTGCCCAGAGGCTGGTCAAAGTGACGGAGGGTGTACGTATCAGGTGGGAAAAGTGACCAGGGGCGGCCATTTTCGCTGGGTTTGGGCAACCAGAAAGATTTGGGGGTGCCCACCCAGCCCCCGTATCCTGGCGGGAAAGCCCGGGCATCGTTGAGGATGGCCCAGGCCAGCGGGCCGCACATGAGCGCTGGCGACTCGGTGCGCCCATCAAGCCAGCCGATGCGATGCGCTACCGCGTCGGCTTCGGCAGGGGCGGGCGCCAGGTAAGCCAGCGCCGCGGTGGCGAAATCGGGCTGAGACCAGTCGGCCTCTTCCAGCGTTCCGGCAGGCAGGCGGGGTGCCAGCCCGGCCTGCACCATCCATTCACAGGGAGTGAGCCTGAGCGTGCCCATTACCAGAGCATTGTCTTCGGGGAAAGTGTCACTGCTGGCAAAGTAGGCGCGCACATACTCGCTCCAGGGGCTATCCAGAACCCCAGGCCGCAGAGGAACAGCCAGGATGTGCTCGCCGAGTTTCTCATCTTTCCGCAACCAGGCCACGAAACCGGCCACGTGCAGGGCGTTGAGTGCGTCTTGAATCAGGTAGCGGTTTTGAATATCGGCTGTAGACAATGCCAGCACATCCTCTCCGGTGAGGACGTATGCTCCCGTCAGCGCATTTCGGGCACGCGGAAGCAGGCGGCGCGCGAGAGGCTGTTTCCATCCAAGGAGCTGGTCGGCGTAGGCAAGCATCTCCGCTGTTGACCGCCCGGTTTGTTCTGCGGCGGTCAGGCATCCGGCTGGCCCGGCGTACACTGTGGTGGGAATGGGAGTGGGCTGGGGGGTGGGCTGTGGAATGGTGGGTTGCGGGGTAAGGGTTGGAGCAGAAGTGAAGGTTGCCTCAACAGGGGTGGGAAGATCGGCCCGGGCAGGAGGAGCGGGTTGCCCGGGCAGGGGCTGGCAGGAGGTCAAAAGCCAAATCAAGAAGCAAAAGAGAAAAGAGCGCTGCCCACATCTCACCATAACCACGATTATATCAACAGCAGGGAAGAACGCCCCAAAACCACTTGATTATTTTGAACATAAGTTCTATAATTGATGCAATATTTTTCTTTTGTTGTCTGCTTCAGAGGAGGGAGCCATGACCATTTTACGGGCTTACTGTGGGCTCGACTGCGCCACCTGTGAAGCCTACCAGGCAACTCAGGCGGATGACCCGGCCTGGAAGGAGCGCATTGCGGCGCAATGGCGGGTGGAATACAACAACCCGGATTTCAATATCATGACCGTCACCTGTGATGGTTGTACTTCGACCAGCGGGCGGCTTGGGGGGTACTGCCCGGCCTGCCCGGTGCGGGCGTGTGCCATCGAACACGGGGTGGAGCACTGCGCGCAGTGCCCCGATTACGATTGCGAAACCATTCGCGCGTTTTTTCAGATGGCCCCTCAGCTCAAAGATACCCTTGACGCTTTACGAGGTTGATCTGCCATGCCCGAACTACCCGAAATTGCCAACCTCACCCGGCAGATTCATGAGCGCCTGCCCGGAAAGCAGATTGTAGATATCGAAGTAGCGCAACCCAGATGCCTGAATTTACCCGAGGAAGCCTTTAAAGCCGCACTGATCGGGGCGCGGATCGGCCCGGCTCACTACCGTGGCAAATGGATTGTAATCCACACGGATCGCGGCTGGCTGTTGCTTAATTTAGGCATGGGGGGAGAAATTCTGCTCGTCACCCGCGCCAGCCTGCCGGCCAAACGCCGCCTGATTTTTGATTTTTCCGATAACACCTGTCTCTCGGTAAACTTCTGGTGGTTTGGCTACGCTCATTACGCCCCTGAAGATGGGCTGGAACAGCACCCCTTGCTGGGGAAGCTTGGCCCCAACGCACTGGCGTTGAGTGAGGAAGCTTTTATCCAGCGCATGAACGGGGCGCGGGGGAGGGTGAAAGATTTTTTGCTCGACCAGAGTAAAATCGCCGGTATTGGGAATGCCTACATTCATGATATTCTCTGGCTGGCTGGCCTTCACCCTCTGCGGAAGATCGATACCCTTACCCTGCCCGACCTTCAGCGCCTTTATCGCGCCATTCAGGATGGCCTGCGCCCCAGCCTTGAGCTGGGCGGAGCCTTTTATGAAGTGGATCTGGACGGGAAGAAGGGCGGTTTCACCTTTGAGAGGGTCATCGTGGGGTATCGTGAGGGGCAACCCTGCCCCCGCTGTGGTACTTCGATCCAGAAAATAAAAACCGGCAGTACGAGCAGTTTCATCTGCCCGGCCTGCCAGGTGTGAGAGTCATACGTCGATTCAAGCCCGATACCAGGCCTCGCGGGTGAGCGGCAGGCCGCTCGCGCCGTGCTCGTCTGGCTTTACCAGCAGACTCTGATACACATTCAGTCGTCCGCTGGCAAAGCCGTGGGCTGAGCCCGACATAAATACCCGCCAGACGCGGTAGGTGGGTTCATCTACAAACTGGATGGCCCGGTCGTGATGGCTTTCGAGGTTGTGCACCCAGTGGCGCAGGGTCATGGCGTAATGTTCGCGCAGGCTCTCTACGTCACGGACTTCAAAGCCGCTCTCCTCTGCCACACGCAGGGTATGAGAAATGGGCAATAACTCTCCATCCGGGAAAACGTAGGCGTTGCTGAACGACTGTGGGTCCCACCCGCGGGCCACAGCCCGTCGGGCGATGCCATGGTTGAGGAACAACCCGCCCGGCTTAAGCAGTCGCCAGGCGCGTTCAAAGTACACCGGTAACAGTGCCTCACCCACATGTTCGAACATTCCCACGCTCACCAGCCGGTCGTAAGCGCCGAAGTCGTTTACCTCGCGATAATCTTTAAGGAGCACACGGGCACGTCCCTCGAGCCCGGCTTCAGCAATGCGCTGGCTGGCCAGCTCGGCCTGGGGCTGGCTCAGAGTGATGCCCGTGGCATCGACCCCGTAGCGCTCAGCCGCGTAGATCACCAGCCCGCCCCAGCCGCAACCGATATCCAGCAAGCGCTGCCCGGCTTTGAGGCCCAGTTTCCGGCAGATGTGTTCCAATTTTTGCTCCTGCGCGGTATCCAGGTCGTCTTCCGGGGTGCGGAAATACGCGCAGGAATACACCATGCGCTTCCCGAGGAAGAGAGCGTAAAAGTCGTTGGAGACGTTGTAATGGTAGGCAATGGCCTGACGGTCGCGTTCGATGGAATGAGGCTTCCCGCTCAACCTGGCCGGGCCGCGGCGAGAAATACGGGGGTTTTGCTGGTCGGGCAGGCGCAACAGGTCGCGGGCCACGCCGAGTTTCTTCTTCCAGTTATCGGTCTGGGCGGCAAGCTGCTCAGCCGCTCCGTAAACGCTCTCGATCTCACCTTCGAGGTCGATGTCATTGTAAAGGTAGGCTTCAACCAGACCAACTTCGGTACCGGGCAGGAGCATGGCGCGCAGCGCCCCCGGGTGGTTGAGCACCAGTGTTACGCGGTGAGGGGTAGAGTCGGGCCAGAAAGTACCATCCCACAGGCGGACGTTGAGTTCGGGCGCGCCGTTGAAAAGGCGCTGGAGCAATTGGAGGGTCAGTTCCTTCGCTTCGGTTTCAGCTTTCTCGGTAATCATCGCAACCTCCCGGAAGGCACGGTTAAGGGTCGGTTCGAGGGGGCAAAGAAGGCGGCGAAGCGCACGGTTTAAGGTTTATCATAGCGCGCAAAGAGACGCTCGAACCTTAAAAAACTCTGCCTCATGCTTCACAGATGGGGGAGGAAGTCTGATTGAGTTAATATCCATTAATGCGCTGCCTCATGCTTAATAGTTTTATTCAATGCAGCATATTCGCACTTTTTGACTCCAATATTGAAAAGCTTGTTAAGCAAGATCGTTTTTTGCCCCGGCACAGTTTTATTCAAAACAGCTGTTGACAAGACATAAAATTCCCACCGGGACAGATCAAGCGGATTAAGGGTCGCCTGATCTATATGTTTCAGGACGCAAAACACATAGACGTCGGACTGGCGCTTTTGTTCTGCATCATATTCGTTTGTAATGCTATTCCAGCCGTAGGTAGGCTGAATACTAAAGCTAATTTTTGACAAATTCTGTTGGTTCCAGGACTGAAGATATGCAGAAGTCTTGACTTCTATACGAATGCCTTCTTTGGAAAGCAAATCATATTGATCCCATGATGTGCTAATACCCTCTGTAATACCAGGCGCCATGGCTACTATAAATTCGGCCAGTCGGCCTCTTTCGGTATTACTCATAAGATCAGAATATTACCGCTTCGGCTTTCATTTTCAGCCTGAGCCAAGGATTCCGTCGTCGATATCATGAGGTTGCTGTCAACTTCATCGTTATCAAGATTTTGAGCGGTATCCCAAAAGTAGAGCCGTTTTATACTTTCTTCCGTGTCAAAAAAATTCCAACGATTGCCCCAATAAGTATAATCGGTGCTAATCTGACAAACAGCCATTCAAATGCGTGAAAAGCTGCTCCGGCAACGGCAGTTTCAGGGTCACTATAACTCCAGGCTAAGTAAGGACTGTTTAATGCTATTAAGACCGCAGAAATTATTATTATGACCGTGCACAATGAGATAAGTAGCCAATGAAGTATTTTTCTTCGCGTGGTCTTTCTCTGTGCAAGCTGTAAGTTTATAATTTCCAGTTTTTCGGAAATCGCTTTTAAATCATCAACTTTCGACTCCATAACAGTTTCCCCAAGCAAAGTGCTTACGGGTGTTTCAAGCACTTCCGATAAGGAAATTAGCATCTCCGAATCAGGAACTGACAGTCCTTGCTCCCATTTAGAGATTGTTTGTCGCACCACATTCAACTTTATAGCAAGTTCTTCTTGCGAAAGTCCTTTTGATTTTCTGATTGCTTTAATGTTTTCTTTTAACATTGTGGATAACCTCATTTCTTTCAGTCGTTAGCACTATTATTATGAAGAACTGCCCGTTGCCACAAGCAACGCTTATTAACATTCGAATTTTTTAGTCGTGGTATGATGTTTGATATGTTGCCGAGGAAGAACTAAAGTCTTGCAAATTATTCTCGGCATCATCTATTTATCTAATAAAAAGACAAATTCCGATTTATCGCTTTAATCATGAACACAGCATTATACTAATATCCAACCCGACCACACAACCCCTGTCAAATCCGAAAAATATCCAAATCGACCACTCACAAAGACTGACATCTAACCTGTATATTCGCGGGGCACTGACATCTAAACTGACCACTTAACTATCAAAGACTGCCATAATGGACTTATTCCCTCAAAGTGAAAAAATCTCGTTTTCGACTGGTGGTTTTTATTACCATGTGTGGTAAAAGCATTGCCTTAAAAGGCTTTTTTACATCTGCTTTTCCACTCTTGACATCAATACTACCGTCTCGATATGCGTAGGGAAACGGGTGTAAGGGCGGATGGGTAGTATATTTTAACTTCGCCTATCTAATAAATTCAGAAGCATAATTTATAAGGCGTATGCACAATCATCCCATTATGCAATGAAACTAATTATCGATAAATAAATTTCTGTTTTGTTGCCATGCGGCAGTGTAAATGACATTGCGACTCTAAGATGGTGCCTGAAGAGCTTGAGGACTGAGATACGCGCGTGAGGCGGACCAGTCCTCGGCATATTCCATGAGGTATGTCGTCACCAGCCGCAGGTATGAATCCGGATTCGGAAAGATTCCGACAACGCTGGTTCTGCGGCGGATTTCTTTATTCAGCCGTTCCAGCATGTTGGTGGAAGAGATTTTGCGAGCGTCCAGATCCGGAAACGCATAGAAAGCCAGAGAATCCTCCAATCCATTCTCCAGAAGCTCAATTGCCTTGGGAAATCCTGATATAAATAAAAGTCAGGGTATTAAAAATTATTATTGTTTATTTGCTATAATAAAAAACCTGTGACACGTAAAGTCGATATATCCTTCTTTTTGGATTAGATTATTAATTTCTTTAAGTCTTTCAAAATATTTTTCTACTGTAAAATCCGGTACCTGCCACGGTATTGCTTTTAAATAAAATACAATGGCTCCAATATCATAAAATCTCGTTTTAACTATATCTTCCTTTTGCTCAGTTACTTTTAATCCAGCCTCACTTAACTCTCTAACTGCAGTTTCTAAATTCCAGTTATAATACTGACTCTTAGGGGCACCTAAAAGTTCATTGATTTCCTTATCATTTAAGCCGCCAACCTGCTGAGTTATAAAAGTTCCTTGTTTTTTGAGAATCCTTTCTACTTCCCGCGCAAAATAAGATTCATGCCTGTTTATTATTAAATCAAAAGTTTCAGCGCTAAATGGCAAGGATTCATCATCATCAACTTTATATACTTTTACACCCAGAGGTTCTAGTCTTTTCCTTGCAATGACTATATTGGGCTCATATCCCTCCGTGGCACAAGTATATTCAACGTGAGTTCGGGTTAGGCGGGCAAGGGC